>WNGB01013396.1_pt1 | contig 22677 bp, 23 predicted proteins | sample 5400681 | NCBI WGS metagenome assembly WNGB01 (sample SAMN13153367, study PRJNA577476) | soil metagenome | isolation source: 115 cm soil or saprolite under grassland replicate 2 | place: USA:California | collected 2016-06-15
CGCCACTTCCCCACCCCCTTCCCCACGCGCAACAATGTCCCCCATGTCGGCACTCGCAGGACTCGTGGACAAGAAGCTGGTGGCTGCGGACTGGGCCGACGCGCTGCAACCGGTCGAGGACCAGCTGGCGGCGATGGGGCGGTTCCTGCGCGAGGAGCTGGCGGCGGGACGGTCATATCTGCCGGCCGGCGACCACATCATGCGGGCCTTCCAACGCCCGCTGTCGGCGGTCAAGGTGCTGGTCGTCGGCCAGGATCCCTACCCGACGCCCGGCCATCCGATCGGGCTGAGCTTCGCTGTGGCGCCCGACGTACGCCCGATCCCCCGCTCGCTGGCTAACATCTACCAGGAGCTCTCCACCGACCTCGGCATCCCGCCGGCCGCCCACGGAGACCTGACCGCGTGGGCCGACCAGGGCGTGATGCTGCTCAACAGGGTGCTCACCGTCCGGCCGGGCGAGGCGGCGTCACATCGCGGCCGCGGTTGGGAGACGCTGACCGAGCAGGCGATCCGCGCCTTCGTGGCCCGCGGAGGTCCGCGCGCCGCGATCCTGTGGGGCCGCGACGCGCAGTCGCTCAAGCCGTTGCTCGGCGACGTGCCGTGGGTCGAGTCGGCGCATCCGTCACCGCTGTCGGCGTCCCGCGGCTTCTTCGGGTCGCGGCCGTTCAGCCGGGTCAACCGGCTGCTGGTCGAGCAGGGCGGTACGCCGGTCGAGTGGGCCCTGCCTTAGCTCCACCCTTCGCCCAGCCCGCGATCAGCGGGTGCCGAAGCGGCGCTCTCTGAGCTGCCGGGATCAAACGGATAACCCGTCGGGAGTCACCGGGAGTCACCCCCTGTCATCTTCTCGACACGCCGGGCCGGAGCCAGCCTGGACGTCATGCCACGCGCACTCGGGAGACCGGCCGACACGGAGAGGCCCGCGCCGTGACCGGCCCGGCCAAGCCGCTGTTGTTCGGCTACGTGCGAGTGCGGGCACTGGCGGCCGGCGTAGGACCCGCCGACATCGGCGCCCGGTTCGACTCCTTCGCGACCAGGGAGGGCTACCGCCTGGCCGCGGTGTACGTCGACCAGGCGCACACCGCGCCGGCGGGATTCGGCGCGCTCATCGAGGCCGTGAAGCGGCATCAAGGCCGAGTGATCGCCGTACCCACCCTCGAGCACCTCGTCGTCCTCGGGCACGGGCCCTGCCTCGACGCCTTCCTCCGGCGCGCCACCGGCGCGCAGGTTCTCGTGATGGAACACGAGCCCTGAGACGGCGGGGCGGGCGTGCTGGTCAACCCCGCGTCCGTCCCGTCACACCAGGGCACGCCGGTACGTCGGCCGCGCTCGACAGCGCCGGCTGGTGACGATCGGCCGCATCCGGCGAGACCTTCGGCCCATCATCGCGAGGGACAGGTGGCCGTAACGTCTGGCTCGTGGGCAGCATCCGCCGGATCGAGGTTGCCGTGGCGGCGCTGGCTGCGGTCACGGTGTTCGGCACGGTCGGCTACCTGTTGCTCGGGTTCGACCCGCTGGAGGCGGTCTACCAGACGGTGACCACGGTCGCGACGGTCGGCTTTCGGGAGGTCCGGCCACTGACGCCCACGGGCATGGTGTTCACGACGGTGCTGATCGTGGTGGGGGTCGGGACGGTGCTCTACAACCTCGGCGTACTCGTCGAGGCGGTCACCGAGGGCCACCTCCGCCGCGACCTGGAAAGGCGACGAATGGACCACCGGATCGCAGCTCTGCACGACCACGTGATCGTCTGCGGGCACGGCCGGGTCGGCCGGGCGGCCGCCGAGTTCCTGTACGCCGGCGGCAACCAGCTGGTCGTCGTCGACAACAACCACGTCACCGACAACGCCGTACTCGAGGAGGCCGGCATCGCGCGAGCCCGGGCGGTCGTGGTCGCGCTGGACAGCGACGCCGACACCGTCTACGCCACCCTGTCGGCCCGCGCCCTGCGCCCCGACGTCGTGATCGTGGCCCGGGCCCGGACCACCGAGTCGAAGGCCAAGCTCGAGCTCGCCGGAGCCTCGCGCGCGGTCAACCCTCAGCTGATCGGCGGGCGCCGGCTGGCGGTCTTCGCGCTCCAGCCGGACGTCGCGGAGTTCCTCGACGTGGTCATCCACGACGACACCCTCGACTGGCGGATCCAGCAGGTGCCGATCGCCGCAGGCTCGGCCCTGGCCGACCGGCCGCTCGGGTCCTCGCGGCTGCGAGAACGCACGGGCGCGCTGGTCCTGGCAGTACGCCGCGGGCCCGGCGCCGACCTGGTGGCGAACCCAGCCGACGACCTGGTGCTCCCGCCCGGCACGGTCCTGATCGCGCTGGGGGCGGCCGCGGAGCTGGAGCGGCTCTCCCGACTCGCTCGCATAGTTGAATCTTCAAGTACATCCTGAGTACTCTTGTGTCATGTCTGACTCCCCCATGCCCGCGCTCTACATCGGCCACGGCGCTCCGCCGCTGCTCGACGACCCGGTGTGGTCGGCCCAGCTGGCCGCCTGGGCCGGCGACCTGCCCCGACCGAAGGCGATCCTGATCGTCAGCGCGCACTGGGAGTCGGCGCCGATCAGCCTCAGCGCGAGCGGAGCTCCGCTGGTCTACGACTTCGGCGGGTTCGCGCCGAAGTACTACGCGATGACCTACGAGACCCCCGACGCGACCGCCCTCGCAGCCCGGGTGGCCGCGATGATGCCGGACACCGAGCCGGTGCACCAGCACGCCTCCCGTGGCCTCGACCATGGCGCGTGGGTGCCGCTGAAGATCATGTACCCGGAGGCCGACATCCCGGTACTCCAGCTCTCGCTGCCGACCCAGGACCCGGTCAGGCTGCTCGAGCTCGGCACCCGGCTCCGGCCGCTGCGCGACGAGGGCGTGCTGATCATCGGGTCGGGCTTCCTGACCCATGGACTCCCGTTCCTGACCGACTGGAGCATCGACGCCAAGGCACCCGGCTGGTCGTCCGACTTCGACGCCTGGGCCGCCGACGCGCTGGCCCGCGGCGACGTCGACGCGCTGGCGGCGTACCGGAGCTTGGCGCCGGGGATGCCCTACGCCCACCCGACCGTCGAGCACTACACGCCGCTGTTCATCACCCTCGGCGCCGCCACCGACCCGGGTGAGCCCGGCCTTCAGGTCGTCGACGGCTTCTGGATGGGCCTGTCGAAGCGGTCGCTCCAGGTGGCCTGATCACTCCTTGCGGGCTGTCGCCATCGCGCGGTCGGGCTCCCAGTAGGCGCGCATCGACTGCACCAGGCCGTCCTCGTTGACCGTGTAGACCATCACCAGGTCGGTGTCGACCACCGTGCCGTCGGCGAAGCGGGTGGTGATGGTGCCGACGTTCGCACAGGTGCTCCCGTTGGCATGCGAGTCGTGGATGTGGAACGTGAACCGCTCGATCGGCGCGATCGCCTTGTCCCAGAAGGCACTGATGCCCTCATGCCCGTGGTGACCCTTGCCCTCGGGGTCGAACCACGACGGCCCGACCGGGTCCTCGATGACGGCGTCCTCGGCGTACACCTTCAGCCACTCCTCGAGCACTCCGGTGCCGACGGCGGCGTAGGACCGCTGCGAGGCCCGCCTGGCCGGGTGGTCGCCGTTGGGCGCGGTCCAGATGATGTGGTCGGGTAGTTCCATGCATTGAGGCTATCCGGAAACTAGAACCTGTTCTAGAGTCGGCTCATGAGGTTCACGTACGCCGAAGCCCTCACCGACCCGTCGTACTACCTGCCCCTGGCGCAGACGGCCGAGCGGGCCGGCTACGACTCGATCACCCTGGCCGACTCGCTGGCCTATCCGCGCGAGTCCGACTCCCGCTATCCCTACACGGAGACCGGCGACCGCGAGTTCCTCGAGGACAAGGCGTTCATCGAGACCTTCACGCTGGCCGCCGCGATGTCGAGCGTGACCTCGAAGATCCGGTTCCTGCCGTTCGTGCTCAAGCTGGCGGTCCGGCCGCCGGCGCTGGTGGCCAAGCAGGCGATGTCGGTCGCGTTCCTGTCCGACAACCGGCTCGGGCTCGGCATCGGGCTGTCGCCGTGGCCGGAGGACTTCGCGCTGATGGGCGTGCCGTGGGCGCGCCGCGGCAAGCGGATGGACGAGCAGATCGACATTCTGCGCGGGCTGATGAGCGGCGAGTACTTCGAGTTCCACGGGGAGTTCTACGACATCTCGGCGACCAAGATGACACCGGCGCCCTCCCAACCGGTCCCGCTGCTCGTCGGGGGGCACAGCGACGCCGCGCTGCGCCGCGCCGTACTCAAGGGTGACGGGTGGATGCACGCCGGCGGCGAGGCCGCGGAGCTCGACCTGCTGCTCGACAAGATCGCCAAGATCCGCGACGCGGAGGGGGTGGCCGACCGGCCCTTCGAACTGCACGTGATCTCGTACGACGCCTTCACCGTCGACGGCGCGCGCCGCCTCGAGGACCGCGGGATCACCGACTGCATCGTCGGCTTCCGGGTGCCCTACATCAAGGGGCCCGACACCGAACCGCTGGCGAAGAAGGTCGAGCACCTCGAGCGGTTCGCCGAGTCTGTGATCACCAAGGTCAACGGCTGACCTTGCGCCCGGGGGGCAGGATGACGGGATGAGGATCCTGTCCATCCAGTCGTCGGTGGCCTACGGCCACGTCGGCAACTCCGCGGCCGTCTTCCCCTTGCAGCGCCTGGGCCACGAGGTCTGGCCGGTGCTGACGGTGCACTTCTCCAACCACACCGGGTACGGCGCGTGGCGCGGTCCGCTCCTCGCCGCGACCGATGTGGCCGACGTGATCGCCGGGATCGGCGAGCGTGGCGTGCTGGGCGAGGCGGACGCCGTACTCAGTGGCTATCAGGGTGCCGAAGACGTCGGCGCGGTCGTGCTCGACACGGTCGCGACGGTCAAGGGGCTCAACCCGCGGGCGGTCTACTGCTGCGACCCGGTGATGGGCGATGTCGGGCGCGGGATGTTCGTGCGGCCGGGGATCCCCGAGTTCATGCGCGACCATGTGGTGCCGAAGGCGGACATCGCGACGCCCAACCACTTCGAGCTCGACTTCCTGGCCGGCACCTCGACCGGCACCCTCGACCAGGTGCTGGCCGCGGCGGACGTCGTACGCCGGACCGGGCCGCGGCACCTGCTGGTCACCAGCGTCGTACACGACTCGACGCCGGCCGACCACCTCGACGTACTCGCGATCTCCGACGAGGGCGCCTGGGCGGTCACCACGCCACTGCTCCCGATCACCGTCAACGGCTGCGGCGACGTCACGGCCGCGCTCTATCTCGCCCATCTCACGGCGACCGGCTCGGCCCCGGAAGCGCTGGCCGCGACCACGTCGAGCGTGTTCGCAATCCTGCAGAAGACCCTCGAGGCCGGCACCACCGAGATCGCGCTCGTGGCCGCCCAGGAGTCGATCGCGTTCCCGCCGATGAGCTTCCCCGTACGCCGCCTGCGCTGACGGTCGTTTCGCGTGTACGCCGGCCCGCGCGCTGCCCCTGGCGACAGTGGCGGATCCCCAGCTTGGCCCGGCCGAGGGAGCCGCGTACACTTTTCTGTACGTGAACAGGAGGCGTCAGATGCGCACGATGAGCTACTCGGAGTCCCGCGCGAGGTATGCGGAGACTCTGAACTCGGTCGTCGACAACCGCGAAGAGGTCGTGATCACCCGCGCGGGTCATGAGCCAGTGGTCATCGTGTCCCTCGACGACTACGAGTCGTTGAAGGAGACCGCCTACCTGCTGCGGAGCCCCGAGAACGCGCGTCGCCTGTTGGCGTCGATCGACCGCCTCGAGGCTGGTCAGGGACAAGCCCGCGACCTCGTCGAATGAAGTTCGTCTTCGACCAGAGCGCCTGGGACGACTACCTCTGGTGGCAGCAACAGGACCGCAAGGTGCTCAAGCGCATCAATCTCCTGATCAAGGACATCGAACGCAACGGCAACGAAGGGCTCGGCAAACCCGAACCACTCAAACACGGTTTCCAGGGCTACTGGTCCCGACGGATCACGGATGAGCATCGCCTGGTCTACAAGCTGGTCGACGAAGAGATCCGGATCGCCAACTGCAGATACCACTATGAGAAGTAGGCACCCGGACCGTGGCATCGCGCACGTACCACCCGAGTGCGTGAGGGTCGGCGCCCTCAGGGGGACGGTCGGTTGTGGCGTGCGTAGGTCCGCCTGTTCCGGCGGTACAGCGCCGTGAACGTGCGGTACTGCCGGTCGTACACCGCCCGGCGCTCAGGATCCGGGTGGTAGGACCCGGCGATGTGCACACGGCTGGGGATGTCGGCCCAGGCCAGCTCGCCGATGCCGACAGCCGCGATGAGGGCGGCGCCGCGCGCGTTCGCGAGGACGGGTTCCTCGGCCTGCAAGATCGTGCAGCCGAGCACGTCGGCGAGCGTCTGGCACCACAGCGCGGACCGGGCTCCTCCGCCGATGAAGGTGAGCTCCTGGAAGCCGTCCGGCAGTTCGCGGCGTACGAACCGTTCGACCGCCTCCTTCATCCACCGGGCGTTGAGCGCGATACCTTCGAACACGCTGCGAGCGAGATCGGCCCGGGTGGTGCTGAGCGACACGTTGAACCAGCCGCCGCGCACGTAGGGGTCGTCGACAGGGGTGCGCTCCCCGTTGAGCCAGGGCGTGAACACGACGCCGTTGCTGCCGGGCGGCGCGGACATCGCTAGCGCGTTGAGCCGCTCCAGCGCGTCCTCGGGAGCCGGGCGCGCGTCGAGCATCCCGTCGTCGGGGTAGACGACGTGGTCGATCAGCCAGTCGATCGCCTTTCCGGCGACGTCCTGCACGGTGGCGATCCAGTAGCGGTCCGGGACGACGGCCGGCAGCGACGCGACGTTGCGGCGGACGTCGGTGCGCTTGAAGGGGACGTGCGCGCTGAGCCAGGCCGACGTCCCGATGTAGAGGTGGCCGGCGTAGTCCTCGACGGTGCCGGCCCCGACCGCCGCCGCGGTGGTGTCGCCGGTGCCGGCGACCACCTGCACCCGAGGGGACAGGCCGAGCTCGGCGGCGACCTCCGGAAGCAGCGTCCCGACGACGCTCGCCGGCCGCACCAGCTCGGGTAGCTTCCCGACGTCCATCCCGCAACGCCGGGCCAGCGCCGCATCCCAGTGAACCGCGGACGGGTCGCGGTTGTCGCTGCACCAACGCAGGGTCGCGGTGTCGAAGCCGGCGGCCGCCCTGCCGGTGAGCCGCATCGTCAGGTACTCCGGGACGTCGAGCAGGTACGCCGCCGCGGCGTACACGTCCGGACGCTCGTGGCGCAGCCACTGGGTCTGGCCGACCGGGTCCTTCCCGCTTCGGGACGGGGCGCCACCGGTCTTGGTGAGCCACTCGCGCAGGCCACGCGCGTTGTACCCGGCTCCCGGCACCGTGACCCCTCCTGACGTCAGGGTCCGGGAGTACGCAGCTCCGCGCCCGTCCATCCAGATCACGGCGTTGTGCAGGTGCCGGCCGCGCTCGTCGACCGGTACGACGCCGCCCCACTGACTGCTCATGCAGATCGCGGCGATGTCGTCGGCCGGCACCGGACTCCGCTCGAGCAGCCGTCGGGTCGCCGTCACGATGGCGCGCCACCAGGCGTCCGGATCCTGTTCGGCGCCGGCGTCCGGCAGCAGGATCAGGTCGACCTTCTCGGCCTCGTGGTCGAGCAGGTCGCCGCCGACGGTCGCGAGGGCCACCTTCGGGCCGCCGGTGCCGAGGTCCACCCCGAGGACGTAGCGCTCCCGCTGTCCGGTGGTCACGCGTGGATCTTCCTCGTCCGGCGCTGCTCACGCCAGGACTCGTAGTGATCGAGGACGGTCTCCTCCACCGGGCGATAGGTGATGCCCAGCTCCTCGACACTGCGCCGGTTGTCCACGGCGAAGCGGATGCCGAGGTGCTTTCTGATGTAGTCCTGGGTCAGGCCGAAGCGCGGTCCGAGGACACGCACTGCCGCGTCGGGTACGCCGTGGCGCGGCAGCGCGAGCCGGCTCCGGTGCCGGGAGCGGATGATCCGGGACATCCGCCGCATCGACACCATCTCCGGTCGAGCCAGGATGTAGCGACCGGACGCCGACTCCAGCTCGGCGGCGCGGATGTGCGCGGCCGCGACGTCGCGGACGTCGACGAAGGTGAAGCTGAAGTTCGGGGCACCGTAGAAGAAGTAGCCGCTCATCAGCTCGTTCATGAGGAACAGGCTGCCGGAGTTCGACGCGGTGCCGAGCGAGGGGCCGAGCACCAGGCCGGGGTTGATCGTCACCAGGCTCCAGCGGTCCTGCTCGCGCTCGGCTCTCCAGGCCTCGAGCTCGGCGACCGTCTTCGCGTAGTGGTACGGGTTGTTGTCCAGCGTGCTGGTCGTGTTGAAGTAGCTCTCGGTGAGCTTCCCGTCCTTCATCCCATGTACGTCGACGTAGTCGCCGAAGATCGCGCCGACCGTCGAGGTGAGGACCAGTCGCTCGACCTCGGGTGTCCGGCCGATGCTCTCCAGAACGTTGCGGGTGCCGTCCAGCGCGGGGTCCAGCACGTCGCGGCGCGGGTCGCGGATCTGTTCGGGCAGCAGGAACGGAGAGGCGACATGGAACACGACCCGACAACCCGCCATGGCCTCGTCGAAGGCGTGCGGGCGCAGCAGGTCGGCCTCGAAGAGTTCCAGTGATCCGGCGCTGTCCGCCGCCAGCCGACGCAGTGGCTCGACCTTCTCGGCCTTGGTGAGGTCGCGGACGCTCGCCCGCACCGGGTAGCCGCGGCCGAGCAGCTGCTGCACCAGGTGGCTGGCGACGAAGCCGCTGCCGCCGGTGACGAGGACGGGAGCTTTCGAGGGTGCAGCCTTCGAGCGGTTTCGGCTCATGCCGACAGGCCTTTCGGTCGTGGGCGGTCGTCGTCGACGTGGGAGCGCGCGTGGGCGGGCAGGCGGGCGGCGAGGAACACTCCCGGGATCGCCATCGCCGACATCGCGGCGAGGGCGAGGTAAGGGTTGCCGATCAGACCCTGCACCATCAGCACGAGCACGACCCCGCCGAGGTTGCCGGCCAGCAGCAGGAATCCGGTCGACGTACCGGCGCGGTCGGGCCCGGATTCGAGCTCGGACCAGTCCAGCGCCACCGGCAGGCCGGCGAGGAGCACGAACCCCTCGACCGCCAGGACCACCCCGGTGAACACGACGTCGTGCACCAGGGCGATCGCGACGAAGGCCGCGGCCGTGGTCAGGGTCGTGGCCACCAGGACCTCGCGCCGGAGGTCGCGGCGGGCCGCAAGTCCCGGCAGCACGGCGGCGCCGCCGATTCCGGCCACCGTCATGATCGCGATGAGCGTCCCGGCGACGCCCGGATGGTCGAGGTCGACGAGGATCGTGTCGAGCCAGGTCGCCACGGCGTTGAACACGCCCACACCGATGAACAGCAGGCCGGCGAGCCGCCACATCAGCGGGTCGTGGCGCAACCAGCCCAGCGACGGCGTGCGGGGAGCGTCGGCGGCGAACGCCGGCGGTACGCGAAGCACGACCACGACGGCCACCGCCGAGGCCACCGCGAACACCGCGTGGCACGCGAGGACGAGTGGCAACCCACCGGCGTCCATGAGCACGCTGCCGGTCAGGGCGGCCGTGAGGATGCCGACGAACTGGGCGGCGCTCGCCACCGAGATCGCCGCGGTGCGCTCGTCGGGCGGGAAGTACCGGGCGGCCACCTTCGTGCTGGCGTTGAGCACGAGCGGCTGGCCCATGGACATGACCAGCTGCCCGGCGAACACCCAGGCGTACGACGAGGGCTCGACGACCCGCAACAGCGATCCGGACGCGGTGAGGAGGGCGCCGGCCGTCAGGGCCGAGCCGAACCGCCGGTCCATCCACCGCCCGGTCGGGATCGCGAGCAACACGTACATTAGCGGGTTGATCACGGCGAGGTCGCCGATCGCCCCCTCGGAGACGCCGAGGGCGTCGTGGGCCTGCGGGGTGATCGGCGCGAACGTCAGCCAGAGCACCTGGGTCGCGGTCACCAGGGACCCGAAGGCGGCCAGGACGAGCCACCGGCTGCGGCCGGTCCCATGGCGCGACACTGGCTCAGACCCCTTCGACGTGTGCGAAGACCTGGTCGAACCGGGCGAGCGCGTCATCGATGACCTCGTCGGTGGTCGCCATCGAGGTGTACATCCGCGAGCCGGCCAGCGTGATGATGCCGTGCGCGGCGTACGCCGCCCCCATGTGCTCCATCAGCTTCTTGCGTGGCTTGTTCTGCTTGAGCAACTTCAGCGGGTTGCGCATGTCGAGCAGCATCACGCCGCTGCACTCCAGGTGCACGATCGAGCCCTGGTTGTAGGCGACGTACGGCAGGCCGTACTTGTCGATCAGCCGCTGCAGCCCGCGGGTGAGACGGTCGCCGGCGCGGCCGGCGATGACCGGCGCGTTGGTGCGGGCAATCTCCTCGATCGCGAAGTAGCCGGCCGCGCTGGACAGCGGATTGGCCGAGAGCGTGCCGCCGACCTGGATGTGGGCTCCGGACTTGCCGTCGAGGCCCGATCCGAAGGTGGCCATCACGGCCTCGCGACCACCAACGCCACCGGCCATCGGGTAGCCGCCGGACACAGCCTTGCCGAGAACGGTGAGATCCGGGGTGACGCCGAAGTACCCGGCGGCGCCTCCCATGCCGACCCGGAAGCCGGTGACCACCTCGTCGAAGATGAGCAGGGCGCCGAAGTCGTCGCACAGCTCACGGACCTTCGCGTTGAAGTCTCGGGGAACCGGACGCGTGCCCGACTCCGGGCCGAGCGGCTCGACGATCACCGCGGCGGTGCCGCCGAGCGCCTTGTTCTCGATGAGCTTGCGCTTGAGCTGCCCGAGGTCGTGCGGGAAGGACTCGCGCGTGTGGCTGGTGGCGCTGAACGGGATGCCCTTGGCGTTCATCCGGAACGTTCCCGGGACCCGCAGGCCGTACACCAGGGAGTCCGACCAGCCATGGTAGGCCCCGCCCAGCTTGACCACCATCTTCTTGCCGGTGTGCGCACGCGCCGCGCGTACGGCGGCCATCACGGCCTCCGTGCCCGAACCGAGCGCGCGGTACATCTCGATGTGCGGCATATAGCGGTGGATCGACTCGGCCAGCTTGAGCTCGTACTCGTGGAACAGCCCGGTCACCGGACCCGACTCCCGGATCACGTCGGCGACCTTCTCGTTGACCGGCGCGTAGTTGCTGCCGAGGATGGTCGGCCCGCCCGCCTGCAGGAAGTCGATGTAGGTGTTGCCGTCGCGGTCCACCAGGTGCGCGCCCTCGGCCTTCTCGATCGCCAGCGGGAAGGGGAAGTTGAAGGCGAGGTTGTGCTGGACGCCGCCGGGGATCCGGGCCTTGGCCCGGTCGGTGATCTCCCGGCTGGCCGCGCACTTGGTGTCGAAGTAGTCGAGGACGCGGAGCAGAGCATCGTGCCTGAGCTCGCGCACCGGCTGGTCGACCAGGGCCTTGAGCCGACGCATGGTGTCCTCGACGTCGGGATACTCGCTGATCGCGTAGCCGAGCCGGGCGGACTCGGCGCCCCGCACGTCGAACAGCCGGAGGTCGGGCTCCGGCGTGCCGGCCGCGGCCAGCTCGGCGGCCTTCGCGTCAGCGCTGGGCAGCTCCTCCAGTGGGTCGACGCGCACCGGGGGGACCGACTCGGTGATCTGGGCGGCGATCCGCTTCTCGTCGCTGCGCAGCTTGGTGAAGGCGATCTCGCGGATCGCCGCCGGGATCGTGTAGACCTTGCCGGTCTCGGTGGTCAGGGCCAGAAGGTAGGCGATCGAGACCTTCTCGAGCAGCGCCATGTTGAACACCGCACGGTCGGGGTCGGTGCCCAGGGCGACGATGCCGTGGTTGGCGATGATGAACGCGTTGTCGCCACCGGCGACCTTCTTCTGCACGTTCTTCGCGAGGAACCCGGTGCCGGCCGGGGCGTAGTCGATGATCGCGACTCGCTTGCCCAGGAAGCGCACCTGCTCGTCGGTCAGCGCCGGGATCTCCTTGCGCAGGTAGGCCAGCGCTGAGGCGTAGGGCTGGTGCGTGTGCACGATCGCGTTCACGTCCGGGCGCTCGCGGTAGACGTTCGCGTGCATGCCGCACTCGATCGACGGTGCCAGGCCGGAGCCGCCCGAGTCCGGCACGTGCTTCCCGTCGAAGTCGACGATGCAGATGTCCTCGACGCGCATCTGGTCGTAGTCGTAGTTGCTCGGTGTGACGGCGTACAGGCGGTGCCCGGGGATGCGCACCGACACGTTGCCCTCGGTGGCCTTCAGATAGCCGCGCTCGAGCATCGTGCGGCACATGTCGACCACGTGCTGGCGTGAGGCTAGGTACTCCATGGAAGGCTCCTTGGTCGGCGTGTGGACGAGCGGCTCGGTTCCTCGGTGTTCCATGGTCACCCGCGAAGGCGCGCGCGTCTGCGTACCCGTGGGAGCGACAATTCGGGTCGGATCTGTCATTGCGTGACAAGATCAGCTCATGACCGAGCCAGCTGCGTCCCGCCCGTGGGGTCGCCTGCCCGGTGACCTCGCGGTCGCGTTGCGGCACCGACTGGAGGACACGGTCGACGCCGTCGCGAGGAACGTGAGCGCATCGAGTCCGGCGTTCGCGAGCATCGAGGACCCCAAGTTCGAGCGTGACGTGCACAGCGGGGTCCGGGTTGCCGTCGAGCGGTTCCTCGACCTCGTCGGGACCGATCAGCCCGCGCTGCCGCCGGCTGTGAGGGAGACCTTCGTCGCGCTCGGCGCCGCGGAGGCGCGCGACGAGCGCAGCCCCGATGTGTTGCTCGCAGCCCTGCGCGCGTCGAGCCGGAGCCTGCTGCGCGCCGCGGCGGAGACGCTCGGCGAGGTCCGGCCGGTCGACAAGGATGAGCTCCTCGACCTGGCCGATGCGGTCACGGCGTACGCGCGGCAACGCGGCCGAGGCGACCGTGCTCGCCGCGGCAGCCGACATCGGCTGGCGTCGACTGGGCTCGGTCGTCCCGGTGCTGCTGCCCGTGGAACACGCGCGCGACGCGCGGTTCCGGTACGGCGCGGAAGGAGTCGTGCTCGACCGGGAGCACGATGCGATCCTCCTCGTCCGCGAGGGTCGGCGTGCCGGCCGGGACCAGCTCACCGAAGCGCTCCGCGGGCGGTCGGCCGTGGTCGGCCCGACGCTGGCCTGGAGCCGCGTGCCCGAGGCCGTCCGGCTGGCCGAGCTCACCGCGAAGCTCGTCGGTCCCGGGGCCGCGGACGGGCCCGTCTTCGCCGACGACCAGCTCGCCCTGCTTGCGCTCCGGGGCGAGGCCGGCGCGCTCGCCGTACTGTCGGCGCGTCGGCTCGAGCCGTTCGCCGGCCTGGCCAACGGCGTGCGCGACCGGCTCCTCCAGACCCTGCACAGCTGGCTGCTCCACTGGGGCTCGCGGGCGGACGTCGCGGCCGAGCTGTTCATCCATCCGCAGACGGTCAGCTACCGGATCCGGCGCCTGCGCGACCTGCTCGGCGCCGACCTCGACGACCCGAGTGCCCGCTTCGAGCTGCTGCTCGTGCTCGCCGACCGCTTGAGCAACGGACGGTCGTCAAGCGCCTGACTCAGTGCTGACGCAGCTGTGGACTCCCGTGGAGCCGGTGACAGGAGTCGAACCCGCGACATCCTCATTACAAGTGAGGCGCTCTACCAACTGAGCTACACCGGCGTGCGCTGACGGGCGCGGGAAATATCGTAAACGGCGCCCGTGTTGGCGGCGCGGGTCGGTATGTTCGGCTCATCATTCGGCGGGGCGAAGGGGAGTCATGCGCCGCACCATCACGCTCATTGCCGGACTGGCCGTCGGGGCGGCCGCGCTGGCCGTCGTACCCACGGAGGCGGCCGAGCCGACGAGCCCGGCGCGCACCGAGGTCGCGGCGCCCGTGCCGACGCTCACCTGGACGGACTGCGGCGACAGGACGGAGTGCGCGACGCCCCGGGTGCCGCTCGACTACGACGACCCGACCGGCCCCAAGACGCCGCTGCACCTGCTCCGGGTGCCGGCCGGCGATCCGGCGCACCGGATCGGCACCCTGTTCGTCAACCCGGGCGGGCCGGGGGCGACGGCGAGCGACTTCGCGGCGTACTTCGGCGCCCTGGTCGCGCCCGCGGTCGCCAACCGGTTCGACATCGTCGGGATCGACCCGCGCGGGACCTCCAAGCCGACGATGCGCTGCGTGACCGACGAGCAGCGGCCGCGGGGGGCGCACGTGCCGTTCCCGGTCACCACGAAGGAGGCGCAGCTCTGGATCGGCCTCGACACCTGGGTACGACGCGCCTGCCGCACCGGCCCCGCCCCGATCACCCAGCACATGTCGACCGCCGACACGGCCCGCGACATGGACCTGATCCGGCAGGCGCTCGGCGAGGCCCGGCTCAGCTACTACGGGATCTCCTACGGCAGCTACCTGGGAGCGACGTACGCCGCGATGTTCCCCGGCCGGGTGCGCGCGATGGTGATCGACGGCGTACTCGACCCCGTGGCGTGGGCCAACGGCCGCAACGGCACCGGCGAGACCGTGCCGTTCAGCACCCGCCTCAAGAGCGGGGCCGGCGCCGCCGACGCGCTCACCTCGGCCCTGGACAAATGCAACCAGGTCGGACACCGGCACTGCGCGCTCGCGCCCCACGCGCGCTACAAGTGGGCCAAGCTGGTGCACCGGCTGCGCCGCGGGCCGGCCTGGTTCGAGGGCCAGCGGCTGACCTACCAGGACCTGGTCTCGGGCACCCTGGGCTACCTGTACGCCGCCGACAGCTACCCCGACCTGATGCGGATCCTGGCCCACCTGCACGACCGGATCACCGGCCGCACCTCGACCCGGACCCACCGAACGCTGCTGCCCCGGCCGCCCGCCGACCCGCGTGGCATCGCCGGGCCCTACTCCTCCACCGGCTTCGGCTCCGTCACCAACCCGTTCGTCGGCGTCGCCTGCGCCGACACCGACAACCCGCGCGACCCGTGGGCCTGGTGGCGGGCGGCGCGTGCCTTCGAGAAGAGCCAGCCGTGGTTCGGCGCCCTCTGGACCTGGATCTCCAGCCCGTGCGCGAACTGGCCGGGCATCACCAAGGAGGACGCCTTCCACGGCCCCTTCAAAGTCGTCACCGCCCATCCGGTGCTGGTGATCGGCAACAGCCACGACCCGGCGACCCCGATCAGCGGCGCCCGCGCCGCCAGCGGACTGCTGACCGGCTCGCGGCTGCTCGAGCTGCGGACCTGGGGGCACGGCGCGATCGGGAACGGCCCCTGCATCATCGCGCGGACCCGCGACTACCTGGTCTCCCTCAGGCTGCCCCCGGTCGGAGCGGTCTGCCTGCCCGCGCGCCGGCTCTTCCATTAACGCCGCTCTTCCGCAAACGCCGCTCAGGCGGCCAGGCTGACGAACCCGTCCAGCGCCGCCCGGAGGCCGGCGGCGTCCAGGCCATGGGCGGCGATGTGCTCCTCGGGCGTGCCGTAGTGACGGAACTCCGTCCGCGGCACGCCCAGTGACAGCAGCCGGTGCGGCCGGTCGGCCAGGGCCGCCGAGATCACGTGAGCGGAGGTGCCGGCGTACCAGGGCTCGACGAGTACGACGTCCGGCGCCGCCAGCACCTCGCGAAGCGTGCGGGCGTCGAACGGGCGGATCGTGTTGGCGTAGACGACGGTGGCGTCGGTACCCGCCGTCGCCTCGAGTACGGCGTCCAGCGTCGGCCCCATCGCGACGACCGTCGGCCCCCACCCACGTCGTACGACGTGCAGCTTGCCGGTCACCGGGAAGCTCTCGGCGTTGGTCTGCCCCACCACCCGCACGTAGTGGAGCCCGTCGCCCGCGACGGTCCGCCGCAGCATGGCGTCGACCTCGACCGCAGTGCCGGGCGCGTGGATCTGCACACCGGGGATGGTGTCCATCAGCGCTACGTCGCCGGGCGCCTGATGGGTGCGGCCGGCGCTCGCGGCGTCGAACGAGCCGCCCGCCCCGACCAGTACGCCACCGACGTCCTGGTGACCGAAGCCGAGCTTGATCTGCTCGAAGGCCCGCTCGACCAGGAACGAGCCGAACGTGTGCACGATCGGCCGCATCCCGGTCAGCGCCAGCCCGGCGCCGACGTTGACCAGCAGCTGTTCGCGGATGCCGACGTTGATCACCCGGTCGGGGTGCCGGCGCTCGATCTCGCCGAAGAACTGGCCCGAGATCTCGGCGTACACGAGCGCGACCGAGAGGTCGGTCTCGACGAGGTCGGCGGCGGTCTCGGCGAACTGCAGACGGGGGTTCATTTCGGCTCCACGGGCTCGATGACGGTGGCGACGACCGCGTTGGGGCGGCCGGCAGGACGGTATGACAGGGCGGTCTCGAGCCGGCCGTGGTCGCGGCCGTCGACGGTCACGGTGTGCCAGCCCTCGGTGCGGAACCGGTCGGCGATCCGGCCGCCGACGGCGTACGACGAAGAGCGGTTGTCGACCACCACCACGGTCAGGTTGTCCAGGCCGAGCGCGGCGGCGAGCTCCAGCGCCTCATGGTTGCTGCCCTCGTCGAGCTCCGCGTCGCCCACGAGTACGACGACCCGCGAGTCGATGCCCTGCCCGCGCAGCCCGAGCGCCGTACCCACCCCCAACGGCAGGCCGTGGCCGAGCGACCCGCTCGAGATCTCGACACCCGGCACCAGGTTGCGGTCCGGGTGGCTGCCGAGCGGCGAGTCGAGCTCGAGCCAGCCGGGCAGCCACTCGTCCGGGATGAAGCCCTTCGCGGCCAACGTCGCGTAGTAGGCCATCGGGCCGTGGCCCTTGGACAGGTAGAACCGGTCGCGCTTCGGGTCGCCCGCGGTCTCGGGAGTGACGTCGAGGATCCGGTCGTAGAGCACCCAAACCACGTCGAGGGTCGAGTGGGCCGCGGCGGAGTGCTTCTCGTCGCCGGACATCAGGCTGATCAGGGCGGGCAGGTCGTCGTACCCGGCCCCTTCCGTTCGGGGCTGCGTTTCGATCTCTGTCGCGGTCATGGCACCATGGTGAAAGTTGAAGTCCGCTTTAAGTCAAGGGGTGGTTCCGTGCTCACGATCGGACAGCTGTCGGAGCGCTCGGGCGTCGCCACGTCGGCGCTCCGGTTCTACGAGTCGCGCGGGCTGATCCACGCCGAGCGGACGACCGGCAACCAGCGGCGCTATCCACAGTCGACGCTGCGGCGGGTGGCATTCGTGCGGGCCGCCGCGCAGGTCGGGCTGACGCTCGAGGAGGTCGGCGAGGCGCTGTCGACGCTCCCGGAAAACCGCACGCCCACCAAGGCCGACTGGGAGCGGCTCAGCCGGTCGTGGCGCTCGCGGCTCGACGAACAGATCGCCCGCACAGAACGGCTGCGCGACCGGCTCACCAGCTGCATCGGCTGCGGCTGCCTGAGCCTGAAGACCTGCGCGCTCTACAACCCGGGCGACACGCTCGCGGCCCAAGGTCCGGGGCCGGTCATCCTGGATCGCGGCTAGGGACCCCGGCTCTTCTCGGCCGCAGCGCAACGGGCGTTGGCGTCGGTCGGCATGGCTTAGGGTTTGCGCGTGTTGACCGACCCGCACCACGACGGCTCCCCGACGTACGTCGACGACGCGACGCCCGCTCTCGGGTCGCTCGTGGGGCTGCGCTGCCGCACCTCGCCCGATGTCGCCGAGGTGTGGATCCGGACCACGCAGGACGCCGAGCCGACGTACCACCCGTGTACGCCGGTCGCGGCTGCGTCGGACGGGGTCCGCTGGTGGGCCGGTGAGCTGCCGATGCACAACCCGGTGATGCACTACCGGTTCCTGGTGGTGACGTCGTCCCGCGAGCAGGTCTGGCTGACTGGAGCGGGAGTCTTCGACTACGACGTACCGGACGCCTTCGACTTCAAGGTCTCCACCTACGCGCCGGCGCCGGACTGGGGCCGCGACGGCGTCGTCTACCAGATCTTCCCGGACCGGTTCGCGCGCTCGGCGGCGGCCGCGTCGCGGCCGACGCCGGCCTGGGCGTTGCCGGCGGAGTGGGACGACGAGGTGATCTTCGAGAGCTCCGACCCGCGGACGCCGCTGCAGTTCTACGGCGGTGACCTCGACGGCATCATCGAGCACCTCGACCATCTCGAACGGCTCGGCGTCGACATCGTGTACCTGACCCCGGTCTTCCCGGCCGAGTCCAACCACCGCTACAACGCGTCAACGTTCGAGTCGGTCGACCCGCTGCTCGGCGGCGACGCGGCGTACTCCCGGCTCTCGGCGGCGGTGCACGAGCACGGCTGGCGGATCCTCGGCGACCTGACGACCAACCACACCGGCAGCACGCACGACCGAGCTGCGGGCCGCCTTCGTGGAGGGGACCGAGTCGATCGTGGCGCGGTGGCTTCGGCCGCCGTACGACCTGGACGGCTGGCGGATCGACGTGGCCAACATGACCGGCCGGCTGCGCGACGTCGACGTCAACCATGAGGTGGCGCGCGGCGTGCGTCGTACGGCGCTCGCGCTGTGGCCCGACGCGTGGGTGATCGGCGAGCACAACCATGATCCGTCGGGCGATGTGGACGTCGACGGCTGGCACGGGGTGATGAACTACTCGGGCTTCTCGTGGCCGGTGTGGGAGTGGTTGCGGTCGTCGGACTCGCCGGCCCGGTCGTTCGGTACGCCGATGCCGGTCGCGTCGCGGACCGGTCCGCAGGTGGTCGGGTCGATGCGTCTCTGGCTCGGCCGGCTCGGCTGGCAGGCGATGTCGTCGTCGTGGAACATCCTCGGCTCGCACGACTCCGCCCGGATCAGGACGTTGGTCGGCTCGCCGGAGCGGCATCAGGTGGCGGCGGGGCTGCAGTTCACGCTGCCGGGAGTGCCGATGGTGTTCGCGGGTGACGAGATCGGTCTCGAGGGGGTGCTCGGCGAGGACTCTCGGCGGCCGATGCCGTGGGACTCGCCGACGTCGTGGGACTCGTCCACCCTGTCGGTTTATGCGGCGCTGACCCGGCTCCGTCGTACTCACGAGGCGCTGCGGCGCGGCGGCCTGCGCTGGGCACACGTCTCCGACGACGCGCTGGTCTTCCTGCGCGAACACCCCTCGGGGTCGGTCGTGGTCTCCGCCCGGCGAGCCGCCGGCGGCCCCGTCTCGGTCGGCCCGCTCGCCCTCTCGTCCGGCGAGTGTCTCCTGACCTCCGCCGACGCCGCCCCGCTCGTCGCCGACGGCGACCACGTCGTCGTACCCGCCTCCCTCGGCCCCTCGTTCTCCGTCTACGCCCTCTAGTCGCCCGCTCGCTCGCCGAAGTGGCGAGAATCGCCACTTCGCCGGGCCAAAGTCGCCACTTCGACGGCATGATGTGGGGATGCCGTTGCGGATCGTGGCGAGCCGGCCGGACCCGGCGATCGTCGGGCTGCCCTGGGGGACGTCGTTGGAGGAGTGGGGCGACGAGTACGTCGTGCCGCTGCCGCGAGGGTTGTCGCGACACGTCGTACGCATCATCCGGCTGGGCGAGCGCACCTACGCGGTGAAGGAGACCGACGAGCGGATCGCGTTCCGGGAGTACCGGCTGCTCCGCGATCTGCAGCGCATGGGGCTGCCGGCGGTGGTGCCGCAGGGCGTGGTCGCGGGCCGTACGACGCCCGACGGCGACGAGCTTCCGGCGGCTCTGATGACGCAGCACCTCCGCTTCTCACTCCCCTACCGCTCACTCTTCTCCCACGGCGCGACCGCCGACAACCTGCCGTCGCTGATCGACGCGCTGGTCGCGCTGCTGGTCCGGCTGCATCTGAGCGACTTCTACTGGGGCGACGTGTCCCTGTCGAACGTCCTCTTCCGGCGCGACGCGGGCGCGTTCTCGGCGTACCTCGTCGACGCGGAGACCGGCGAGCTGCACCCCTCGATCTCCGACCGGATGCGCGACCACGACATCACCCTGGCCTGCGAGAACGTCTTCGCCGAGCTCCTCGACCTCCAGGCCTCCCAGGACATCGACGGCGAGGTCGCGGCCCACGAGATCGTCGGCCTGATCCGGGAGCGGTACGACGCGCTCTGGGTCGAGCTCACCTCGGAGGAGGAGTTCTCGGCCGACGAGATGTGGCGGATCGAGCAGCGGATCGAGCGGCTCAACGACCTCGGCTTCGACGTCGACGAGCTCGACATCGTCACCGACTTCGACGGCGACACGATCCGGATCCAGCCGAAGGTCGTCGAGCTCGGGCACCACTGCCGCGAGCTCCAGTCCCTGACCGGCATGAACGTCGAGGACAACCAGGCCCGCCGGCTGCTGAACGACATCGCGGCGTTCACCGCCTACTACGACCTCGGCGGCGAGGACCGCGAGCTGGTCGCCAACCGCTGGCTGACCACGATCTTCGACCCGATCGTGAAGATGGTCCCGCCGGCCCTGCGCGGCAAGCTCGAGCCGGCCGAGATCTTCCACGAGATCCTGGTGCACCGGTGGTACCTCTCCGAGCGGGCCGGCCACGAGGTCGACATCTTCGAGACCGCCCGCGACTACATCGACACCGTGCTGGCCAACCGCCCCGACGAGGCGCTCACGGGGCTCGACCCGGCATGACCGGATCGTGGGCGACACCGAGCTGAGCGGGTGCGGGCGGAGTCTGGGCAGGTCCGAGCGGGAAGCTTTGTCGAGCAGTCGGTCTATGGATCCACCTGGCCCCATAGGCCGAGCGCGGCCGACGCTCACCTCGGGACCCCGTGTGGCAGGTCGGGCGCATGACCGCTGATCTCGCCCGCTGGACCAGCCTCCTGACGAGATCCGGCCACCCCAGCGAGTCAGCGCAGCAGGTCGCGCCCGATGACCATCCGCTGGATCTGGTTGGTGCCCTCGAAGATCTGGGTCACCTTCGCGTCCCGCATCAGCCGCTCGACCGGGTAGTCGTGGGTGTAGCCGTTGCCGCCGAAGACCTGGACGGCGTCGGTCGTAACCCGCATCGCGGCGTCGCTGGCGGTCAGCTTGGCGATGCTCGCCTGACGGGAGAAGGGGCGGCCGGCGTCCTTGAGGCGGGCGGCGTGGAGGTACGTCGCCCGGGCCCGCTCGACCTCCGCGCCCATGTCGGCGAGCAGGAACTGCAGCCCCTGGAACTCCCCGATCTTCTGCCCGAACTGCTCGCGCTGGCCGGCGTACTCGACGGCGTGGGCGAGCGCGGACTGGGCGATCCCGGTGGCGACCGCGGCGATCCCGAGCCGGCCGGCGTCGAGGGCGGAGAGCGCGGCCTTCATGCCCTGGCCCTCCTCGCCGATCAGCTGGGCGGCGGGGATCCGGGCGTCGTCGAAGAGCACCTGGGTGGTGACGTCGCAGTGCAGGCCCATCTTCTTCTCGGGGGCGCCGAAGGTCATGCCGTCGGTGTCGGCGGGGACGATGAAGGCACTCAGGCCGCGCTTGGGGTCGTCGGAGGTGCGGGCGAAGAGGATGTAGTAGTCGGCGCACGAGCCGTTGCTGATCCACTGCTTGGTGCCGGAGACGACGTACTCATCCCCGTCGCGGCGGGCGCGGGTCTTGATGGCGCTGACGTCGGAGCCGGCCTGGGGCTCGGAGAGGCAGTAGGCGCCCAGCCAGTCGCCGCCGAGCATCCTGGGGAGCCAGGTCTTCTTCTGGTCGTCGGTGGCGTTGGCGGCGACGACGGTCGCGGTCAGGGAGTGCACGCTGACACCCACGCCGACGCTCGGCCAGGCGGTCGCGATCTCCTCGATCACCTGGAGGTAGACCTCGTACGGCTGCGCGCCGCCGCCGTACTCCTCGGCGAACGGCAGGCTCAGCAGCCCGCTGCGCCCGAGCAGCCGGTACGCCGCCTCCGGGAACTCCGAGCGCTCTTCCAGCTCCGCCACCTGGGGCGCGAGTTCCTTGTCGCAGATCTCGCGGGTCAGCTCCAGCAGCGACTCCGCCTCGTCCGTGGGCAGCAGTCGATCAACATTCGTCGGCACACTCTGATAGTAGGACGTCCAAGGATCTTTCGGCGAAGTGGCGAGAGTCCTTTGGGAGGAGGCACCATGGCCCTCATGTCGCTGCCCACCCCCACGCTGCAGACCGCTCGCCTGCGACTGCGACCCTTCACCGACGCAGACGCGGACGCCCTCTTCGCGCTTCAAAGCAACGCCTACGTGCTGCGGTACTGGGACGCGCCGCCGTGGAGCGAACGTGGGCGCGCCGAGCGCTTCATCGCGACTTGCCGACAGATGGCGGACGAAGGCACCGGGGCACGGGTAGCCATCGACCGGCTTTCCGACGGGGCCTTCATCGGCTGGTGCAGTCTGACCCGGTGGAACCCGGACTACCGCAGCGCGTCGTTGGGCTACTGCCTCGACGATGCGGCATGGGGTCGCGGCTACGCGACGGAAGCTGCACGCGCTCTGCTGCAGTGGGCATTCGACACTCTCGACCTGAATCGAGTCCAGGCCGAGACCGATACGCGCAACGTGGCATCTGCGCGCGTCCTGGAGAAGATCGGATTCGCGCGCGAAGGGACGTTGCGGGAGGACTGCGTCGTGGACGGCGAGGTGTCGGACTCGTGGGTGTTCGGGTTGGTCAGGCGGGAGTGGCGGCCGCCGTCCGGGCCGGTTCCTGCCCGCTGAGTCCTCTCCGCTCGCGAGGCGGCACACGGCACCCGCGAAGGGGGCGGTCGGCCCGTCGAGGGGCGAAAGGTCCGCGCAACCGGCGTACCCCTGGCAGTAGGTTGCGGACGTGGCCCTGACGACGCGACCCCTCACCGTGGACGATATCGACGAGACGCTCCGGCTCGGCCGCGAGGCCTTCGGTACGCCGCCGCCGGGCACTCCCGCAC
>WNGB01004038.1_pt1 | contig 22675 bp, 17 predicted proteins | sample 5400681 | NCBI WGS metagenome assembly WNGB01 (sample SAMN13153367, study PRJNA577476) | soil metagenome | isolation source: 115 cm soil or saprolite under grassland replicate 2 | place: USA:California | collected 2016-06-15
GTAGTCGAGCGGCATGAACCCGAAGGTCGGGTCGACCCGGTCGTTGACCACGGTGAGGTCGAGCCCGAAGCGCTCGCCGATCGCCCCCCAGTAGGCGACGCTGGCGCCGCCGAGCGGGTCGGCGCCCAGGCGCAGCCCGGCGCCGCGGACCGCCTCCAGGTCGACCACGGCGGGCAGGTCGGCGACGTACTCGCCGAGGAAGTCGTGGCGGCCGAGCGCCGGGGCGGCGCGCTCCCACGCCACCCGCGGCACGCCGTCGAGGCCGGCGGCGAGCAGGCGGTTGGCCTCCTCCTGGATGGCGTCGGTGACGTCGCTGTCGGCCGGGCCGCCGTTGGGCGGGTTGTACTTGAAGCCGCCGTCCTCCGGCGGGTTGTGCGACGGGGTCACCACGATGCCGTCGGCCAGCCCGCCGCCGCGGCCGCGGTTGTGGACCAGGATCGCGCGCGAGACCGCCGGCGTCGGCGTGTAGCCGCCGCCCGCGTCCACCAGCACCGCGACGTCGTTGGCGGCCAGCACCTCCACGGCCGTCTCGAAGGCCGGCTCGGAGAGCGCGTGGGTGTCGCGGCCGAGGAACAGCGGCCCGTCGACGCCGTGCCGCCGGCGCCAGCGGCAGATCGCCTCGGTGGTCGCCAGGATGTGCGCCTCGTTGAAGGAGCGGTGCAGCGCCGAGCCGCGGTGCCCCGAGGTGCCGAAGGCGACCCGCTGCGCCGGGTCGGAGACGTCCGGCCGCTCCTCGTAGTAGGCGCGCACCAGCCGCTCCACGTCGATCAGCATCGACGGGTCGGCCCGCCGTCCCGCCTGCTCGCTCACGCTCATCGCGCCGCCTCCCAGCTCGCGCCCGCCCGCCGCCGAAGGTGTACCCAGCCGGCGCTCACCCGAGCAGCTCGTCGAGGACCGGCGGGTCGGCGCCACGGCGGGTGCAGGTGATCGCCGCGGCGAGCACGGCCTCGTCGAGGACCTCGAGGAGGGTGGCCTCCCCGATCGCCCTGAGCGCGGCGCGGCGCTCGGTACCGAGCAGGTCGCGGCGGTACAGCCCGGCCAGCAGCGCGCTGGTGAAGGCGTCACCGGCGCCGACGGTGTCGACCACCGCCACCCGCCGGCCGGGGCGGCGCAGCAGCCCGGTGCCGGCGGCGACCGCCACCACGCCCTCGGCGCCGCGGGTGATGGCGACCAGCGCCGGGCCGAGCGCCAGCCAGGCCTCGGCGACCTCCTCGGCGGCGCGGCCGGGGAGCAGCCAGGCGACGTCCTCGACGCTCGCCTTGACCACGTCGGCGAGGGCCACCAGCCGCTCGGCCCGCTCGAGGGCGCGCTCGGGCGAGCCCATCAGCAGCGGCCGGCAGTTCGGGTCGTAGGAGATCGTCACCGCGCCGCGCGCCCGCCGCAGCAGGCGCAGCAGGGCGTCGGCACCCGGCGCCATGGTGAGCGCGAGCGAGCCGGTGTGGAGCGCGAGCAGGCGTCCGTCGAGCACCCGGTCGAGCTCGGCGTCGCGCCACTGCCAGTCGGCGGTGCCGTCGACCCGGAAGTCGTAGGACACGGCGCCGTCGGGGTCCACGTCGACGATCGCCAGCGAGGTCGGCTCGGCCGCCGTCACCACGCCGCCGAGGTCGACGCCGTTGCCGGCCAGGTGCCGGCGGATGCGGCGCCCGAAGGGGTCGTCGGCCAGGCGCGCGACCATGCGCGCCGGCACCTGCAGCCGGGCGAGGCCGACGGCGACGTTGGCCGGGCTGCCGCCAGGCACCGCCTGGTAGAGCCCGTCCTGGTCCCGCGGCACGAGGTCGATCAGGGCCTCGCCGACGACCGCGACCGCGCTGGGTTGCAGGTCCACTACTCGCTCGGGACCTCCTCGCCCGCCATCGCGCCGGTCATCAGCGCCACCGCCTCCGACATCGAGTGGGTGCCGGTGTCGATCACCGCCACCCGCCGCCCCAGGCGCTGGATGTGCACCCGGTCGGCGACCTCGTAGACGTGCGGCATGTTGTGGCTGATCAGGATCACCGGCAGCCCGCGGTCGCGCACCTTGCGGATGAGGTCGAGCACCATGTGGGACTCCTTGACCCCGAGCGCCGCGGTGGGCTCGTCCATGATCACCACGTGGCGCGCGAAGGCGGCGCTGCGGGCGACCGCGACGCCCTGCCGCTGCCCGCCGGAGAGCGTCTCGACCGTCTGCCGCATCGAGTTGACGCCGATCTTGAGGTCCTGCATGTGGGTGCGCGCCTCGCCGAGCATGCGCCGCTTGTCGAGCATGCGCAGCAGCGAGCCGAGCACCCCGGGGCGGCGCACCTCGCGCCCGAGGAACAGGTTGTCGGCGATGTCGAGCGCCGGCGCGACCGCCAGGTCCTGGTAGACGGTCTCGATCCCTTGGCGGCGCGCGTCGAGCGGCGAGTGGAACTGGACCGGGCTGCCGTCGAGGCGGATCTCGCCCGCGTCGGGGACCAGCGCCCCGGACAGTGCCTTGATCAGGGTCGATTTGCCGGCGCCGTTGTCGCCGATGACGGCGAGGATCTCCCCTGGCAGCAGCTCGAAGTCGCAGCCGTCCAGGGCGGTCACGTGGCCGTAGCGCTTGACCAGCCCGCGTGCTTCGAGGACCGGGGTGGTGGTGCGGCGGTCGCTGACGGCGGTCACCTCTGCCTCCTGCGGGCAAGCTGGTCGACGGCGACCGCGAGGATCACCAGGATGCCGGTGATCAGCACCTGGTAGATCGAGCGGACGCCCATGAGCTGCAGACCGTTGCGGACGATGCCGACGATCAGCGCGCCGATCAGCGTGCCGATGACGCTGCCGCGGCCGCCGAACAGGCTGGTGCCGCCGAGCACCACCGCGGTGATGCTGTCGAGGTTGTCGGTCTGCCCGGCCTGCGGGTCGCCGACGCCGGTCCGCGCGACCAGCAGCAGGCCGGCGACGCCGTAGATGAGCCCGGCGATGGTGTAGACGCCGAGCAGCACCCGGCGCGTGCGGATGCCGGTCAGGCGGGCCGCCTCCGGGTTGTTGCCGACCGCGTAGACGTGGCGACCGGCGGCGGTCTGCCGCAGGACGTACGCGGCGACCAGGAACAGCGCCAGCATCAGCACGCTGCCGTAGGTGACGTCCGTCTGGCCGACGCGGAAGGTGTCGCCGAAGAAGGTCAGGGACGACGGCAGCCCGGAGACGGTCTGGTCGTTGGAGTAGATGTGGGTGAGCGCGAAGGCGATGTTCAGGGTGCCGAGCGTGACGATGAACGGCGGCAGCCGCAGCGAGGTGACCAGCGCGCCGTTGAACGCCCCGAACGCGGCGCACACCGCCAGGCCGAGCAGCACCCCGAGGACGGGGCTGCCCCCGGGGCCGACGGCGAGCTTGGTGGCGACGATCGAGCCGAACGCCATCACCGCGCCGTTGGACAGGTCGATCCCGGCGGTGAGGATCACCAGCGTCTGCCCGATCGCCAGGGTGCCGACGACCATCACCTGCTGCACCACCAGCGACAGGTTGCCGCCGGTGAGGAACCGGTCGGACTGGAAGGAGAAGAACGCCGCGGCGAGCAGCAGCGCCGCCAGCGGCCCGACGGTGGACAGGCCGAGCGCGCGGGAGGCGAGCGACGGCGCGGCCTCGGACGGGGTCGCGCCGACCCGCTCGGCCGGCTTCACATCGGTCATGTGAGCATCCTCGGGGACTGGCCGCGGGGGTGGGCGGGCCCGGGGCCGGGGCGGCTGGATGCCGGCCCCGGCCTACCGGACGCCGTCGGGACTGTCAACCCCAGCAGTTGTCGAGGCCGTACTGGACGTCCTTGGAGTCCACGCCCGACTCCGGCTTGGCGGTGATCAGGGTGACGCCGGTGTCGGTGTAGCCGCTCGCCTTCTTGCCGCCGTTGGCGAAGTCGACCACGGCGGAGACGCCCTCGCTGGCCATCTTCAGCGGGTACTGCTGCGAGGTCGCGGCGATCTTGCCGGCCTTGACCGCCTGCACCCCGGTGCAGCCGCCGTCGACCGAGACGACCATGACGTCCTTGTCCTTGCCAGCGGCCCGCAGCGCGTTGTTGGCCCCGAGCGCCGCCGGCTCGTTGATCGTGTAGACCAGGTTGATCCCCGGCTCCTTCTGCAGGCAGTTCTCCATCGCCGTCTGGCCCTTGGCCTGGTCGCCCTGGGTGTCCTGGCTGCACACGACCTGCGGGCTGGTCGCCTGGTCGCTGGCGTTCTGGTCCACGTTGGCGGCGCCGAAGCCGGACAGGAAGCCGTTGTGGCGCAGCACGCCGACGGTGATGCCTGGCGCCAGGTCGAGGGTGGCGATCTTGACGGGCTTGCTGCCCATGGCCGCCTTGGCGTACTGGCCGATCAGCACGCCGGCCTTGAAGTTGTCGGTGGCGAACAGCGCGTCGGTGGCGCTCTGCGGGCTGGTGGGGGTGTCGAGCGCGATCACCAGCACGCCCTTGTCGCGGGCCTTCTGGATCGCCGGGACGATCGCCTTGGTGTCGCTCGGGGTGATCAAGATCCCCTTCACCCCCGCGGCGACCATGTTCTCGATCGCGGTGACCTGGCTGGCGTTGTCGCCGTCGAAGCGGCCCGCGGCGGTCATCAGCTTGGCGCCCTTGGCCTGGGCCTCCTTCTCGGCACCCTGCTTCATCTTGACGAAGAACGGGTTGGTCTCCGTCTTGGTGATCAGGCCGACCTGGATCTGGCCGCCCCCTCCCCCGCCCGATGACCCGTTCCCGCCGCCACCGCACGCGGCGGCCAGCAGCGCGACCGCCAGGCCCAGCAGCGCGACCCGCCCGCGGCGGAGCCGTGCGACGCCGTCGTCCATGACGTAACCCCTCCCTGGCCGGGCAACCCCGCACACCCGCCCTTGCTCCTGACAACGTTGTCAGGTTATATAGCACCCCGCCAGGACGGGTGTCCAGCACGGGACTTCAGTTGCTGTAGAATCCGCCGAGCGAGGCAAGGAAGGGCAGCGAGGGCGACGTGACAACGTTGGCAGGAGACGGCGACAGGCCGGCGCGGCGCGCGCCGACCATGCGGGACGTCGCCGCGCTCGCCGGGGTCAGCCTCAAGACCGTCTCCCGTGTGGTCAACGCCGAGCCCGGCGTCTCGCCGCAGCTCGCCGCTCGCGTCGTCGAAGCCGTCAGGCTGCTGGACTACCGCCACAACCTGACCGCAAGCAGCCTGCGGCGCTCCGACCAGAAGACCGCCTCGATCGGGCTGCTGCTCGAGGACGTCGCCAACCCCTTCTCCTCCGCGCTCCACCGCGGCGTCGAGGAGGTCGCCAGGCGCCGCGGCACGCTGGCGTTCGCCGGCTCCAGCGACGAGGACCCCGTCAGGGAGGGCGAGCTGCTGCGGGCCTTCGTCGCCCGCCGCGTCGACGGCCTGATCGTGGTGCCGTCCGGCCGCGACCGCGGCCACCTGTCGGAGCGCGAGCGGCTCGGGACGCCGCTGGTCTGCGTCGACCGGCCGGCAGCCTCCGGCGAGGTGGACAGCGTCACCGTCGACAACCGCGCCGGCGCCTGCCGGGCGCTGCGGCACCTTGCCGCCCACGGCCACCGGCGCATCGCCTTCCTCGGCGACCTGCACTCGATCTGGACCGCGGAGGAACGCCGCCTCGGCTACGTCGAGGGCCTGGCCGCCGAGGGCATCCCCTACGACCCGGCCCTGGTGCGCCAGGACCTGTCCAGCATCGAGGCGGCGCGGGCGGCGGTGCTGGACCTGCTGGCGCGGCACGAGCCCCCTTCCGCCCTGTTCACCGGTCAGAACCTGGTCACCATCGGCGCCATCAAGGGGCTACGGCAGCACGGGCTGCAGCACCGCGTCGCCCTGGTCGGCTTCGACGACTTCCTCCTCGCCGACCTGCTCGACCCGCCCGTCTCGGTGGTCGCGCAGGACCCCGCCACGCTCGGACGCAGCGCCGCCGAGCTGCTCTTCGCGCGCCTTGACGGCGACCGCGGCCCCCCGCGGCAGCAGGTCGTCCCCACCCGCCTCGTGCCGCGCGGCTCGGGCGAGCTCCCCGCCCCCTGACCGGCCCGGCCCCGGCCAACCAGGGGTGGCTGTCGCCGCGCGTCAGGTCCGGAAGGCGGCGGGACCTCCTGGTAGCGCAGCTCGCCGCCCCCGGCCAGGGACGCCCGCCGCTCGAGTACGCCTCGATTGCTGCTACGGGAGCGGGCCCGCGTACGGGCAAGACACTAGCGAGCCGTTCGCGACGATGTGGACCCTCTTCCAGTCAAAGCGGTTCTTGGTGAACTGCTCCCGGTCCTGGACCCACCAGCGATGGCGGCCCGAGATGACGAAGGTGTGCGGGTCGGAGCGCTCCTTGATCAGCGTGCCGTCGATGGGGACGTCCCCGAATCGGTGGAGCGCTTGGCGGGACAGTTTCGCGACGTTGGACCAGTCGTAGCCTTGGGCGAGGAACTCGTCGCGGTTCGGGATCCACAGCTTGGCGCCGCCGACCAGGAGGTACGTGGCGTGGTTGCTGATCACCAGCCGCTCACCTGACGACAGGGTCCTGCGCTCGCCGAAGCGGGCACCGTCGCTGCAGTAGGGCGAGTTGGTGGCCGAGAGCGAGCTGGCAGTGACCAGCAGCGGCGGCCCGAAGCGAATCCGCAGGCACCCGCCTTGGTTGGTGGCCCTGACCAGCGCGTTGACCAGGAGCTGGCCGAGGACCTCACCAGCCTTCGTGCACAGCACCTGGGCGGTGCCGGCGCTGAGGGTCGCGCAGGCGGCCCCGGCTGCCAGGCCGATCGCCACCTCCGTCGCCGGTGAGACGGCGCGAAGGATGCTGCCGAGCCTCGCCGTCGCGAAGCGGGTCAGGTAGACGCTGCAATGGAACCAGCCGCAGCCGAGACTCAGCAGCGGGTCGGCGACCACCGGGTAGGAATGCCCGGCGTGATCCACCACCTGGACCAGCGTCTGGCCTTCGAGGCGGTAGTGCGTGTCCACCCATTGGCCGTCGTGATCGTTGCCCCAGGGCGCCGAGATACTTGCCACGCCATCGCCGTTGGCGTCGAGGATCGCGTAGCGTTCCACCTCGCCAGGCACCCGCCGGATGCTACCGCCTGGGGGGATCCGCAGCGGGAACCGGTACGTTGTCGGCGCCTTCGGACCGGTGATCACTTGCATGAGGCGGACAGCGCCTTGGCCGACCGGCTGCACGGCGACACTCGTCTGCGGAGCTGCCTGCCGGTAGACGGCCACACCCGGGTTGGCGGCCACGCCCATCGTCGCGCTCTCGGCAGGCAGCCCAACAGCGACCGGCGGCGCGCTCGACCCGTTCAGCGTCACCTCGGCAGCCGGGTTCGTGGGCACGTCGACCTTGGTGTCGTCCCCTTCGGTGGTCAGCACCGCCCCTGGACCAGGAGCGACCGTGGGCGGGTTCAGCGAGCCGGCGATCACGCTCGGCATCGCCTCCTGCAGCGCTTCGAGCGTCTCGCAGCGGGCAGCAGCCTGGGTCGGAGCGGCAGTCGACGCTGTCGGCGGGTTGGAGGTCTCCGTCGGCGCTGGCGACTCGCCCGAGGTGTCGGTTGGCGCCGTGGTCGCTTCGGTCGTCTCGGCCGGTTCTGTTGATCCAGGGCTGGTCGTCGAAGGGCTTGACTCGGACGTTCCGGTTGCCACCGTGGGGCATGGTGCCGGTGGGGTCGCCTGGGTGGTGGCCGAACCTGCGGGTCCCGCCACCAGGGTTGCCACGATGGCGACGGTGCAGAACCCTGCGATGACCGGCGTGGCGATCGCAGGCCTTTGGCCAAACGGGCGCACGTGCTGCCTCCGAGGCTCGCCGATTCAATGCGTTGAACTGAGTGTGAGCAGCACGAAGGCGGCGTGATCTCCGATGGAGCCGTCATGCCCCGTGGGGCATGAAAGGCTCAACAGAGGCTCTACTAACTTTACGCTCGTAAATCTCAAAACTACATGAATATCGCTAGCTCAACTTTCCGAGTGCTCGAACTATTCTGCCGATATCGTATAGTTTGGATGAACGTGGCATGAAGTCGCTGAACAGTCCGCCTCGGCGCACGAGGTCGAGACGATGCGCCGGCTTCGGTTGGATGCCGCTGCACGCCTTCTGACTAGTCACTCCGGCGGCGGAGAACCATTCCTTCGCACTATCGATTGCTGCGCTCAGTGGCAGAAGAAACACGTACAGCGTTCTGCGCGCTGTGGCGTAGGTACCAGCGATCCGTCCGGACGGTCCCGGACGGGCCAGGCGGCGGCGAGCAGGCCACCGACCGGTAGGGAAAGGGAGCGCGGCATGGGGGCCACACCACCACGCAGTCCGGGCCGCACACGAACGGCCTGGCGCCGGCCGGCCACGAGGCCGGCCTTCGCCGTGGTCGCCGCCGTACTGGTCGCCACGCTGCTCGGCGGGAGCCAGGCGCCGGCGGCCGCCGAGGTCCCGGGCGGGCTCGTCCCGGTGATCGTGCGCCAGGCCCCTGGCGCCGGCGCCGTGCCGGAGGCGCTGGTCGAGCGGGCCGGCGGCACCGTCGGACGGCAGCTCGGCATCATCGACGGGTTCGCCGCCGAGGTCCCAAGGGCCTCGCTGGCCAGCCTGCGCGCCAGCCGCGCCGTGCGCTCCGTCACCGTCAACCAGCCGCTGCGGCTCTCGAGCATCGACGGCTTCGACCCCACGACCTCCACCAGCACCATGTACGGGGTGGCGCAGGAGGTCACCGGCGCCGGCGACTACTGGAACGACGGCCTCACCGGCAGGGGCGTCGACGTCGCCCTGCTCGACTCCGGCGTGGTCGAGGTCGACGGCCTGCGCGGCGACAAGGTCCTCTACGGCCCCGACCTGTCGTTCGAGAACGGCCGCGGCGACCTGCGCAACCAGGACACCTTCGGCCACGGCACCCACATGGCCGGCATCATCGCCGGCCGCGACGACGCCACCACCGAGGTCCGCAAGGGCAACGACTCGAACTTCCTCGGCATGGCCCCGGACTCGCGCATCGTCAGCCTCAAGCTGGCCGACGCCCAAGGTGCGACCGACGTCTCCCAGGTGATCGCGGGGATCGACTGGGTGGTGCAGAACCGCAACCGCAACGGCCTCAACATCCGCGTCCTCAACCTCTCCTTCGGCACCGACGGCGTGCAGGACTACCGCATCGACCCGCTCGCCTACGCGGTGGAGGTCGCCTGGCGCCACGGCATCGTGGTGGTGGTCGCGGCGGGCAACGAGGGCTTCGGCTCCGCCAAGCTCAACAACCCCGCCTACGACCCGCACGTCCTGGCCGTCGGCGGCGCCGACGCCGGCAGCAGCGACCGCCGCAAGGACGACACCGTCCCCGACTGGTCGAGCCGCGGCGACGGCACCCGCAACCCCGACATCGTCGCGCCGGGCACCTCCGTGGTGAGCCTGCGCGACCCCGGCTCGGCGATCGACCTGAGCTTCCCGAGCGCCCGCGTGGCCAACCGCTTCTTCAAGGGGACCGGCACCTCGCAGGCCGCCGCGGTGGTCTCGGGCGCGGCCGCCCTGGTCATCCAGCAGCGACCGTCGGTCACCCCCGACCAGCTCAAGCGGCTGTTCGAGAAGGGCGCCCGCAGGCTCCACAAGGCCGACGAGGTCGCCCAGGGCGACGGCATGCTCGACCTGCACTCCGTCCGCACGCGGCAGACGCCCTCGGCGAAGGCGTCGGAGCAGCCGTACCCCTACTCGGACGGCAGCGGCTCGCTGGAGGCGGCGCGCGGCACCACCCACGTGGTGAGCGACGGCGGCGAGAGCCTCTCCGGCGAGCAGGACGCCTTCGGCGCCACCTGGGACGGGCGCACCTGGTCGGGCGAGAGCTGGGAGGGCCGCACCTGGTCGGGCGGCAGCTGGGAGGGCCGCACCTGGTCGGGCGGCAGCTGGAACGGCCGCACCTGGTCGGCGAGCGGCTGGTCGAGCGGCGAGTGGGACGGGCGCACCTGGTCGGGGCGGACCTGGAGCGGCCGCACGTGGCTGGGCCGGACCTGGTCGGGCCGGACCTGGTCCTCGGAGGGCTGGTACTGACCGCGCTCGACCTCAGCCTCGAGCTCAGAGGTCGGCCACAGTCCACGGCGTCCCGGGCGAGAAGCCCGGGACGCCGTCCTCGTGACGGCGGTCGCGCGGCCGGGTCAGCCGCGGGGGGCGGGACCGCGCAGCAGCGCGGTCAGCACGTTGGAGTAGTCGTCGGTCCAGGGGCGGCTGCCCCGGCCGTGGCTGCACGGCTGCCAGTTCGGGTCGCTGGCGACGGCGCCGAGGTCCGCCGGCCGGCGGGCCAGCGCCACCCAGATGGAGCTGATCCTGCTGGTCGCCAGCGGCTCCCGCAGGGGAGGCGCGTGGTCGAAGCGCCCCACGCAGGTCATCCCCGTCGCCCGGGCCACGTCGCCGAGCACCGGCTCGAGGTCGATGAAGCGGTTGGAGATGTGGAACGCCAGCACCCCGCCGTCCTCCAGCCGGCTCCGGTACAGCTCGACCGCCTCCTTGGTCAGCAGGTGCACCGGGATCGCGTCCGAGCTGAAGGCGTCGAGCACGATCAGGCCGTAGCGGCGCTGCGGGGAGCGGGTCAGCGAGACCCGCGCGTCGCCGAGGACCACATCGAAGCTGCCCTGGCAGTCGCGCAGGTAGGTGAACAGGCGCGGGTTGCTGGCGATGCGCTCGACCTTCGGGTCGATCTCCAGGAACGTCCAGCGCTCGCCCGGACGGCTGTGGCAGGCCATGGCGCCAGCGCCGAGGCCGATCACCGCCACCCGGCGGGTCCGCCCGCGCGCGTGCAGCGCCCGCACCACGTCCCCGATCGGTCCGCGCGGGGAGTAGTAGGTGATCGGCACCGGCCGCTGGCCGGGCTCGACCACCTCCGCCCCGTGCAGGGTGGTGCCGTTGGTCAGGTTCCGGTAGCGCCCGTCCGCGGCCCTCGCCACCTCCAGCACCCCGAAGAAGCTGCGGTCACGCAGCAGCACGCCGTCCGAGGCGAGCGTCGCCACCAGGGTGGACACCGCCAGCAGCGCGGTGACGCTGAGGCCGAACCGCAGCGGCCGGCGGGCCTGGAACAGGCAGGCGAGCGCGACCAGCCCGTAGACCACCGGGTGCAGCGGCAGGCCGCGGCCGCCGTTGGACCTGCCACCGAGGACCAACAGGGCGGCGAGGAGCCAGAGCCCGAGCAGCAGCGGGACGCCGACGTCGAGCCGGCGCGCCACCACCCCACGGCGGCGGTCCCGGGCCGGCAGGCACAGGCACGCGGCCACCAGCACCAGGGGGTACTCGGTCAGGGCGTTGAACACCACCGGGGCGACCAGGGCGTTGAACACCCCGCCGAGCGCGCCGCCCAGCGCGATCCACAGGTAGAAGCCGGTCAGGAAGCGCGGGTGCGGCCGGTCGGCCGCCAGCCGGCCGTGGCACACCAGCGCGGCGAGCGTGAAGACGGCCAGGTGTACCACCATCACCATGACGAACGGGGTGCGGACGTCGGCGATCAGCAGCAACAGCAGGGCGAGCACGGCGGAGGGGAACGCCGCCACGGCGAAGCGGTGCGCCCCCGCAGGCTCCCCCGCCGGGGTGAACACGGCCACGAAGCTCGCCAGGTACAGCCCGAGCGGGATCACCCACAGCAGCGGCATCGGCGCCAGGTCGGTGGTCAGGAAGCTGGTCACGCCGAGCATCAGGCTCGACGGCACGAACGCGAGCGCTGCCCACCACAGCCCCCGCCACAGCGACGGCCGCCGCGCCCCCTCCCCGTCGGACGCTCCCCCGCCCTGGCCGTCCGGCGCCGCGGCCGCCCCGTCGCCGGCCCCTTCGGCGGCGGGCTGCCAGCGCCACAGCGCCAGCGCGCACCCGGCCACCAGCAGCACCAGCAGCACGTAGCCGGCCGCCCACAGCCTTCCTTGCTGGCCGAGCCGCAAGGTCGGCTCTATCAGGGCCGGGTAGCCCAGCAGCCCGATCACGCTGCCGAGGTTGCTCGCCCGGTACAGCACGTAGGGGTCGGCCGCGCGCGGGTGGTCGGTGGCGGCGAGCCAGCGCTGCAGCAGCGGCGCCGTCGAGGCGACCACGAAGAACGGCGCGCCGACCGAGACCGCCAGCAGCGCCAGCAGCCACGGGATGGGATCGCCGCGCTGCGGCGGCGTCCAGCCGTCCGGGATGCCGATCGGCAGCAGCAACAGCGGCGGCAGCAGCAGCACCAGGTGCAGCAGCGCCTGCCGGCGGGGGCCCAGTCGCCGGATCGTCCAGTGCGCGTACAGGTACCCGGCGAGCAGGGCAAGCTGGAAGAAGAGCATCGAGACGTTCCACACCGCCGGCGTACCGCCAAGCAACGGCAACACGAAGCGGGCGAACATCGGCTGCACCCAGAACAGCAGCGACGCGCTGACCAGCAGCGTCGCCGCGTACAGGCCGACCACCAGCCGCCCACCCGGCTGCCGCGCCGGCGCCAGGGCCGGTACGGCGGGGACCGGGCCGGCCTGCCGCAGCGAGCCCGCTCCCCCGCCGTCCCGCGTGGTGTCGGGGGCGGTCGTCACCCGTGGGCCGGCGGGGCTGCCGGGATCGGCCATGCACGCTCCTCTCTCGTCCATCCGGGGCTAGCGCTTCGCTGGCCCGCGCGGGACCGCACGTTCGCAGAAGGATGAACCATTTCATCCGAAACCGCCCATCGCGCCGCTCAACCATCCGGTGGCGCAGAACCCGGCCGTGGCCGGCCGGGGTCCGAGCTGGCAGAATCCCACTGCCAACGGGGGCTGGCCGGCCAGGCCCATCCTGGACACCCGCGACAAGCGGGCCAGGTGCGACCGCGGCCCGGCCGGCTTGTCGCCCAGGGGGCTTCCCGCATGCAACCGCTCCGCGCTGCTCGCCGGCAGCCGGCGAGCGCCTCCACCTCAGGGCGGCGCCCCAAACGCCGTCGCAGGAAGGGGATGGCGCCATGCGCCTGACATCCTCCGTCACGTCCGTCTCGTGGATCCCGCTCGGCGCCGTCGAGGGCCTCAACCGGCTGGCCTTCGACCTGGGCATCGCCCACTACGACCAGCCACCGCCCGAGACCGTCGAGCGCGTCGAGGAGCTGGTGGCCGCCGACGCCGCCCGCTTCGTCAACGAGCTCCGTGCCTGGATGGAGGTCGAGGACGGCCGCATCGTCGGCTACGGCCACGCCGGCGGTGGCCACATCGGAGGGACCACCGTGCGGCTCGGCCCCACCGGCATGGTCTTCGCCGGCGTGCCCTTCCCCGACCTGCGCCCCGACCCCGAGGTCCGCCAGGACTCGGTGCGCTTCGTGCAGACCGTCGGCGGCAGGACCGGCGTGCCCATGCCCCGCCCCGTCTCCAGCAAGCCCTACGTCCGCATCGCCGCACCGACCGCCTGGTCGACCCTGGCGCTGACGATCTACGCCGACGGGTCGTCCGACTACGAGGTCGTCGGGGCGAGCGCCTTCCCCAGGCACTGGATCTACGACCACAACGGCGAGCTGGTCGCCAAGACCGGCTTCATCGACTTCGAGACCTGGTTCCGCGAGGCCTTCGTGCGCAACACGCCCTGGGGCGACGAGGAGTCCCCGGCGATCGTGACCGCGGTGGAGTCCGCGCTCGAACGGGAGCTGTCCCGCACGATCATCGGCGCCAAGCCGCCGTTCCGCCGCCTGGCCCGCGGCGATCACCTGGTCGAGCAGGGCCAGCCCGGCGACGAGCTGTTCCTGCTGTTCGACGGGGTGCTCGAGGTGGTGACCGACGGCGAGGTCGTCGCCGAGGTCGGCCCCGGCGCCATCCTCGGCGAGATGGCCCTGCTCGACCACGGCCGCCGCACCGCGACCCTGCGCGCCGTCACCCCCTGCCGCGTCGCCGTCGTCCCCGGCGACCAGGTCGACCACGCCGCCCTGGACGAGGTCGCCAAGGGCCGCCGCACCCCGAGCGCGCAAGGCGGTCCCTGACCCCGGGATCCACGGTGGGGACGCAGGTCCGCACCTTGGCGAGTCAGCGGAGGGCGGCCATGACTTCGGTGGCGGCGCGCTGGCCTGTCTCGACGGCGCCGTTCAGGTAGCCCTGGAAGTCAACCGAGGTATGTTCGCCAGCGAAGTGGCAGTTCAGCGCGTGGCCCTCCGGTTCGCGCTCCACCCCCGCGAACTTCGTGTACTGCCCCACCTTCCAATACGAGTAGGAACCCTTCGTCCACGGGTACGCCGACCAGAAGTCGACGGTTGCTCTCCCGTTCCATTTCGTGGTGATGCCGGGCAGCACCGGCTCCAGCTGGGCGAGAAACTGTCGCGCTCGATCCTGCGGCGTACCGGTGCCAAAGGACGCCCCGATCTTGCCTCCGGTGTAGTCGACCAGGATTCCCGAGACGCCCGGCTGCGACCGACTCACCTCCCAGGTGTTCTGGTAGCCGGTGTCGGCGAAGGTCTCGCCGTTGCGGCCAAGCAGGTTCCAGGGTCGGTTGGTGAACTGAACGTGAAGCTTGGAATTGGTGCCCATCCCCAGCTCTTTGATCGCGGTCTGCTTCAGCGCCTTGAACCCGGCGTTCTTGTAGTCCACCGACGACCGCAGGATGGAGAAGGGCAGCGCCAGCACCACCTGGTCGGCAAGCTCTTGCGTGGTCGTGGAGTCCGTCCTCTGGAAGGTGAGGGAGTAGGTGTTGTTGCTGTTCTGCTTGATGGCGACCAGGGCGCTGTCCAGCAGGACCTGGCCGCGCAAGAGCTCGGCCAGCCGCTCGGTGATCTGGTCGTTGCCACCGCGTACGTGGTACTTCTCGTTGGACGGGCCGAAGATCCGCAGCTGGCCCTGCCCGGAGTAGCCGAGCAGGTACAACATGTTGAGTGAGCTCTGGACGCTGCTTTCGGCGCCGTACTCGATGTTGTAGGCCACGTCGAGCAGCTGCCCGAGCCGGGAGCCGATCCCGCCAGGCACGTTCTGGTTGATCCAGTCGAGCACCGACAGGTGATCCAGCTCGTAGCCTCGCTGGGTGTAGGTGTTGTACAAGGTGGGGTAGCTCGCCTTCGACACGTCGCTGTGCAGCGTCTGGTAGATCTGCTTGAGGTCCTCGGTCGCCTCGGCGAACGAGTAGGACGCGCGGTCGAAGTAGTAGGAAGGCTCGGTGCCGTTGACCTCACCGGCCAGCAGGTTGTCGAGCGGCAGGCCCAGCTCCTGGGCCAGCTGGCGAATCGCGGCATGCCCCTGATCGATCAACTCCCCGCCGTGCTCGGCGATCTGCCCGTCGGCGAACTCGCCGCGGAGCGTCCAGCATCGCCCTCCGACCCGCTTCGAGGAGGCTTCATGGACCGTCGCGGCGTAGCCCGCTTGCTTCAGCCGGTACGCACAGGTCAACCCGGCCAGCCCGGCACCCACCACCACGATCCGGGGACCATCGGCCGCGCCAGCCGGTCGCGCGCCGAGCGAGGAAAGACCGGCGGCCAGCCCGGTTGCTCCGGCCAGCTTCAGAACCTCTCGGCGGCTTGGTCGGCGTTCGGCGTGCTCGGCAATCACCTGGTCGGCAGGTACGTCGCGGGTGGCGGCCTCAGCCGCCACCGCTGCGGCCTGCTGCAACCGAGCGAACAACCGGGTTCGAGCCATGAACGTCCATCCCTCCAAGGTGCCACCCGACTCTAGCCGACCCTGGAATCGCGTCCGCGATCGAGGACCGTGCCCCGGGTCGCAGCCCAGGCTCACTCCCCGGTGAGCCGGGTGTGAGCCTGGCGGTGGGATGAATGGCGTCGACGCCGCGGCCAGCCGCAGCCGGAGAACGACCGCCGCTGCGGCGTGGGCCTGACCCTTGACGTAAGAGCAGGGCCGGGCGGAGCCCGCCCGGCCCTGCGCGCTCCTCAGTAGCCGGCGCCGAGGCCGGCGCGCGGCACCTTCGCCAGCACCTGCTGCTGGTAGTAGACCGGGCCGCCCTCGTCAGCCTTCACGCCCGAGGGGTAGTGGGTCGAGACCATGAGCGCGTAGACGTTCGCGTTCGAGATCGCGAGCGCGAAGTAGTCGCCGATGAACCCGCTGCCCGTCGGGCAGGGGTCCCTGGCTCCGGCGCAGGGGTACTGCGAGAGCCCGCCGAGGTGCTGTCCCGGCTGCTCCGGATCCCACGTGAACTCCGAGATCCGCACGTTCGCGCCGACCGGCACCGCCCCGCTGCCGCTGTCCTTGTAGGCCTGCAACGAGGTATCGATGCAGAAGTTCGTCCGCCCGACGTCGGCGGGCAAGACGCTCGGGTCGTTCGGGCACGCCACGCGACGGTCGTAGAACGCCACCGCCACCGCGCCGCCGGGGCCGGCGGCGACCGACGGCTGGAACTGGTCAGTGGGCACGCCGGCCACGTCGACGTCGTCGTTCACCACGACCGGCGTCGTCCAGGTCAAGCCCCCATCGGTCGACTGCGTGAACTTCACGTCCATCTCGCCGGAGGCCGCGTCCCAATCCTCGTAGGTGAGGTAGAGGTGGTCGGGATAGGTCGGGCTCGCGGCGAAGTTCTCGGTGATGCCGTCGCGGAAGCGGGTGTTCGCCAAGACCCCGTCCGGGACCATGTTCACCGTCGTGATCGGCACGAACGGCGTGAACGTTCGGGCGTCGTCGCTCGAGCGGGCGACGTAGACCGTCGAGGAGGTGCCATTGGGCGGGAACGAGACGACCGCGACGTAGACGTTGCCGGCGGCGTCGACCTCCGGGTACACGTACGTGACCGCCGCGCCGACCTGGGAGGGCGGGCTGATCGTGACCGCCTTGGCGAAGGTCAGGCCGCGGTCGCGGGAGACGGCCATGCGCACCTTGGTCCCCTGGCCGTTGAAGACGGCCCAGGCGGCGTACACGTGGTCCTGGAACCTGTTGCCGGGGATGTGGTTGACGGCAACCCACTGCTTGTCCTCGACGTGCCCGGCCTGCTTTGCCGAGGCGTTGTTGGGCGGCTCGAGCGCCACGCCGCCGTTACCCTTCACCCAGTGGCGTCCCATGTCGTCGCTGTACGAGACGTCGATCTCGCCGTCCGGATGGAGCTTCGTCGCGTCGAAGAACGAGTTGAACGGCAGCATCGTCTGGTAGACGCGGCCGGTGGTGTCGAAGTCGACGTTGGGGTCGGTCGTGTCGGTCCAGCTCGGCGGCATGGCCTGGGTGCCGGTCGAGACGCAGTCGTAGCCCTGCACCTGGTTGTTCGAGACCGGCGCCCCGTTCACGATCTGGTGGGCACCGAGGTAGAACATGTAGAAGGTCGAAAACTTGTCGAAGAAGAACTTCGAGCTGCCGACCAGATCCTCCGTCCCCGGCTTGACCGCGATCCAGGACTCGGAGTGGTTGGCGTCGAAGGGGCCAGGCCGGCACGTGCCGGCGAGCGGGACACGCGAGCCGGCCGGGACGGGATAGCCCCCGCCGGTCGTCGGCGAGCTCGCGACGACGTTCGTGAACGGCGCGCTCGCGCTCCAGAAGGCAGCGCCGACCCCGCTGGCGACGGGCATGGCGCCGAGCACGAGCGCGGCCGCTGCGAACGCCGCGAGCACTCCGAGCAATCTCCTCATGGTTCTCCCCCCATTCGCCCGCTTCGGTAGGGCTCGGTCTACCACGGCCGCAAGCTGGCCACCAGAGGCCTAGCGGAAGCCGCAAGGCGGGTTCGGCCCCGGTCAGGGGGTTGGGGGGGCGTGGTGGGCAGGAGGCGGCAGCGGCGCGGGGCGGTTCTCCCCGATCCAGGCGTCGATCCGGGCCCACCAGTCGTAGAGCCAACGGATCTGCGCCTCGCGCCCGCGCGGCACCTCCGCCCTCGGCACCCGCCACCAGCGCACCTTGAGGCTCTGCTCCATCGGCAGCCCGTTCCAGATGTCACCGATGGTGATCAGGTCCTCGAGGCCGGTGTGGGCGACGAAGATCACGTCGGCGGTTGGCGCCGCCCCGATCGCGGCGAGCGCACCGCCAGGCCGCGGGGGGAGCAGGTACCGCATGGCCCGGGCGCGCGCCGCCTCCTCGACCATTTCGCGGTGCTCCAGACGGCGGATGGCGCGAAGCCGCCGGCGCGGGGTGAAGTTGGCACCTTCGGGGAAGATCACCAGCGCGCCGGTCGGCTCGAGCCCAGCGGCCAGCCGCTCGATCGCCTGGAGGATCAGGGTGTCGGCGCCGCGCCTTGGCGTCACGAACGCGTTCGGCAGCCGGTTGATCACCACGTCCAGGCCCGGGTCGAACTGCAGCGCCGCCTTCAGGACGATGCGGGGCCGCCGCCGGTAGCGGTTCAGCAGGTGGTGGACGAGCAGGAACGAGTCGCCCGGGCCGGCGTGGCGGCTCAACACGATCACGGGCCGGGTCAGCCGCGCCGCCGCCTCCTCCGGCGTCAAGTCCGGCTCCTCCACCTCGATGCGGAGCCGGAAGGCGCGGGTGGCGACGCGGACCAGGGTCGCCAGGAACCAGCGCATGATCGCGTAGTGCCGCTCCTGGTACGGCTCGGAGCGCAGCCGGTCACTGAACCCGCTCGCGACCCACAGCGCCAGGCAGGCCGAGAGGGTGACCGACTCCAGCGTCAGCCACACCAGGCCGAACCACAGCAGCCGCAGCGCCCGCCAGCGGCCGGGCAGCCAGGGCGACGCCGCCGCGGCGACGATCACCAGCAGCGGCAGGTTGACCACGACGGCCACCGTGACCACCAGCAGCAGCGGCGCCAGCAGCAGCCGCCGGACGATGCGGGGCGGGAGCACGCCGCTCACCCCGGCGCCGACGTCACGCCGGCGAGGTAGGCAGCGGTCGCCGCGTACGCCCGCTGGATGTGCTCGCCGATGCGGGAGACGTCACGGTAGCGCAGCTGCGACAGGTCCGCGCCGCGGCCCTGGCCGTCGGTCCCCGCCGGCAGGACGTGCACGGTCACCTCCGGCGGCAGGGAGGCCATGTCCTCGGCGAAGCGATGACGCCGAGCGATCTCGAAGGCGACCAGGCCGACCTCCCAAGGGCGCCGCGGCACCTCGAGCGGACGTTCGATGCGGCCGACGTGGAGCACGTACACCGTGCGGGCGCCGAGCGTGACCGCGCGGCCGACCGGGATGCTGTGCACCAGGCCGCCGTCGAGGAAGTGCTCGTCGCCCACGCGCACCGGGGGCAGCAGGCCCGGCACGGCGGCGGAGGCCAGCACCGCCGGGACGACCGGCCCGCTGGTGAACCAGTGCGCCGTGGCCCGTTCGATGCTCGCCGCAACGCACTGGAACGGCACCGCCAGCTCCTCGATCCGCGCCACCGGCAACAGCTCCTCGAGCAGCCTGCGAAGCGGCTCGTTGGAGTGCAGGTGCGTACCGGAACGCGCCAGCGTGGCCACGCGCCCGAACAGGGACCCGCCGAACGCCTCGCTGGCAACGCCGTCGCGCCACACCTGGTCGAGCCGGCGCAGCGCAGTCGCGGGATCCGCCGCCACGAACACACCGTTGACCGCACCGACCGAGGTGCCAAGGACCAGGTCCGGCCGGATCCCGGCCTCGGCGAGCGCCCGGAGCATGCCGACCTCATAGGCCCCCAGGACCCCGCCACCGCCGAGCACGAACGCGACCTCCCGCCCCGCCGGATCTCCCACCACCAGTCCCTCCCTCGGCATCCAGCGACGATGATTCCACCCAGAAGGACCGGGCTCAACGAACGCCAGCCCGCAGGCGAGCGCGCCGGGGCAACAGTCCGGCGTCTGGCGACCGCGGCGGTCGATCAGGCCGCGACCACCCTCGCCGTGGCCGTCGCACCACCCACCATCCGAGGCGGCACGATCCCCAGCAGCCGCAGCAACCCCATCGGCGTCCCCGCCTCCAGCTCCACCGTCACCAGCGGCCCGCCCGAGCCCCGCCGCACCAGCACCGAAGCCACCCGCACCCGTCCGACCCCCGAGTCGCCCACCGCCCCAGCCACCCGCGCCAGCAGCCACGAACTCAGCGTTCGGCGAAGGCCCAGGCAGCAGTGGCGGCCACGAGGTGGGGAGGCAAGGGCCAGCGCATGAGCCCCTCGAAGCTCGAAGTCAAGAACTGCCTTCGACTGCATCCTCCGGGCCAAGAGTGGCCCACCTTGTGACCGCCTCGGTTGCTCCATGGTCACGGAGGACTGTGTACCGGCCCAGGCAGGCTGACCGGCGGGCCTGTAGTGGACGCTGGCCAGCCGACTTCAGCGCAGCCAGCCTGGTACCACAGGAACCAGCCTGCACGCGCCCGGCGAGTTGCGCCTACTGAGCTTGGCGATTGGCGGACGCATCATCCCTGACCTACGGCTGGACCTCAGTTCGACGTGTCCCACCGTTCCTGGTACGTCAGCGTCATCGCGCTGACGGGCGGTCCCGAACGGTCGTGGACCGCCTGGTTCCCGAGCCGGCCCGTTCAGTCTTGCGGGTCTTGCGTGGCCATCGCCACCGCCCGCTGGCCTTCCGGTGGCCCGGGTCCCTCACGGCCCAGGGCTCGACCGCCCGGTCTGGCCGGTAGCTCTCCGTCCCCCATCCGCTGGTGGAGTCCGGTCACACCTGGCCGACGCCGGGCGCCAAGCCCAAGGCCGCGCCTTGCGATCACCAGCGCCGCCGCATGATGCCCGGTGATCGTGATCGCCTGCTTCGTCGACTGGTCGAGCGGGGCTTGCCAGTAGCGCCGCCCCCACGCGGAAGTCCAGCCGGGATCGACCGCCACCACCCACACCCCGGCATTGGCGGCCATGCCGACCAGCAGGTCGCGGAACCTGCGCGTCGGCATCTCACCGACAATCCGACGAAACCGCTTGCCGCGCCCTCCGCGGCCGAGGGTCTCTCGGCCAACCCGGCGAGCGTCGGCGAAGTCGAGGTTTTCGACCACCACCGACCGGCAACCGGTGGCCTGAGCGATGCGGAGAATGGCGCTCATCGCGCCACGAAGGTGGCCGTCGCGGGTGCTGGCAGGCAGACCGGCGAGCTCCAGCGGGATCGTGTGGGGCGGGCCGACCGGATTGCCTCCGCGATCGACCACCCAGCAGTCCACGTGGCCCGCGTTAAGGTCAACCCCCAGCGCCCGCTGGCGGCGCAACTCCGCGAGCGGCGGCGGCAAGGCCCTAGGGATCTGCCAGGAGGCGTCCAGGTACCAGCGGCCCCTGGCCGGGTCGAAGGCGATGTCGTAGCGCACCGCCCCGCTGCCGGCCTGCGCCGCCCACTCGTCGCCGCGGTGATGAAAGCTGACCGGACACCCCAGGCGATACGTGATCGCCCGGCTGGGCGTGTTCGACAGGTGGGCCAGCGGGGTCGGCAGGCGCAGCTCCATCCAGTGCTCGTCGGGGTGAACCCGGATCGTCTGGTTGCCCCACATCCGGTCAGCCTCACCGTCGGCGGTCAGGAACAGCCGCTCGGCCTGCCAGCGCGCCCGCCACTCGGCCTCGGTGAGCTTGGCGTTGCCAAGGCCTTGGCGTAGCTTGGCGACCCGGCGGCCACCGCGGCACACCGACACCCGACGCTCCGCAAGCCTGCGTTCCACCTGGGTCAGGCGCGCCTGTAGGTGCTGCAGGCGGCGCTGCTTGGTGAACCGTTCCGCCTGGGTCGTGTAACCCCGTGTACGGCCGAGGCGTTGCCCGACGGGGACCGCCAGGCGGGCCTGGATGGCCCGGATCGCGTGGCGTAGGCCTGCCCGCTCGTCCAGCAGGTTCTTGAAGGCCCGCTCCCACTGGTCGTCGGAGGTTCGGGTGATCGCCCCGGCCCAGCGCGACGACGACCCATTGGTGAGCGCCCGCTTCCGGCGTGTCCGGTCCACATCCCCGCGGCACCGGGCGGCCAAGTCCTGCCCCGCCAGCTTCGCCAGGTGCAACCCCACCGCCCGAAGGACCGCCTCGTCCGCCGGCGTGGGCCGTAGCCGGGTGCGGATCCGAGCGCCACGCGGCCGCGCGACCACAATCGGGGCCGCAAGCATCCTCACCGGCAAGCCCTTCTCGGTCGCCGTCTCGCCCAAACCGCCGATCTCAAAAGCCTCTCCGTGCGCATCCTGGTCCTCGGGCCGTCTCGTGGCCCTGAGGGCGAGGAACCTTCGTCGTGACCGAATGGTAGTCGAACCTGTGTTCGTGATCCAACTGGCTACGCAGCCCTTCCCGCGACGTCTGTTCTGGACGAGTGCCGGACCGGCCAGTTCCGGTCTCACCGTTTGACTCGGGCGCGGATCGACAGCACGGCCAAGCCGAGCAGCACCGGCCCGGTGAACCGCAGCCCGACGCGAAGCAGTTCCCCTGGCAAGGTGAGCTGCCCGGACAGCTGGCGGGCCGTGCTCTCCAGCGACACGGCCGCCTGCCGTCATGGAACGCGGCAGGTGGTGATGAGCCTGGTGCCTAGGCCGACTGCCGGTCCCTGAGTCGGCACTGGATGGGGCCGGGCGGGCTACTGCCCGGCGGGCAGCCCGAGCTCCTCGCCGCACGCTGGGCAAAGCCAGACGACGTCCCCGGGAATGGGCGCACGCTCGGCCACGTCCTTGTCCGGCAGCCGATGTGGTCGTGGCGGCTCGTGACCGAAGCGCTCACAGTGCTGCCTATAGGCAATCGTTCCGTACTGCGAGACGTTCATCGTTCCTCCAATTCTTCGAGTCCGCAGATCCTGACGGATCGTTTGAACCTGTCATCACGAGGAGTGAGAGGCTACTGCGCACAGCGTTCTGGCTCCAAACCGAGAAGCTTGGACCCAAGGACCCAGAGCCGGGGACCCGGTACGTACCAGGGGCATCATGGCAGCCAGGACTGAATGGCCGGCGAGCGCCGAGGGGCTGGCCCGGGTGCAGGAGGAGCTGGCGCGGGCCTCCCCGCCGGGCTGGACGCCGCCGGCCGGGCCGCTGGCGGCCGGCGGCTGCTACGCCTGCTTCGCCCGCGGCGTGCGCGGGCAGGGCGCG
>WNGB01004039.1_pt1 | contig 22674 bp, 19 predicted proteins | sample 5400681 | NCBI WGS metagenome assembly WNGB01 (sample SAMN13153367, study PRJNA577476) | soil metagenome | isolation source: 115 cm soil or saprolite under grassland replicate 2 | place: USA:California | collected 2016-06-15
TCACCACCGTGGCGCGACCTGGCAGCATCGGCGTCACTGCTGGTGAGGATCCGCATGCTCGTGCCAAGTGACGCCGCGTGCTCATCCGGAGCGTCGGCTAACACCCGTCGGTCCCGCGCTCCCGTCCGCATTCCCACCAGAGCGGATCCCGCATCTTCAAGGTCGCGTTGACCAGGGTCGCGATCGCCTTGCGCAGGTTGTCGCGGTTGACGAACAGATACCTCGTTGCGCGCAGCGCCGCTTCGGTCTCGCCGTGGCGGCCGCCGTCGGCGACCCGCTTGATCCCGATGTTGGTGCCGAGTCGGGCCGCGAACGGGTTCCTGCCCGCCGCCGAGGAACCCGCCGTGTTCGGCGACGAGCGCGGCAGCGTCTCGCATGACCCGCGGGATCGGCGGGGCGAGGTTCACCGGGTCTGTCTGCACGGTCCACGACTGATCTGGTGGTAGATCGCGCTGGGAAGTGACAACCATCGCTGGGGAGTCACACCTCGCCTCCGGGCCAACTATCGATCACAAGGCCAACTATCGATCACCGTCTCAAGCAAGCCTTTCCACAGCCTTCGTGAGCTCGCTTGACATGCTCGAACTGGTGTTCGATTCTACGAGGTATGGTGCTCACTGAAGGTGCTTACCCCACCACTGATAGTGGTCAGCCGCAAGTATGGCTCGAGGAGCTCGCTCAGCGGGTCCGGCCGGTGACCCTGGCCGGTGAGCAGCTCTTGCCGGTGCCGCGCGCGCTCGAGCCGCTGTTGCCCGATCGGGGTCTGCGCCGAGGTGGCACGGTGGCGGTCGACGGCTCGCTCGCTCTGGCGTTGGCGCTGGTGGCCGGTGCGTCGGCTGCGGGATCCTGGGTCGTTGCCGTCGGCCTGCCTGACCTCGGAGTGGTGGCCGCGGCCGAGGCCGGCATCGTCCTGGAGCGCCTCGCGCTCGTTCCCAGGGCTGGCGCCGCGGCATGGGGGACCGTGGTGGCGGCCCTGCTCGACTCGATCGACGTCGTGCTCGTGCGACCTCCACCCCGACTGCCCGCCGCCGTGGCCCGACGCCTCGCCGCCAGAGCGCGAGAGCGCCGGTCCGTACTGCTCCCCGTCGGCGATGCGTGGCCCATCCCACCCGACCTGCGCCTGGCCGTCACAGCGAGCCAGTGGGAGGGATTGGGCCAGGGCCACGGGCGACTCGAGGCCCGCAAGGTCGAGGTTGCGGCGGCCGGTCGGGGCGCCGCCGTGCTGGAGCGACGTGCCAAGCTCTGGCTCCCTGGTCCCGATGTCGCGGAGCAAGGCGCCGGTCCGCAGCACGATCGCTACGTCCGTGCTGTGGAAGAAGAGATGGACAGTCAGGTCGTACGGCCCTGGAGAGGAAGGGAGGTGGACACCACGAGCGCCGCATCAAGGGGCCGCCTTCTCCAGTCGGTGTAGCGGGTGGAGGTGTGATCGGCGTCGATGGCCCGTGTACTGGCGATGTGGTGCCCTGACTGGCCCGTGGCCGCGGCGGGCGTGCCCACCACCGAGCCGGTGGCCGTACTGGACGCCGGTCGGGTGCTCGCCTGCTCGGTGGCCGCCCGGGCCGAGGGGGTTCGTGCGGGTCAACGTCGGCGTCAGGCACAGGAATGCTGTCCAGAGCTCGAGTTGATCGCGCACGATCCGGACCGTGACGCGCGCGCCTTCGAACCTGTGCTGGTGGCGGTCGAGTCGCTCACCCCGCGGATCGAGGTGGTGCGCCCGGGCGAATGCGCCTTCCCCGCCCGAGGGGCCGCCAGATACCACGGTGGTGAGGCAGCCCTGACCGCCGCTGTGCTGGCCGCCGTCGACCGGGTCCTCGGCGCCCTGGGGCGCTGCCAAGTCGGGATCGCCGATGGCCGCTTCGCGGCCAGTCTCGCCGCCCGCCACGCCTCACTCGCCGATCCCGCCTCCCGAGGTGAACCCACCTCGGTCGGCCATCGTGACTCGCGCGGTGGTCCCGTCTCGCGCGGTGCCGCCGACAGGCCGGCCGCTGGGCGCCATTGGATCGTCCCTCCGGGGGAGATCCTCGGTTTCCTGGCGACCTTCCCCGTCGAGGCTCTGGAGCGTCCGGAGCTCACCGACCTGCTCACCCGCTTGGGCCTGCGTACCCTCGGAGACCTGGCGACTCTGCCACGGGCCGCCATGGCCGCCCGGTTCGGACCCGAGGGCATTCGGGCACACCGGTTGGCCACTGGCCTGGACGAGCATCCTCGCGCGAGCCGTCGTTCACCACCGGAGCTCGGGGTCGCGGCCGCGCTCGATCCACCCGTCACGAGGGTCGACGTTGCCGCCTTCGCAGCCAAGGCGCTGGCCGATGAGCTCGTCGACCGTCTCGAACAACTGGGTCTTGCCTGCACGCGCCTGCGCATCGAGGTCGAGACCGAGCACGGGGAGATGCTGGCCCGGGTGTGGCGGCACGAGCCGCCCGCACGACCATCTCGTCGAGGGGCGGCCGCCGACCCACGGGCCGTGCAGGTCGCCTCCATCGCTGAGCGGGTCCGTTGGCAGCTCGATGGTTGGCTGACCGGTTCAGCGGCATCGCGGCCCACCGGAGCGATCACCCGCCTGGCCCTTATCCCGGACGAGGCGGTCGCGGCTCGCGGACGCCAACTCGGCTTCTGGGGTGAGGAAACCGAGGCCAGCCGTCGAGCCGCTCGCGCTCTGGCGAGAATCCAGGGATTGCTGGGGCCGGAGGCGGTTCGCCTCGTCAGCTTGCGGGGAGGCCGTGCCCCAGCCGATCGGGTAGTCAGCGTCGCCGAAGGCGAGCTCCCCAGCCCTCCCGACGACAAGGCCACCCGCTCCAAGGCCCGTGGAGGCGCGGGAGCCCGTGGAGGCGCGGGAACTCGTGGAGGCGCGGGAGCCCGTGAGGGTTCGGAAGCCCGTGGAGGCGCGGGAGCCCATGGAGGCCCAGGAGCCCGTGAGGGTTCGGAAGCCCGCAGCGACCCGGTGGCCCGTGAGAATCCCAGGACACATGGAGACGCAGGGGCGCATGGGAAGCCTTGGCCCCACGATCCTCCAAGCTTCCTCGAACCTCCAGATCCCCACGAGCGCCAGGATTCCCATGGGCCTCTGGCGCCCCACGGAAGCCCGGGAACCCATGAGAGACCGGGAGACCCCGGTGTCCCCGGTGTCCCCGGTGTCCCCGGTGTCCCCGGTGTCCCCGGTGTCCCCGGTGTCCCCGGTAACGCGGGCGCTCATGGGACCGTCACTGCCAGGGACGGCTCCCCTGACGGGCGTTCTCAAGGTGGTTGGCGCACTGACCAGCGAGATTCCCCTGACCCGACCGGTTCCCCCCGCCCGGCCGATCCACTCGGCTCGGCGAGCTCGCATGTCGTTGAGGGCAGCCTTGACTCAGGGAGTCGACCGGAGCATCGGCGGAGCGCCAGTCGTATCCCCAAGCCCGACCTGACCGCCGCGCCAGACCGTACCGGGAGGTCAAAACGGCCTTCCGGGGCGGCCACGAAGCGCTCCAACGACCCAGGAGGTTCCAAGACTCCTCCTTGGCCAGGGCGGATCCCCGAGCCGTCGCCAGCGATCGTCCACCACGAGCCGGTACCGGTAGAGGTCCAGGACGCCACGGGCGCCCAGGTGACGGTCAACGGCCGCGGACTCTTGAGCGAGGAGCCCGCCTGGCTCCGAATGGCTGGCGCTTGGGCACGGATCTTGGCATGGGCTGGTCCGTGGCCGGTCGACGAGCGTTGGTGGGATCCGAGCGCGCATCAGCGTCTAGCACGCCTGCAGGTGACGAGCCAAGAAGACGTCGCTTACCTGCTGAAGCTGACAGACGGTCAATGGTGGATCGAGGCGACCTATGACTGACCTGAGGCAACAGGCCTCTCCCTTCGCCACCACCATCTGACACCTCGACCGAACGTTGCTTACCCCTGTGGATACTCGTTTGCCTCCGATTGCTTCCAGATGTACAACCCAGCCAAGGTTTGTTTCCGGAGTCATGGTGAGGTGGATATGAACGGGATGGGCATCCGGGTCACCCCGGAACAGTTGCGACACGTGGCGGTCCAGCTCAACGGCGCCGCCGGTGACATCGACGGAACCCTGCGTCAGCTCGCCGCCGGCGTCGAGCCGCTCGGAACGGATTGGGCCGGGGTCGCGCAGGCCCACTTCCTCGAGCTGTGGGGCGATTGGCAACGCGGCGCCGCGGCCCTCCATCAAGCCCTGACGGGCATCGCGCAGCTCACGTCACAGGCCGCCACACGCTACGAGTCCACCGAGCGCGGCATTGCCACCAGCTTCGCTCACCAATAGTCGCCACTTCGGGCCAAGCTCCACACGACGCCTCAGCGCTATGCCGAATCGCCACAGGGTTGGCCGCCGCGCCGCCAGGGCGCTCGGGCCCAGGAGGCTCGTCCCTTGGAGCCGAAGCGGGAGACAGCCGGAGCGGTCGATTGGGCCCGAGCCTCTGCCGGGCGTCGGGGGAGGGCGGAGGCCCAGCCGCCCGTCCCCGACGCGGTCGCGAAGAGCGGAGCGTGCTCCCGAGCCCTGGAAGGAAGCACCGGGTGGTCTGAGTAGGCGCTTGCCAACCAGACGCCCCGGTGGCCGGCGTGGCAGGTGAAGTGGACGACGATGCCTTGGGAGGTGTTCTGGACTGAAACGATATTGGCTGGACCGAGAAGGAGGACTGAGCCGCACTGCTCGCAGTAGACGGAGAACATTGACCTCTCCTAGTTCGAGCTTCGCTCCACGAAGGTGAACGGCGACGCTGGCCCGCATCATGCAGGCTGTCGCGGCTGATCAAGCCCGCAAGACCAGGATTCCAGGGCTGGTCTATAAGAACAAATCCAGTTATGATCGGTTTCGATTATGAGTGCTAATGATTGGGCATCGGTCGAACTTCGCCACCTGCTGGCCCTACGGGCTGTCGCCCGCACCGGTTCGTTCAGCCGTGCCGCCCAAGAACTGGGCTACACCCAGTCAGCGATCAGCCAGCAGATCGCCATGCTGGAGCGGACCGTCGGAATGCCGCTTTTCGAGCGGCGAGGCGGTCGCCGGCAGGTCACGCTGAGCGAGTCGGGCGAACTGTTCCTCCGTCACGCCGGCGCGATCATCGACCGCTTCCAGTCGGCGAAGGCGGATCTCGCGGCCTTCTCCGAGGGCGCCAAGGCCACGCTACGCATCGGCGCGTACGAGAGCGTCAGCGCCCGGATCCTGCCCGCCATCCTCGGTGTCTTCGCGGCCAAGTGGCCGAAGGTCGAGATCGATCTCAGAGACTCCTCGGACACCGGTCTGCTCACCCTGGTGGAGGCTGGCGAGCTCGATCTCGCGTTCGTGATGGACAGCGAGGTCCTGAGCGACGGGTTCAAGACGACGGAGCTGCTCCAGGATCCGTATGTCCTTCTCGTACCAACCGGCTCACCGCTGGCTGACAAGCAGCCGGTGCCGCTGGAGGACCTCGTCGACTCCCGGTTCGTCGCGCACCACACGATGGCGTGCCAGCAGTTCCTCGAGTCCTCGTTGCGGCGTTTCGGGTTCGAGCCGCACGTCGTCCTGCGGTCGAGTGACAACGGAACGGTCCAGGGTCTGGTCGCGGCCGGTCTCGGCGTCGCGATCGTGCCGCTCCTCACCGTGGAGGAAAACGATCCGAAGGTGGTCGTCCGTCAGCTCGACCCGCCGGTTCCGGCTCGTACGATCGTGCTCGCCAACCATCCCGACCGCTACCTGTCACCTGCCGCCGAGGCGTTTCTGGACACAGCTCGGCAGGTCGGCGCCGAGCTGGAAGGCTGGCGATAGAGGTTCCTGGCGGCGAGATGCGCAACTCGCCGAAGGCCGATGCCGACCCGTCCCTTGGCGGCGATTGGGTTGTGCGACCCGACGGCCGGATTGGTGGCTGCTATGGCTGAGAATACCCGTGGCGTGGGCGGCCAGGCATGGTCTCGAGCTTGGACGGCGTACGACGGGGACCGTCCAGCGCGATCGAGGCCAATCGTCCCGGCCGCCCATGCCAGGCTGGACTCTGGCCCACGGCGCCGCTGACCACCGGCCCACGACACCAGAACTGGCGGTCCGAGCCGGGCGTGACCAGCAGCTGGCTGCCGTCCACAGGGGCCCACACTCAGACCCTTCACGCCAACCGCGACCAACGGCAATGGTCGTCCCTGGGCGACTCTCCGGCCGTCAACGAACTCGACCGCGGTCACCGTGGTCCTGAGCGCAGCCTGCCCACCTCTGAGCGCGCCCGCCCACCTCTGCGCACATCCACTTCGTCCCCCTCACCACCATGCCGAGACCCGCATGCCAAGATCCGCCGCGACCCCAAGCAGCACCGTAGGAGCTTCGGAATTCCCGTCAGGAATTGCGCGGACGCTCGGCTCCGTGGGTGTCGCTTCGAGCTCCACGGGGCCGTTGGGGCGTGTCGTCTAAGAGGCGCTCCGAGAAACAGTTGCGGAGCACGCCCAGAGAGGGGAACCGCCATTTCCACACAGTGGCGGCCGTGAACGCCCGCCGGCGGCCATATCAGAACAACACCTGCATAACCTCAGGCCCGAGACGCGCGAGGCGGGCAGATGTTGCGTTGCCGTCAGTTGATCCAATTTATGACGCCCCATTGCGGAGCGGTCAATTGGGCTCTTCGCTACCGTCGCGCTCCAGGTGACCGTTGGGTCGGGGCCTGGTTGCGAATTCAGCCCGAAATAGGCGCCATGCACTGTTGCCTGATACGAACAAGTGTTCGATCATAGGCGGCATGGGCTGGCAGAATCCTCCAATTCCGTGGGCGGAATTCGCCCGACTGGCAAATGGCCGGTCGCAGTCACGGGTCGGGACGACCGGTGTCGAGGTCGCTCGGGTCCGCCGCCATGACCCGAAGCCCGAACGGCGGCGACCGACCGCTCGCGCGGTCTCGCGGGCGCTGGCGACCCCTTACGCCGAGCTGCACTGCCATTCCAACGCGAGCTTCCTGGACGGCGCCTCGCCTCCGGAGGAGCTGGTGGAGGAGGCAGCCGACCTCGGGCTGGAGGCGCTCGCGCTCACTGACCGCGACGGCATGTACGGGGTGGTGCGCTTCGCGGAGGCCGCCAGGACGCTCGGCATGCGCACGGTGTTCGGTGCCGAGCTCACCCTGGGGCTGGCGAGCGCTCGCCCGACCGCACCCGACCCAGACCCTTCGGGAGAGCACCTGCTGGTGCTGGCCCGCGACCCGCAGGGATACGCCCGCCTGTGCAGAGCCATCTCGACGGCGCAGCTCGCCGGTTCCAAGGGAGCGCCGCGTGCGAGTCTGGAGTTGCTGGCGGGCCTGCACGGCGGCCACTGGCTGGTCCTCACCGGCTGCCGCAAGGGCGCGGTGCCGAGCGCACTGGTCGAGCGCGGGCCGACGGCCGCCGGCTATCAACTCGACCGCCTGATCGAGGCGTTCGGCCGCCAGAACGTGCTGGTCGAGATCTGGGATCACGGCGACCCGCTCGACTCGGCCCGCAACGACACCCTGGTCCGGCTCGCTGACGATCGCGGGATCGATGCGGTGGCCACCAACAACGTGCACTACGCGGCCCCGCGCCGGCGCCGGCTGGCCACCGCGCTCGCCGCGGTGCGCGCGCGCCGTTCGCTCGACAAGATGGACGGCTGGCTGCCCGCTTCGGCCAGCGCGCACCTGCGTTCGGGATATGAGCAGGCCAGGCGCCTTCTTCGCTACCCCGGCACGGTCGAGCGGGCGGCCACGATCGGTCGTGACCTCGCCTTCGACCTCGAGCTGATCGCCCCGCGGCTGCCGGATTTCCCGGTGCCGGAGGGCCACACGGAGATGAGCTGGCTGCGGCACCTCGCTGAGCGGGGAGCGACCCGCAGGTACGGCCCCCGTGACGCGGAACGGGTCCGGGGCGCATGGCGCCAGATCGACTACGAGCTCGACATGATCGAGAGTCTCGGCTTTCCCGGGTATTTCCTGATCGTCTGGGACATCGTGCAGTTCTGCGAGCGCGCCGGCATCTACTGTCAAGGTCGCGGCTCGGCGGCCAACTCGGCTGTCTGCTACGCGATCGGTATCACCAAGGCCGATGCCGTCTCGCTCGGTCTGCTGTTCGAGCGCTTCCTCTCGCCAGAGCGTGACGGGCCGCCCGACATCGACCTCGACATCGAGGCGGGCCGTCGTGAAGAGGCGATCCAGTACGTCTACCAGCGCTACGGCAGGGACCGCGCCGCGCAGGTGGCCAACGTGATCACCTACCGCCCCCGCTCCGCCGTGCGGGACATGGGGCGCGCGCTCGGCTACGCCCCTGGCCAGCTCGACGCCTGGGCCAAGCAGCTCGACATGTGGGGACCCATCGGCGAAGCCGCCGATCACGACGTGCCGCCCACCGTCCTGGAGCTGGCTACGCAGCTCCAGGGGTTCCCGCGGCACCTCGGCATCCACTCGGGCGGGATGGTCATCTGTGACCGCCCGGTGCTGGAGGTCTGCCCCGTCGAATGGGCGACCATGAAGGATCGCAGTGTGTTGCAGTGGGACAAGGACGACTGCGCGGCGATCGGGCTGGTGAAGTTCGACCTGCTCGGGCTCGGCATGCTCTCGGCGGTGCATGCCGCGGTCGACCTGGTCCGCTCCCACCACGGCGTCGAGATCGACCTGGCCGAGCTGCCGCAGGAGCCGGCCGTCTACGAGATGCTCCAGGAGGCCGATTCGATCGGCGTCTTCCAGGTCGAGAGCCGCGCGCAGATGGCCACCTTGCCGCGCCTGCGGCCGCGGACGTTCTATGACCTGGTGGTCGAGGTGGCGCTGATCCGGCCCGGCCCGATCCAGGGCGGCTCGGTGCATCCGTACATCCGACGCCGCAACGGCAGCGAGCCCGTCACCTACCTGCACCCGCTGCTGGAGCGCTCGCTCGAGAAGACGTTGGGGGTGCCGCTGTTCCAGGAGCAGCTCATGCAGATGGCGGTCGACGTGGCCGGCTTCACCGCCGCCGAGGCCGACCAGCTCCGTCAGGCCATGGGCGCCAAGCGCTCGGTCGAGCGGATGGAGCGGCTGCGTGATCGTCTCTACCAGGGGATGGCGGAGCGCGGCATTACCGAGGAGGTCGCCGACCAGCTCTATGAGCAGCTCTCCGCCTTCGCCAACTTCGGCTTTCCCGAGAGCCACGCGGTGTCGTTCGCCTACCTGGTCTACTCGAGCGCGTGGCTGAAGCTCCACTACCCGGCGGCGTTCCTAGCCGCGCTGCTGAACTCGCAGCCCATGGGGTTCTACTCGCCACGGACACTGGTCGCCGATGCCCGCCGCCACGGCGTGGTCGTGCGAGGCCCCGACCTCCACGCGAGTGCGGCGACCGCCACCCTCGAGCCGCTCGGGGAGCGCGAGTCGAGCGTGGAAGGCGCAGCGGCAGGGCCGGACGAGGAGGGTAGAGCCGCAGGGCCGGGGGCAGAAGGCGTCGCGACAGGGCCGGGCGCGGGGCGTGGCGCGGAAGGGCCAGCCGCGGGGCCGGCCACCGAAGGCGCCACGGCGAAGTCGGGCACGGAGGGCGTTGCTGTCCGGATGGGGCTTTCGTCCGTGCGCACCCTCGGGGAGGATCTGGCCGAGCGGATCGCCGCCGGGCGGCCGTACGCCTCCATGAGCGAGCTGGTCCATCGGATCGGGCTCAGCCAGGCGCAGGTCGAGGCGCTGGCCACGGCGGGGGCGTTCGGCTGCTTCGGGTTGGAGCGCCGGGAGGCGCTCTGGGCGGCCGGCGCGGTGGCGCAGGCGCGGGCGGATCGGCTGCCTGGGGCGGTGGTCGGCGCCGAGGCACCACAGCTCCCCGGGATGAGCCCGGTCGAGCTCAGCGCCGCCGATCTGTGGGCGACCGGGCTCTCGACCTTCAGCCACCCCGTCGAGTTCCTGCGCGAGCGGCTCGACACGCTTGGGGCGGTGTCCTCCGACGGCCTGGCCGGGGTCGAGCCAGGCAGCCGCGTGCTGGTCGGCGGGATCGTGACGCATCGCCAGCGCCCGGCCACAGCCAGCGGTACCACCTTCCTGAGCCTCGAGGACGAGACCGGCATCATCAACGTGATCTGCTCGCCCGGCATCTGGACCCGCTACCGCCGTGTCGCCCGAGCCGCGACCGCGCTGCTGGTCCGAGGTCGCCTCGAACGTGCCGAGGGCGTCACGAACGTGATCGCCGATCAGATCCATCCGTTCCAGGCGGGCATCGCCACCCGCTCACGCGACTTCCGCTGAGCGGGGAAACCTGCGCCCAACAGGATGAGGATGCTGAGCGGGGGGCTTGGACGGCCCGGCGAGGGGAGCTGCCGGGCGGAGAGGCTCGCACCGGATCAGGGGCGGCTGAGCAGGTGGCGCAGGGCTGCCTCGAGGGTCGGGTGACGGAAGGAGTAGCCGCTGGACTGGGTGGCGGCCGGATGCACGCGAGCGCTGGCGAACAGCAGCTCGTCGGCCATCTGGCCGAGCAGGAGCTTGGGGCCGAAGCTCGGCACGGGCAACAGGGCGGGTCGTCCGACGACGCGGGCGAGGGTGGCCGTGAACTCGGCGTTGGTCACCGGGTTGGGAGCGGTGGCGTTGAGCGCGCCGCCGACTGCGCTCGCCGTCACGGCATGACGGTAGATACCGACGACGTCGTCGAGGGTCACCCAGCTCCACCACTGGCGGCCCGACCCGAACCGGCCGCCGAGCCCGACCCGGAACAGCGGCAGCAGCCTGGGCAGCACCCCGGCGCGCGGCGTCTGCACGAAACCGGTGCGTACGTGGACGGTGCGAATGCCGGCGGCCCGCGCGGGATCGGCCGCGCCCTCCCACTGGCGGCACACGTCGGCCAGGAACCCACTGCCGCCGGGACTGGTCTCGGTGAGCACCTCGTCCCCGCGATCGCCGTAGAAGTTGATCCCCGAGGCGGTCACCAGCACCCGCGGGCCATCGGGCAGGCCGGCCATGGCCTCGGCCAGCAGCCTGGTGCCCTGCGTGCGGCTGGAGAGGATCTCCCGCTTGACCTTCGGCGTCCAGCGCAGCGCGGCGATGCTCCTTCCAGCCAGGTGCACGACCGCGTCGGCCTTGGACAGTGCCTCCGAGTCGATGGTGCCGCCCGCCGGGTCCCAGCGGGCGGCACCCGGTCCGGGACTCGGCGAGCGGGTGAGGCGGAGAACGTCATGGCCGTCGCCGACCAGGCTGGAGACCAGCGCTGACCCGATCAGTCCGGTGGACCCGGTGACGGCTACGAGCATGTTCGCGACGGTCTCCTCAGGCTCCATCCTTGCGTGTTGCGGTCTGGCCTCCGGCGACGCCGGCGCTGCCCTTGCGGCCCGCCGCGGCGGCTCCCTTGGAATCGGCACTGCCGTTGCCGGAGCCGCTCAGGATGCTGCGTGCGAGCTGGAGCCCGGCCACCCCCTGGCTCATCGCCTGGGCAAGCGCCTCGGAGAGCCCCTGCGCACCGTTCAGCACGATCATCTGGTCGACCGCACCGAACGGCTTGGCGGCAGCCTCCACGATCGCCGGCCAGTTCTCGGCGAGCTGCTGGCCGATCACCGCATCCTGGTTCTGCGCGAGGGCGTCGGCTCGCGCCTTGATGGCATCGGCCTCGGCCAGGCCACGCGCCCGGGCGGCGTCGGCCTCGGCGCGGCCCTTGGCCGAGGTCGCCGCGGCCTCGCCCTCGCCGACCTGCTTGGCTGCCTCGGCGTGGGCAGAGGCCTCCAGGCGTACCCGTTCGGACTGGGCCTGTGCTTCCAGCCGCACCCGCTGGGCGTTTGCCGCCGCCTGGAGCTCGACTTCTTGCCGCTCGGCCTCCGCGCCGGAGATGCGGGCGTCGCGTTCCCCCTTGGCCAGCGTGGTCCGCTCGTAGGCCCGGGCGTCGGCCGGCTTGCGAACGCTCGCCTGGAGCCGCTGCTCCTCCCGGTGCGCCTCCAGCTCGGCCACCTTCGTCTCCTGGACGACGACCTGCTGTCGGGAGGTTGCCTCGGCGAGCGGACCGCTCTGCCGCGCCTCGGCTCCCGCGCGGTCAACCTGCGCCTGGTAGCCGGCCTGCTTGATCTGGCTGTCGCGTCGCGCCTCGGCCTTCAGCGCATCAGCCTGCTGCTCGGCCTGGGTCGCCTCCCGGTCGGCGTGCGCCTGCGCGATCCGCGCCTCCCGCGAAACGGCCGCCGCGTGGGGCAGCGCCAGGTTCTTGATGTAGCCGGTCGGGTCATGGATCTCCTGGATCTGCAGCGAGTCCACGATCAGCCCGAGCTTCTCCATCTCCATGCCCGAAGACTCGCGTGTCAGCGAGGTGAGCTTCTCGCGGTCGCGGATCATCTCCTCGACCGTCATGTTGCCGACTATCGCCCGAAGGTGACCGGCGAACACGTTGTGGACACGGGCGTCCATCTGGTTCTGCTGATCGAGGAAGCGGCGGGCGGCGTTGGCGATCGAGACGTAGTCATCACCGACCTTGAAGATCACCACGCCCTGGATCGCCAGCGGTATCCCCTGGGTGCTCACGCAGTCGATGCCGAGCTGAGCCTCGCGCAGGTCGAGCGAGAGGCGCCGCACGGTTTGGATGCCGGGCAGGACGAGTGTGCCCTTGCCGGTCACGATCTTGAAGCCGAGGCTCTCGCCAACTCCCTCGACCTCGGCGTGCTGTCGCAGCCCGGAGATGACCAACGCCTCGTTCGGCTCGGCCACCCGCCACATGAGGCGGAACAGGATGAACAGCACGACCAGGGCAACGAGCACGCCACCGGCGATGATGGTGGGATCCATGACAATGCAGCCTCCAAGCCAGCCCTACACCGGGCTGACCACGACAGTTCTGGGAGGGAAGTACTCGACGACGACTACCCGCCTGCCGGTCTCGATGGTGTCCTCGCTGTCGGCGGAGTAGGCGTTGAACGCCTCGCTGCCGCCGCGGATCGCGATCATGACCTCCCCGATCCGGCCTGGCGCGATGGTGCCGGTCACCCGCCCCACCCTTCCGATCATCTGGTGTGCGGCCAACCGGTCTTCGTCTCCTCGCGTCCTTCCGATGCTTCGCGCGCAGCCACATCATGAACCATCCGCACAGCCGGGTGTTCACCAGGAGCCAAGTTGTGGACAATCGTCAGGCGAATGACACTCCACGAACCCCCGCACGGCGACCAGTGGGTGGCCGATCCGTGGGACCCCGCACGGTACGAGCGGTTCGCCGCCGAGCGCAACGCGCCCTTCTTCGACCTGCTCGCCCTCGTCCGCCCGATCCCGGGCGGCCGGGCCGCCGACCTCGGCTGTGGGACCGGTGCGCTCACCGCCGAGCTGCACCGGCGCGTCCAATCGGCCGAGACGCTCGGGATCGACGACTCCGCCGCCATGCTGGAGCGCGCCCGGGCCGTGGCCGGCGGCGGGCTCGGGTTCGTCCAGGGCGACGCCGCCAGGTTCGGGGCGCCGGGGGAGCCCGGCCAGGGTCGCTGGGACCTGATCTTCTCCAACGCCGCCATGCAGTGGGTACCGGACCATCCGCGACTGCTGGAGCGCCTGACCGCGACGCTTGCCCCCGGTGGCCAGCTGGCAGTCCAGGTCCCCGCCAACCACGACCACATCTCGCACCAGGTCGCGGAGGAGATCGCCGTGCAGGAGCCGTTCCGCGCCGCCACGGGCGGCTACCGGCGTGTCAGCCCGGTGGAGGCGCCCGAGCGGTACGCGGAGCTGCTGGAGCGGCTGGGGTTCGTCGAGCAGCACGTGCGGCTTCAGGTCTACCCGCATCACCTCGAGGGGCCGGAGCAGGTGATCGAGTGGGTGCGGGGCACGCTGCTCACCGACTACCAGCGTCGCATGCCACCGGAGCTGTTCGAGGAGTTCCTGGCCGGCTACCGGGAGCGCCTACTGCCGCGGCTCGACCAGCGCCGGCCCTACTTCTACCCGTTCAAGCGGATCCTGTTGTGGGGGGCCGGCCCTGGGGATCGCGCGCCTTGGTCCTGATCTCAACCCCGCCCATCAGGGCGACGCCGCGCACCCGCAGCACCGGGGCGTCCGGCGGCAGCCGTTCATCGCTGGCGCGGTTGTCCCAGCCGCCCATGAACCCGAAGCCGCTGGACTCGACGCGGAGGCCGGGCGGGACGACGATCTCGACCCCGCCCATGATCGCCACCGCGGTGATGGTGGTCACCGGCCCGCTCAGGATCGCGCTCCGCAGGTCGAGGTCGACGCCACCCATGAACGCGAAGGCGGTCGAGTCGACCGGCACGCGCCAGCGGCCTCTCCGTTCGACGCCGCTCATCACCGCCACCGAGAGCCGGGTGCCGCCCTCGCCCGGCCGCACCACCGGCCCGGGCCCGCCGAGTTGGTGCGCCAGGCCGCCCTGCGTGTAGCTGGCGGGCAGGTCGTCGAACAGCCGCTCGAGCTGGCCGACGGTCTTGGCCTTGAACGCCGCGTCCGAGCGCTCGTCGAATTCCTCCTGGTCCAGGCGGCCCTCGACGTAGGCGGCGCGCAGGCGGTCGAGGGCGTGGTTGCGCTCGGCGTCGGAGGCGCGCGGGGTCGTGTCCGGCGGCGGAGCGGGTCGGGCCGACGCGGGCTCCGCGGGTGCCCGCTCCGCCGGCGGGTGGCTTTCGGTCCGCGCGGCCGGGGGCCGGCCGGGCTCCCGCGTGGCCGGAAGCTGGCCGGGCTCCGGCTCGGCCGGGGGCTGGCCGGGCTCCGCGTGGCCCGGGGGCTGGGTGGCCGGCTGGGGCGGCTGCTCGACGTGGTCGTTGGCCTCTGACGGCATCTGGACGGCTCCTCGACGTTGCTGGCTCGCCCTATTCTCTCGGAGACCGCCGGACCTGCAAACCGCCCCCCGGCGCGCGGCCCCCGCGGGCGACTCTGGTCAGTGCCGTTGGCAGGTGGGACAGAGGGTGGTGCCGCGGCCCCCGAGGACGATCTTCCGCAGGGGCGTGCCGCAGCGGGGGCAGGGCCGGCCCGCCTGGCCGTAGGCGATCAGGAAGGTCGCGTTGCGACCGCTGTCGCCGTTGACCATCCGGTAGTCGCGGAAGGTGGTGCCCTCGCGGGTGATGGCCTGCTCGAGGACCTCGCGGATGGCCGCGTGCAGGTCCAGCGCCCGTCGCCGCCCGACGCGGCGCGAGGCCGGGTGGACGCGCGCCAGCCAGAGCGCCTCGTCGGCGTAGATGTTGCCGACACCGGCGACCGGGCGCTGGGTGAGCAGGTATGGCTTGACGGGCGCATGCGTCGCGGCGAGCTGGCGCGCGAAGCGCTCGGGGTCGAACTCGTCCGAGAGCGGCTCCGGCCCGAGCTTGGCCAGGGTCGGCAGGGCGTCGTAGACGCCGGCCGTCACCACCGCCAGGCCGCCGAAGCGGCGTACGTCCCTGAAGACGAGCTCACGGCCGTCGTCGAGGCTGAGCCGCGCGCGGGTGTAGGCGTCGGCGAAGCCGAAGTGCAGCACGCCGGTCATGCCGAGGTGCAGCACCAGCTCGAGGTCGCCATCGAGCGGGCAGATCAGGAACTTGCCCCGGCGGCCGACGGCGAGGACGGTATGGCCGGCCAGGCGCTCCGGCTGGAGGAAGCGGCGCTGCACGTCGGACCAGACCTTGACGATCTGGCGTCCGCGGAGCGCCGGGTCGAGCTGGCGCCGGACCGACTCGACCTCAGGAAGCTCGGGCATGCCATGAGCGTACCGCCAGGCCGCGACCACGACTGGCCCGGGGCGGCCCCGGGCCGCGGGCGGATCAGGCCAACCCCCAGACGGCCCGGACCGGCACGCCGGTCCGGGCCGGTCCCTTCTACCCCGAGAGCGCCTTGGCGACCTTGGAGAGGTCGTCGACCAGGCCGCGGTAGGCGACGGCACGGGCCTCGTCGTCGGGCGCGCGCAGCACCGATGACGGGTGCACGGTGGCCAGCACCAAGGGAGCGAGGTCCGACTCGACGAACTGTCCGCGCTGGCGGGTGACCCGGAAGGTGCTCCCGAGCAGCGCCTGGGCCGCGGTCGCGCCGAGGCACACCAGCACGCGCGGCTTCAGCACCTCCAGCTCCGCGTCCAGCCACGGCCGGCAAGCGCGGATCTCCTCGGCGGTGGGCTTCTTGTGCAGGCGGATCTTGCCGCGACGGGTCCACTTGAAGTGCTTGACCGCGTTGGTCACGTAGACCTCGCGGCGGTCGATGCCGGCCTCCTCGAGCGCCCGGTCCAGCAGTTTGCCCGCCGGGCCGGCGAACGGCCTGCCGGTTCGGTCCTCGACGTCTCCTGGCTGCTCACCGACCATGATCACCTCGGCGTGGGAGGTGCCCTCACCGAAGACCGTCTGGGTGGCGTTCCGCCACAGGCCGCATCCGCGGCAGCCGGCGGCGCTCTCTCGCAGGCGCTCCAGCGTGGGGTGCTCGGGGATCAGCTCCTCGACAGGGGACGACGGGTCGGCCGGCATCGCGCGCCACCTCGGATCGATCTCGACGATCGGGTCGCCAGATGCCTACCACTGCCCCGGCCGTGGAAAACCGGGTTGGATCCGCTTGCGCGGTCAGTCGTCCCGCTGCGGTGGGCGGTCTCCTCGAGGCGCCTTGGCGGGGTGCGGGCTGACGAACTTCCCCTCCAGGCCCGAGGTCAGCAGCAGGATCGCAAGCAGCGTGACAGGGAACAGCGCGACGACGGCGAGCATGAGCAACGACACAGCGGAACCTCCTCGCCGCGCCCCAGAACGGCGTGCGCCTGTGACGCTTGGGAAGTACGGCACGCGGATTGCGGCTGGTCCTAGCGAGTATCGGCGCGGTGATCCGCGTGCCTCAGCGTCGTTATCCGATTGTGTCCAAGGTGGTGCCGGGGCGTGCCAGATGCCGGCGTGGCAACGGGTTCGCGCCAGAGTCCGGCGGGGAGCGCTCTGCTATCGTCGGCCCATGCCGGGCTTCGATCTCCACACCCATTCGACCTGCTCCGACGGCACGCTGCGCCCGAGCGAGGTGATCGAGCTGGCACGACGGCGAGACCTTGCGGGCATCGCGCTCACCGACCACGACACCACCGCCGGGCTCGAGGAGGCGAGGGCCGCGGCTCGGGGGAGGGACCTGGTGGTGCTGACCGGCTGCGAGCTGTCCGCCGAGCACCACGCCCAGCCGGTCCACGTCCTCGGCTACGACTTCGACCCGGCGGAGCCGCGCTTCCGCGGCAAGCGCGAGTGGATCCGTGCCGGCAGGGTCGGCCGCGCCGAGCGGATGGTCGAGCGGCTGCGCGAGCTGGGAGCCGACGTGCGCTTCGAGCGGGTGCTGGAGCTGGCCGCGGGCGGCTCCGTCGGGCGGCCGCACGTCGCCCGAGCCATGGTCGAGGCCGGCGTGGTGCCGGACGTCGCCGCCGCCTTCTCGCCCGGGTGGATCGGCACCGGCGGTCGCGCCTACGTGGCCAAGAACGCGGTCGCGCCGGTCGAGGCCGTCCAGCTCATCCGCGAGGCGGGCGGGGTCGCGGTGCTTGCCCACCCCTCGATCCACGCCGGCGCCGATCCGGTGCCCGAGCCGGTCATCCGGGCCATGGCGGAGGCCGGCATGGCCGGGCTGGAGGTCGACCACCCCGACCAGCCGCCCGATGACCGGGCACACTGGCGCGAGCTCGCCGGCGAGCTCGGCCTGGAGGCGACCGGCTCCTCGGACTGCCACGGCGCGTTGTCCGGCTACCGCATGGGCATCTGCCGCACGCCCGAGGCGGCGCTCGAGCGCCTGCTGGCCCGCGGCACCCGTGGTGGTCGCTAGTCGGGCGCTCTGGTCCAAAGGTCGCAGGGAGGGCGTAGCCTCAAAGCATGCGCACGCGTGACCCCGCACAGCAGAGCCTTCCTGGGATCGACTCGAGCCCGGTCACCTTCCTCAGCCCGTCGGCGCTCGACAAGTACCTCCACTGCCCGCGCCTGTACCGGTTCCTGTACGTGGACGGGATGTGGAACCGCTCGCGCGTCACCGCGACGCAGTCGTTCGGCACTACCATCCACGCCGTCATGCGGGAGTTCTTCCGCCTGCCGGTCCCGCGCCGGAGCCTCGACCGCCTGCTCGGGCTGCTGCGCGACTGCTGGGTCAAGGAGGGCTACAGGAACAAGGAGGAGCTCCAGAGCGAGAAGGAGCGCGCGGCCGGGGCCCTCCGCGACTGGTACGCGCGCGCGGAGGTCCACGCGGTTCCGTACGCCACCGAGGTGGACCTCCAGGCGAGCTGGGGGGACGTCGTGCTAAAGGGCCGCCTGGACCGGGTCGACACGGACCCGGAAGGCGGCCTGGTTGTGGTCGACTACAAGACGGGGCGGCGGCCCGTCACCCAGGAGGCGGCCGACGCGGACTCGGCGCTGACGATCTACGCCGCGCTCGCCCAGCGGCGGCTGCACCGGCCGGTGCACGGGCTGGTGCTCGATTACGTGGTCGCCGGCACGCAGGTCCGGACCGAGCGGCCGCCCGAGGTGCTGGCCGAGCAACTCGAAGAGGTGCTGGAGACGGCCTCCAGGCTACGGGCTGATCGTGCGTTCACGCCCCGCACGGGGCCGTGGTGCTCGTCGTGCGACCTGCTCGGCGCATGCCCCGAGGGCCAGCGCGAGATCAGTGGGGGATGAGTCGCGCATGATCTGAGTTGGACTCATCGGCCCCGCTCGTGTATCAGAGAGATGGCGCCGACCCTCGGGACGGGCAGCCGAAGTCGGATTCGGGGGGAGAGTCCAGTTGGAGGAACCGACGCTGGCCCGGATGAAGGGCCCCGCGGCGCACCTGCTCCTGCCGTGCCGGAGCGAATCGGTGCACACCGTGCGGGCTCTGCTCCATCGCGACCTCGAACGGTGGCAGGTATCCGAGGAGAACGCCGATTCGGTTCAGCTCGCTATCGCTGAGGCCGTCACCAACGCGGTGGTGAACGGGTCGTGGGGGCAGCGCGAGCCGGTGCTGATGGTGCGGTGGTCCCTGGTGGACGGGCTGTTCACCTTCTCGGTCCAGGACCGCGGGCCGGGGGTCGACAATTCACGGCTGGCGATGTCACGCCGAGCTCACCCTTCACAGAGCCGGGGCCGTGGACTCTACGTGATGCAGGCCGTCATGGATCGCGTGGTCGTCGATTCGAGCTTGAACGGCACGCGCATCCTGCTCGAGAAGATGCTGGACGCCCCGGCCGCCGGTTAGTTGGCGAGAGGCGATGGATCAATCCGGGTCGGCGGCCGCCGCCGCCTCCCGTCCGGCGGCGACCGCTTCCCAGCGGACCGGCTTGCTGGAGCGATCGCTACTGAGACTCGCCCGGCTGCGCGTCCTGCATCGCGGGCCACATCCGCAGCTCCTCTGCGAGCGCCCGGATCTCGTTGTCCGGGTAGCGGCGGTGGCCCCCGAGGGTCCGCAGGAACGGCAGCTTGCCTTCCTGGGCCCAGCGCGAGACTGTCTTGGGAGACACGTGAAGCAGGCCGGCTACCTCTGAAGTTCTCAGGTAGGTCGGCCGACTCGTGCGGCTCATTGGTCGACACCCCTTCGGCGTTGCGTCCCGGCACGGGACTGCTGTTGTCCCAATGAGGACACTATCCGCTTCCAGCAAAAATGCAGAATAAGTGGTTCTACCTAGGAAAGGTCGAACCAGCCGTATGCCTCAGTGCTCACGATTCATCGGTTTCCGCAGGCCAGGGCAGGAGATCACGAATCGCGCCACTTGAAACGAACGATCCAGATGCATTACGAAATTCTGCTGAGAGAGGAAGTTCGGCCGGAGGGAGCCTTCCACGCCATGACCCACTTCACCTGCCGGACCTGCGCGGTCCAGTACGCCGACAAGCCGCAGCCGCCGCCGCGCTGCCCGATCTGCGAGGACGAGCGACAGTACGTCGGCTGGCAGGGCCAGCGGTGGACCACCATCGAAGAGCTGGCGGCGGAGGGTTTCCGCTCGGACGTGCGCGACCTGGAGCCGGGGCTGACCGGCATCGGCACGGTCCCGGCGCTCGCGATCGGTCAGCGCGCCCTCCTGGTGCGGACCGAAGCCGGCAACGTGCTCTGGGACTGCCCCGGGTACCTCGACGACGCCGCCGTCGAGCGGGTGCGCGAGCTCGGCGGCCTGGCCGGCGTCTCCGCCTCGCACCCCCACTTCTACGGTTGCCTGGTGGAGTGGAGCCGCGCCTTCGACGCGCCCATCCACCTGCCGCGCGCGGACGAGCGCTGGATCATGCGCCCCGACCCGGCGGTGCGGCTCTGGGAGGACCGTCTGCAGGTCCTGCCCGGCGTCACGCTGGTCCAGTGCGGCGGCCACTTCGCGGGCTCGGCCGTCCTGCACTGGGCCGGGGGTGCCGAGGGCCGGGGGGTGCTGCTGGTCGGCGACACGATCTCGGTGGTGAGCGATCGCCGCTACGTGTCCTTCATGCGCAGCTACCCGAACTACATCCCGCTGCCCGCCTCGGCGGTGGAGCGGATCGCGCGGACCCTTGACCCGCTGGCCTTCGACCGCATCTACGGCGGCTGGTGGGACCGGGACGTGCGCGAGGGCGCGGCCGAGGCGGTCCGCGCCTCCGCGCGCCGCTATGCCGCCTGGACCGAGCGCATGCAGAGCGAGTAGCCGCCACGATCGGCATGGCCGCTTGATTCAGGACCCTTGATCGCTGAGCCACTCCGAGATGATGGCGCCGATCTCGGGCCCGGCGTCCTCCTGGAGGTAGTGGCCGGCGCCGCTGATCCGCCGGGGCGGCGGCCGCCCGAGCGCCGCGGCGAGCGCCTCGCCGGCGACCACCGGCAGCGGGCGGTCCTCCTGGCCCCAGAGCAGCAGCATCGGGCGCCGGTCGGCCGCCATCGCCGCGAAGGTGCGGCGACCGGCCTCGGCGCCGGGCGCATCGGGGCTCCTCGGGATCAGCGCCGGGAACGCTCTGGCGCCGGCCTTGGCCGCGCGCTCGGGGAAGGGCGCCTCGTAGGCCGCCACGACCTCGTCGCCGGGGTCGCGGGCGCATCCCCGCCGGACCAGGAAGCCGATGGGCAGGTCCTCGGTGCGGGCGACGAAGTCGGCGAAGCGCTGCCAGGCCCCGCTCATGGGCTCGTTGCCGGTGAAGATGCCCGTGTCCATCGCCACCAGCCGGGTCACCCTGTCCGGGTGCTCGACGGCGATGCGGAGGCCGATGGGGCCGCCCCAGTCGTGCATGACCAGGGTCACGCCCCGCAGGTCGAGGTCGTCCAGTAGCGAGGCGACCAGCTCGGTGTGGCGGTCGAACGAGTACCAAGACCGTTCGGTCGGCTTGTCGGAGCGCCCGAAGCCGGCCAGGTCGGGAGCGAGGCACCGGAAGCCGGCGTCGCGCACTGGCGGGATGACCCTGCGCCACAGGAACGACCAGGTCGGCTCACCATGGAGGAACAGCACGGGCGCGCCGTCCCCGACGTCGACGTGCGCCAGACGGAGCCCGCCGACCTCGCGGTAGCGGGCGGGGAGGTCGAACTCGGGAAGCCCTTCGAAGCGCTCGTCCGGCGTGCGGTACGTCCCAGCCATCTGCCCTCCTGGACCATCGCCATCGCATGATGCGAACGCGGCATTCCGTGGACTTCGGAACAATCTACCCTCGCCGTCCGCGGTCAGCGGAATCGCGGCCGACCACTCGCGTCACGCCGCCGCGCGAAAAGGGGCTGGCCCCGACAGGGCCAGCCCCTTTCTCGGTGTGAGTCGGTCAGGCCGCCTGCGCGGCGGGCTCCCCGGTGGCCGCCTCGGCCTCGACCGGGGCGAGCGCGAGGTCGAGCACCTGCCCGATCTCGTCCGCCAGGTGGAAGGTCATCTCGTCGCGCACCGACTCTGGCACGTCGTCCAGGTCGCCACCGTTGCGGGCGGGCAGGATGACCTCCTTCAGGCCGGCCCTGTGGGCCGCCAGCACCTTCTGCTTGACGCCGCCAATCGGCAGGACGCGCCCCTGCAGGGTGACCTCGCCGGTCATGCCGACCTCGGCCCGGACCGGACGCCCGGTGAGCAGGCTCACCAGCGCGGTCGTCATGGTGACGCCGGCGCTCGGGCCGTCCTTGGGCACCGCGCCCGCCGGCACGTGCAGGTGGACCCGGCGTCCCTCGACCTGCTGGTCGATACCGAGGTCGCCCGCGTGCGCACGGACGTAGGACAGGGCGATGCTGGCCGACTCCTTCATGACGTCGCCGAGCTGCCCGGTCAGGGTCAGGCCCGGGTCGCCGCCCATGATGCTGGCCTCGACGAACAGCACGTCGCCGCCGGCGCCGGTGACCGCCAGACCGGTGGCCACACCCGGCACGGCCGTGCGATCGGCCGCCTCGAAGAAGAACCGCTGCCTTCCGAGGTAGCCGGCCACGTCCGAGGCGTCGATCACCAGCGGGGCCTGCACCTCACCGGCCGCGAGCCTGGTCGCGACCTTGCGGAGCAGCCTGCCGAGCTCGCGCTCGAGGTTCCGCACGCCGGCCTCGCGGGTGTAGTCGCCGACGATCGTCCGCAGCGCCTCGGTGGTCAGCTCCACCTCGCCGGGCCTGAGGCCCGCCTGCTCGGTCCGCCGGCCGAGTAGGTGGTCACGGGCGATCGCGACCTTCTCCTCCTCGGTGTAGCCGTCCAGTCGCACGACCTCCATGCGGTCCAGCAGCGGCTGCGGGATGGTCTCGATGACGTTGGCGGTCGCGATGAACAGCACGTCCGACAGGTCCAGCTCGATCTCGAGGTAGTGGTCGCGGAACGAGTGGTTCTGCGCCGGGTCGAGCACTTCGAGCAGGGCGGACGACGGGTCGCCGCGCCAGTCGGAGCCGACCTTGTCGACCTCGTCCAGCAGGAACACCGGGTTCATGGTCCCGGCCTCCTTGATGGCCCGGACGATGCGGCCGGGCTGGGCGCCGACGTAGGTGCGCCGGTGCCCGCGGATCTCCGCCTCGT
>WNGB01004041.1_pt1 | contig 22665 bp, 22 predicted proteins | sample 5400681 | NCBI WGS metagenome assembly WNGB01 (sample SAMN13153367, study PRJNA577476) | soil metagenome | isolation source: 115 cm soil or saprolite under grassland replicate 2 | place: USA:California | collected 2016-06-15
CGAAGACGTCGAGCTGGAACTGCCTGTAGGCGCCGTTGCCGATCCGGACGGGGCGCGAGCCTCGGTAGCCCTCGAGCCAGTCCAGCTCGACCTCCGGCAGAAGACGTTCGCCGCCGACTCCGTACATGATCTGGAGCTCGCGTGCGCGGCCCGCCGTCGTCCGCTTCAGCCAGGCCATGTAGGCATGCGCCTCCTCCGTGTAGCCGAGCGCGAACAACGCGTTCAGCGTCAGCGCCGAGTCGCGGAGCCAGCTGAAGCGGTAGTCCCAGTTGCGCTCGCCGCCGATCTGTTCGGGGAGCGACGTCGTTGCGGCGGCGACGATCGAGCCTGTCGGCGCGTTCGTCAGGGCCTTCAGCACGAGGGCGCTGCGCACGACCTCGTCCCGATAGGGGCCGTCGTATGCGCAGCGGTCGGACCACTCCTTCCAGGTGCGCGTCGTCGTCTCGAGCCTCGCCGCGACCTCCTGTTTCGTCAGCCGCTCCGGCGAGAGCTCGTGCGGGAGCTGGTACGTCAGGACGACGAACGCCTCCTCGCCCGCACGCAGCGTGCGGTTGCCGGTCGTCGCCGAACGTTCCGCGTGGCCGAACGGGAGCTCGCTCTGCAGGACGAGCGCGTCAGCGCCGCCGTACACGACGACAAGGTCGGAGTCGAGTGTCTCGAGCCGGGGCGTGGTCAGGCCGTAGTCGAACCGCGGGACGAGCTTGACCTTGACGGGTGTCTCGCCCTCGGTGCAGCGCGCAATCCGGATCAGCTGGTGGTCAGGATGCGCCGCGTGCGGATCCTCATCGGGCCCGGGGACGCGGTACGAGAAGAAGTCGGTCAACACAAGCGTGCCGCGTCCACTCGTGAACGTCGTCTCGAGCACGTTGGTGCCCGGGAGGTAGCGTCGCGCGGGCTCGTAGTCGTCCTCGAGCGGCGCGATCCTGAAGAAGCCGGCCTTGCCCCAATCGAGGATCCGAGCGAAGACGGGACGGGCCTCGAAGCGATGGAACGTGCACCAGTCGATGGAGCCGTCCAGCGAGATGAGGGCGCACGAGTGGCAGTCGGAGATGAGCGCGTACTCCGCGATCGGCGGGTAAATCGGCACAGATCTCACGGGACGGCCTCTACTCCTGCAATCGCAGGAGTCGCAGGTCGGCCGGCCGGCGCTTTGACCTCGACGAAGACCTTGATCCCGTCGCCGCGCTCGAGATGCTCGAACATCCGCTCGTACTGCCCGAGGCCCGCCACCGGCGTCGTCAGCAGCCGCTCGAGCCAGCCGGGGACCCGTAGCGAGGCTTGCACGAGGTCGTCGACGCCGGCGACGAAGTCCGCACGCGACGCGTTGACGGTCCCCACCATCACCTTGTTCCCGAGGACGAAGCCCTGGTTGATCCGATCCGCGGGGACTTCAACGGCGCGGTCGCCGCCGGTGACGCTGGCAAGCACCAGCACACCGTTCTTCCCGAGCACCTCGGCGGCCTCGAAGACGAGCGGACTGTAGCCCGTTGCCTCGAAGATCAGGTCGAAGGGACCGCCCGCGTCCGCGAGCGGGACGTCCTGCGAAGAGACGTACGAGGCGCCGAGCTCCTCGACGAGCTCGCTGTTGAGATACGGCGCCCGAGGCAGCGAGAAGCAGGTCACGTCAAGACCACGCAATCGGAGCACGAGAGCAGCAAGCAGCCCGATCGTTCCGGAGCCGAGCACGGCCGCACGACGCGGCTCCCACACCTTCAGCCGTCGCTGGATCTCGAACGCCTGCGCAACCCCCTTCTCGGCGACCGTCAGCGGCTCGAGCAACACTCCGACATCGCCGAGCGCCGGCGGAAGCGGAACGACGTACTCAGCGTCCTCGACGTAGCGCTCGGTGAGGTAGCCGTGCAGGAGGTTGATGCCCCGCTCGTAGTAGACGTCGTCGGTGGTCATGTCCTGAAGACCGATCCGGTCGTAGACCGAGCCGCCGGGGCGGCGCACCGTCGAGACGACGTAGCCGCCGGGGCGGATCGCTGCGGAAACGTGCTCGCCCACTTCGAGCACGCGGCCGAAGTTCTCGTGGCCGATGACGAGGAAGTCGTCGCCGGGCGGTGCGGCGCCGTACTGGGCCTCGTTGATCTCACGATCGGTGCCGTCGACCCCGACGCGGAGCACCTCGACGAGGACGCCGCGGCCGTGGGGGACGTCGGCAAGGCGCGGCTCGGGAACGTCGGCGAGATGGGCCGAGTCGGGAACGCCGGGATGAACGGCGATGGCCTTCACTGATTGGTTTGTCCACCGGCAGGCGGCTCGCGTTACAGCCCGTAACAATTCGGCGCAGCGAAGAGACGAAAAGGTAGAGGGATGGATCTCCCGCACCCGTGACCGCTGTCGAACCACTCACATGCCAAGAGCTCGTCGAGCTGGTGACCGACTACCTCGAGGATGCTCTTCCGCCGGCTGAGCGGGCGCGGTTCGATTCCCACATCAGGCAGTGCGACGCGTGTCTTACCTACCTCCAACAGATGCGCACGACGCTTGAGCTCCTGGGGAGCCTGTCGCCGCAGCACGTCGACCGGGACGCAGAACGAACGCTCCTTCAGGCCTTCCGGGCCTGGAAGGCGCGACCTCAAGCCACGTAAGCGAAGTTCACCCGGGTGAAATCGCCGCCGAGGTGATGACGGGTCACCCGGCCGTGCGAGACCGTTGCGGTGCGCTAACGGAGGAGGCTCGCCGCCATGAACGTCCAGTCCGAAATCGCTCCTGCACCCGCCGTCCAAGCCGGTTTCGCTTCGCCGAAGCGCGCCGACCCCGGCGAGCTGCGGCTCCTCGCATCCGTGAGGGCGGGAGACAATGCCGCCTTCGCCGAGCTCATTCGCCGCTATAGCCCAATGATGTTGCGTCTCGCCCAACTGACCGTCGGCACGCGCGCGGTAGCGGAGGAGGTCGTCCAAGAAGCATGGATCGGGGTTCTGAACGGGATCGGCCGCTTCGAGGGACGTTCGTCCCTCAAGACGTGGATCTTTCGGATCCTGCTGAACAAAGCCAATACGCGCGCCGCGCGCGAGGCCGGAAGCATCCCCTTCTCTGCGATGGACGGCGGCGACTTCGACGCCGATGAGCCCTCCGTCGATGCCGATCGCTTTCTCGGACCGGAGAGCGAGTGGGCCGGGCACTGGGCTTCGACTCCACAACGTTTCGAAGACCTTCCCGAAGAGCGCCTGCTCGCGGGCGAGACGCTCGCTTGCATCGCCGCTGCGCTGGCAAGGCTGCCGCGGACTCAGCGGGCGGTCGTCACGATGCGCGACGTGGAAGGCTGGACCTCGGAGGACGTCTGTGACGCGCTCGATCTGAGCGCCTCGAATCAGCGCGTCCTATTGCACCGCGGACGCTCGAAGATCAGAGCCGCGCTCGAGGCATACCTCGCACAGGCCTAGCGCCTTCTTGAGAAGCCGCCGCACGAACTCCTAGGCGCATCGAGCGGTCGCCATTAGGTTTGTTCCATGCCGCCGCTCCAGGTTGCCTTTGTCGCGGCCTCATCTGGCGCATGGAAGATCGAGCGTCTGGAGACCGTTTCCGGCTCGCCGCTGGCTTCGGCCTCGCATCTCCGTGTTGCGGAGGGATCCCCCGCCACGGATTCGCCGGAAAGTGCGGTCTGGGTCTTGCGGGGAGTCACGAGCAACGAGCGCTATGTAACTCGTGTCGAGCATCAGGCACTCGTCTCGCGCCAGGAGCCGCTCGGTCGGCCGGGATCAACGCGTGCCGCACTAATCCCGATCAAGAAATCAGAAGCGTGGTGGGAACTCGCGCAAGACGAACGCCGACGCGTCTTTGAGGAGAGCTCGCACCACGTCGCTTCGGGGCTCGAATTTCTCCCCGCGGTCGCTCGACGCCTGCATCACGGGCGCGACTTGGGAGAGCCTTTCGACTTTCTCACCTGGTTCGAGTTCGCGCCTGGTGATGCGGCTGGCTTTGAGGAGCTCGTGCAGCGACTCCGGGCGACCGAGGAGTGGACCTACGTCGAGCGCGAGATCGACATCCGCCTCGCTCGCTTAAGCGCCACCCCGGCGGAGCCAGTGCGCAGGAATCGCAGCAGTTGAGTGACGTCGTTGCGGCCTCGACTCGATCAGGCCTGAAGCGCGCTGAGGACGCCGACGCCGACAACGATCGAGGCGACGCCGGCGAGCTGGACCCGCGCGAGCCGCTCACCGAACAGGAGGTAGGCGGCAACCGCCGCGAGCGCCGCAAACTGGGAGGCGAGAACGGCACTCACCGCGACCCCGTGCCGCGAGCCGACCGTAAAGAGGGCGAACCCGGCTACTTCGCAGAGACCCGACAGCACTACGAACGGCAACGCCCGCCGCGTAATCGTCAGCCGCCGCGACACAACCAACGGAACCGTCACCGCAGCGACGCCGATCGCGCGCGCTGGCAGTACGGCCCACGCAGTCGGAAGGCTCGCGCCGACACGGGCGGTCGCATAGAGGCTTGCTCCGAAGGCGAGCGCCGCGGCGATTGCAAAGACCAACGCGCGCAGCCCGCGCGGATCGGCCGGGACATCATCGGCGTCACGGGTAACACCCGAGAGGAGGATCCCGCACGCGATCACGCCCAGCGTCGCTCCCGCGCCCGGTGAGATTCCCTCCCCGGCGACCACGGCGAGCACGGCCGCGATCGCGCCTTCGCTCGAGACGATCGGGGCGACGATCCCGACCTTGCCGAGCCGGAGCGCCGCGTATGCACAGAGCAGTCCGGCGACGTTGCCGGATCCGCTGAGGACAAGCCAGCCGGCGTCGATGCCACCGATGTGCGGCACGTCGCGGGCCGCCACCGCAGGGAGCGTGACGACAAGCCCGACGAGCATCACACCGGCGAGAAAGGACTGCGGCCCGATCAGCCGGGCTCCCCGCGACGCCGAGAGCGTCGCGATCGCGAAGGCGGACGCCGCGCCGAGCCCGCCGAAGATGGCGATCACTTCCTACGCTCGCACGTCGCCGGGAGGTCGCACCCGCGGACTAGCCTGGCCGCGGCGCGGGCTCGAACACCCGTCGTGACTCTCGCTCCGCGCCACGGAGCAGCGTTAGGGCCGCCAAGGGGAAGAGCAATACAGACAGCAGCCCCGCCGCGACGAGCGCCGCGTAGGTGGCGGGCCGAATCAGATCCAGCTGCACGCCGATTTGGCCGGAGACGACGAGGAAGCTGAGCGAGGTCGCCTGCAGCAGCGCGGCGGCGACTGTCTGCGTGCGCGTCGCGAGCGGCTTGTACAGAAGCGCGGGAATGCCGCGCGCTACCAGCAGAGCGCCGAGGAAGATCGGCACCATCCCGAGAGTTCTCGCGCTACCGAATAGGGCGTCCAGGTCGAACCTGACGCCGGTCGTGACGAAAAAGAACGGGACGAAGATGCCGAAGCCTGCTGCCTCGAGCTTGTGACGGAACTGCGGGTGCGTCATCATCTGGTCGCGGTCGACGAGCTTGATGATGGCGCCGGCGAGGAAAGCGCCCAGAATCGCCTCGAGACCGAGCCGCTCCGCAAGCACCACGAAGACCGCAAGAAGAAGAAACGAGGCGCGGATGCGGATCTCCGCCGTGGTGTCCTGGAGGCGCAGGAGCGTAGAGGAGATGCGCATCGAATGCTCGGCACCGGTGACGGCGAGCCCGACCGCAAGGACGAACATCCCGAACAGGCCGAGCAAGACGAGCTTCGAGCCGAGCCCGCTGGACTCGCCCGAGAAGAAGAGGGACAGCAATACGATCGTCGCGATCTCGGCAATGGAGGCGCCTGCAACGACGAGCTGCCCGAACTCCGTGCTCACCTGTCCGGCGTCTTTGAGCACCGGAATCACGATGCCGAGCGCAGTGGCGGAAAGCGCGATGGCGACCAAGAGCGGCGACTTGACGAGCCCGCCCGCATTGAGGCCGAAGCCGATGAGGAGTGCGAGTCCGAACGAGATCGCATACGCGAGCGCGGTGACGTTGAGAAGGCGGCCGCGAAAGCGGTCGTACTCGACCTCGAGGCCGGCGAGCAGCAGAAGGAAGGCCAAGCCGAGCAAGCTCATGACCTGAACCGGCGTGTCGATCGACACCCAGCCCAAGACCTGTGGCCCGATCACGATCCCGAGCACGATCTCCAGCACGATCGCCGGCAGGCGGAGCATCGGGAAGAGCCCGAGTGCGAGCGGCGCCCCCAGCGCGACTGCTGCGACGATTGCTAGGCCGTTGAACGAGACGTCGCCCATCAGGCGCGCCGCTCAGCGAAGGCCGGCGGTCAGCACCGCAATGAACAGGAGCGGCGCGAAGAGGCCGAATGCAAGTGGAGTGCCGAGGAAGATCGACCGTGGCCCGATCGAGACTGTTCGTTCCATCAGACGACCGTCGGAATCGCTGCCCGCTCGAGCTCCTCGATCTTCCGGAGCCTGCGCACGTACCGCTCGCCGCCGTCGAAGCGGGCGCGAAGGAACGCGCGAACGAGCTCTGCGGCGAGCTCTCCGCCAACGATCTCCGAGCCGAGGCAGAGCACGTTCATGTCATCGTGTTCGACACCCTGATGAGCGGTGTAGACGTCGTGGCAGATCGCCGCACGGATTCCGTTGACCTTGCAGGCCGCGATTGCGGCGCCGACACCCGAGCTGCAGATCAACACGCCGCGTTCCGCCTTGCCGGAAACGATTGCATCCCCGATCTCACGCGCCTTGTCGGGATAGTCGATCTTCGGCTCACCGCGATCCGTGCCCAGGTCGACGACCTCGTAGCCGTCAGCCCGGAGCTCGTCGATGACGCGCCGGCGGAGGACGATCCCTCGGTGGTCGAACGCGACTGCAACCTTCATGTTGTGCAGTCCCGCAAGCGTGCCAAGTCGTTACACGTGCGGATGAAACGTCCGGCCGGCGGCCGGAGACAGTACAGACATGAGTGTCGAGCTCGTCGTTGCCGCCGATCCAGAAGACGCGGCAGCGCGCGCGGCGCAACTGCTGGCCGATGCAGCGCACGCCGGTAAGCACATCGTCCTCGCCGGTGGCTCGACGCCGCGGCGCGCCTACGAGCTCGCTGCACTCGAGAACGGCGACTGGGGCCGGGCAGAGATCTGGTGGGGGGACGAACGCTGCGTCCCGTCCGACGACGAGCGGTCGAACTTCAGGCTCGTGCAGGAGTCATTACTTTCCCGTCTCGCCCATCCGCCGGCAGCCGTGCACAGGATTCGCGTCGAGCTAGGCGCCGAACGCGCCGCGGCGGAATACGACCGTGAGCTTCGCAGAGTCCCACTCGGACTCGTCTTGCTCGGCATCGGCCCCGACGGACACACGGCGTCTCTGTTCCCGAATTCCCCCCCGCTCGGCGCGACCTCGAGGCGCGCGGTCGCGGCGGAGCCCGGGCTCGATCCGCGCGTGCAGCGCGTCACGCTGACGCCGAAGGCTCTCGCGGAAGCCGCGCACATCGTCTTCCTCGCGGTCGGCGCGGAGAAATCGGCGCCTGTGATGCGGGCGTTGTCGGGCGCACCAAGTCCGGCGACGCCGGCGAGCCTGGTGCGCTCCCGGAACGGGACGACGACCGCAATTGTCGACGCCGCAGCCGCAGCATGGCTCTAGACACGTGAGCTGGACGAGCCGCGTGCGAGCAGTCGAGGTCGCACCGTCGCTGTACGCGGCGGACTTCTGGAATCTCGGCGCGCAGATCGACGCGCTGCTGGACGCCGGTGCGGGAGTCTTCCATTACGACGTCGGCGACGGGCATTTCGTCCCGCCCGTAACGATCGGGCCGATCGTCCTCGAGTCGATCGCGCCGCCGCTCCACGAACGGGACGCGACGATTGACTGCCACTTGATGGTCGAGGCGCCAGAGCGACACTTCGAACAGATCGCGGCGGCCGGCGGCGATTCGGTCACCGTGCACTACGAGGCCGTCCGTGACCTCGCCGCGGCCTCGGCTGCGGCCCGGCGGCGCGGGCTCGGCTTCGGCGTGGCGTTCAACCCCGAGACGGCACCCGAGCAGGTCGCCGAGACTGCCCCGGACGCCGATCTCGTCCTGTGCATGAGCATCCATCCCGGCTACTCCGGGCAGCAGTTCATGCCCGAGACCGTCGATCGCGTTCGTAGGCTCCGGCAACTCCTCCCCGACGACGTACTGATCCAGGTGGACGGCGGCGTCGACGAACGGAACGCAAGCGAGCTCGTCGCCGCCGGCGCGCGCCTGCTCGTCGTGGGGTCTCACATCTTCGACGCGCAGGATGCGGCCAGGGCGTATCGGGCGATTGCCGATCGCGCAGCCGTTCCGCTCACGGCCTGAGCTGCGCCGAGCTCTACTTGCCGGCTGCTCCCAGCGCCAGGACTGCCTTGGGGGACGCGGCGCGAATCGGCACGTCAAGCTGCGGGAGCCAGCGGAGCCAACGAGGCAGGTACCAGTTCCACTCTCCGAGGAGCGTCATCGTCACGGGCAGCAGCACTCCTCGGATCAACGTCGCATCGAGCAGGATGGCGACCGCGAGGCCGAACCCGGCCTGCTTGAGGTCGAGCTGGCTCAGCGTCGCGAAGATCGAGAACACAGCGACCATCACGATTAGGCGCGCGAGGCGCCGCCGAGCGCTTACGGTCCGACCGCGGTAACGGCGCGAGCCGCGATCGACCGACCCGCTGAGCGCAGGTCCTCGCACGCCTGCGCCACACGCGCCGCCATGGACTGCTCGCCCTTCTTCCCCCAGACGCGGGGGTCGTACGTCTTCTTGTCGCCGGTGCCGCCGTCGACTCGGAGCACGCCCTCGTAGTGCTCGAACATGTGGCCTGCAATCGGGCGCGTGTACGCGTACTGCATGTCGGTGTCGACGTTCATTTTCACGACGCCGTAATCGACCGCCGCTGCGATGTCCGCGGGATCCGAACCGCTGCCGCCGTGGAAGACGTAGTCGAATGAAACGTCGTCGCCGTAGCGCGCTGCGAGCGCTTCCTGACCCTCCTTCAGGACGGCCGGCCGCAGCTTGACGTTGCCCGGCGCGTAGACGCCGTGCACGTTACCGAACGTCGCCGCGAGCAGGTAGCGGCCCCGCTCGCCGGTGCCCAGCACTTGGGCCACACGCAGGAGGTCCGCCGGCGTCGTGTAGAGCTTCTCCTGCGGCGTCCCTTCGGCGCTCACGCCGTCCTCCTCGCCGCCGACGACGCCGCATTCGACCTCCAGAATCACGTCGGCCGCCGCGCACTCCTCGAGCAGCTCGGCAGCGATCCGCAGGTTCTCCTCGAGTGGCAGCGAGGAGCCGTCGAACATGTGGGACAGGAACAACGGCTCCTCGCCGCGTGCCCGCCGTTCGACCGACTCGGCCAGCAGCGGACGGAGGTACAGGTCGAGCTTGTCCGGCGGGCAGTGGTCGGTGTGGAGGACGATCAGCACGGGGTAGCGGTCGGCGAGCACGCGTGCGTACTCGGACATGGCCTTGGCGCCGAGCGCCATGTCCGCGACGAGGGCGCCGGAGGCGAACTCGCCCCCTCCGGTCGAGATCTGCACGATCCCGTCGGAGCCCGCCTCGGCGAAACCGCGCATGGCGGCGTTCAGCGTTTCCGATGAGGAGACGTTGACCGCCGGGTAGGCATACGAGCCGGCCCGGGCGGCGTCGATCAGCTCGCGGTACTGGTCGGGCGTCGCGATCGGCACTACGCGACCACCTCCATGACGCCCGGAAGCGGCTCCCGCAGCGACTCGAGCACAGCGTCGGCGCCTGCTTGCTCGAGCTGCTCGGCGGTGAAGTGGCCGCTGGCGACGCCGACGCCGATTGCGCCGGCACCGTGGGCAGCGGCGATGTCGAGCGGTGTATCACCGACGACGAGCGCCTGCCGCGGGTCGACCTCCATCCCGAGCAGCATGCCGGCGCGATCGATCGCCCTCCGGGTGAGCTCGGTACGGTCGGTCGAGTCGGAGCCGTAGCCGCCGAACGTGAACCAGCGCGCGAGGTTGGCGCGCGCGAGCTTGATGTGCGCAGCCGAGTCGGTGCCGCCGGTCGTCAGTCCGAGCAGATACCCCTCGTCGACGAGGCGCGGGAGCAGCTCCTCAACGCCGTCGAGGACGCGGTACCCCTTGGATTCGGCGACCGCCTGCGGCAGGTACTTGAGCCGCATCGCCATCACGCGGGCAAGCTCGCGGGGCTCGGGATCGTGACCGATCACCGCGGCGAACGTTTTCCGCCCCACTTCGGGGTCGGTCATGCCTGCGTCGGAGAACATGCCGATGTCGGCGGGAATGCCGTAGAGCTCCTCGAACGCGAGGCGCCATGCGACGGCGCCCGCCCCGCCGGTGGTGATCAGCGTGCCGTCGATGTCGAACAGGATCGCGATCGGTCTCTCCATTTCGTCTCCTTCAGGCGTGGTCGGTCGGCAGGTGCCAGCGGCGCGGCGCGATCAGCTCGTGCACCGCGTCCGGGCCCCACGACTCCTGTGGGTACGGCTGAACAGGCGGCGGACTCTCGATCACAGGCGAGGCGACCTCCCACAGCCGCTCGATCCCGTCCGCGCGAGTGAACAGGGTTTTGTCGCCGATCATCGCGTCGTGGATCAGGCGCTCGTACGCCTCGAGCCCGTCGCCGCGATCCCCGTATGAGAAGTCCATGTGGGCCGGTGCGAGCCGGATCGTCGGACCCGGCACCTTGGCGAGGAAGCTCGAGGTGATCCCGCCTTCGTCGCCGAGGTCGAACGTCAGGTGGTTCTGCTCGAACGTCTCCATCTGGACGGCAGAGATCTCGAACAGCTGCCGCGGCGGCTCTTTGAAGGCGATCGTGATCACGCGTTTCCCCTGCGCGAGCCGCTTGCCAGTGCGAAAGAAAAACGGCACGCCCGCCCAACGCCAGTTGTCGATCTCGACCTTGCCGGCGACGAACGTCTCGGTGTCGGACTTCGGGTCGACCCCCTCGTGCTCACGGTAGCCGTCGTACTGGCCGCGGACGACGTCCTCCGGCCGGATCGGCCGCATCGCCTGGAAGACCTTGACCTTCTCGTCGACGAGCGCCTTCGGCTGGAGCGACGACGGCGGCTCCATCGCGACGAAGCCGAGCACCTGCAACAGGTGTGTGACGATCATGTCGCGGAACGCGCCCGTCGCCTCGTAGAAGCCCGCGCGCTGCCCCACTGTCAGCGTCTCGGGGACGTCGATCTGGACGTGGTCGATGTGGTTGCGGTTCCAGATCGGCTCGAACATGCCGTTGGCAAACCGCAGCGCGAGGATGTTCTGCACCGTCTCCTTGCCGAGGAAGTGGTCGATGCGGAACACCTGCTCCTCGTCGAGGACCGAGTGAACGGTCGCGTTCAGCTTCTTCGCCGATGCGAGGTCGGTGCCGAACGGCTTCTCCATGATTACGCGCGCGTCGTCGTTGAGGCCAGAGCTGCCGAGCCCTTCGGCGATCGAACCGAACGCCACGGGTGGCACGGCGAGGAAGAAAAGCCGGTGCGCGCCGTCGAGGTCGGCTTCGGCGCGCGCGACCGCACCGCTCAGGCCCTCCGTCGAACCCGGCCCGAAGGCGCCGCCCACGTAGGTGACCCGCTCGACGAACGCGTCCCAGCGGCCGTCGTCTGTCGGTAGGCGGCCGAACTCGTCGACCGCCTGCTTGGCGAACGCGCGAAACTCCTCCTCGCCGAGCTCCTCGATCGACGCGCCGACGATCCGATACCCGTCGGGAAGCAGTCCGGCCTCGGCGAGATGGAAGAGCCCCGGCAGGAGCTTCCGGCGCGACAGGTCGCCGGTCGCGCCGAAGAGCACGATCACGTGATCCTGTGGCCGCAGGTCCTCGCGGACCTGCGGCCGGGGAGCCTTGACGACGGTGCTCATCTCATGCCCCTGCGTGGGCAAGCTCCAGGTGCCCGCCGAACGCCTGGCGCATCGCGGAGAGGAGCTGGTCGGCGTAGTGCGCCTCACCGCGCGACGAGAAGCGCTCATAGAGCGCGGCCGTCAACACCGGGACCGGCACGCCCTCGTCGATCGCAGCCCGGATCGTCCAGCGCCCCTCGCCGGAGTCGGACACACGGCCGCCGAAGTCGGACAGGTCGGGCGACGACTGCAGCGCCTGCGCCGTCAGGTCGAGCAACCATGACGCAACGACACTGCCGCGCCGCCATACCTCGGCGACCTCGGCGACGTCGATGTCGTACTGGTAGTACTCGGGCTCCTGCAGCGGCGCGATCTCGGCGCTCGTCTCCACCTCGTCCGTGCCTGCGTTCGCGCGATGGATCACGTTCAGGCCCTCCGCGTACGCAGCCATGATTCCGTACTCGATGCCGTTGTGGACCATCTTCACGAAGTGGCCGGCGCCGTTCGGCCCGCAGTGGAGGTAACCGTCCTCCGCGGTCGATGCGCCGTTGCCGTTCCGGTTCGGTGTGCGGGGTGCGCCCTCGATACCCGGCGCGATCGTCTTGAAGACCGGGTCGAGGTGACGCACGACCTTCTGCTTGCCCCCGATCATCAGGCAGAAGCCGCGCTCGAGGCCGAAGATGCCGCCGCTCGTACCGACGTCGACGTAGTGGATGCCCTTCGGCTTGAGCGCCTTGGCGCGCTCAATGTCGTCGCGGTAGTAGCTGTTGCCGCCGTCGATGATGATGTCGCCCTTCTCCATGAAGCCGGCGAGCTCGTCGACGATCCGGCCCGTGATGCCGGCCGGGATCATCACCCACGCAGCGCGGGGCTTGTCGAGCTTGGAGACGAAGTCCTCGAGCGACTCCGAGCCCGTTGCTCCCTCGCCCTCGAGCTGAGCGACGACCTCCGGACTGACGTCGTAGACGACGCAATCGTGCCCGTCGCGCATCAGCCTCCGGACGAGGTTCGCACCCATCCGGCCCAGTCCAACCATTCCCAGTTGCATCTCGTTACCTCCGTTCCTTGGTTCGTCGGTAGCGCCTGATCAGCGCGTTCGTGGACGAGTCATGTGTGAGCTTCGGCTCCGCGTCCGCCTCGAGCTCGCCTGCGATGCGCTTCGCGAGCACCTTGCCGAGCTCGACACCCCACTGGTCGAACGAGTTGAGCCCCCAGATGACGCCCTGGACGAAGACGCTGTGCTCGTAGAGGGCGATCAGCTTGCCGAGCGTCTCCGGGTCGAGCCGCTCGGCGAGAATCGTGTTCGAGGGCCGGTTCCCGTCGAAGACGCGGTGCGGGACGAGCCACTCTTCCGTCCCCTCCTCGCGCACCTGTTCGGGTGTCTTGCCGAAGGCGAGGGCTTCGGTCTGCGCGAAGACGTTCGCCATCAGCAGGTCGTGATGGTCGGCAACCGGGTTGAGCGTGCGGCCGAAGCCGATGAAGTCGGCGGGGATCAGCTTCGTCCCCTGGTGGATCAGCTGGTAGAAGGAGTGCTGGCCGTTCGTCCCCGGCTCACCCCAGAAGATCGGGCCGGTCTCGTAGTCGACGCGCGTGCCATCCAGCGTCACGGACTTCCCGTTCGACTCCATCGTCAGCTGCTGCAGATACGCGGGAAACCGCTTCAGGTACTGGTCGTACGGAAGGACCGCCACCGTCTGCGCGTCGAAGAAGTCGGCGTACCAGAGCGTCAGCAGGCCCATCAGCACCGGCAGGTTCCGCTCCAACGGGGCTGTGCGGAAGTGCTCGTCCAGCGCGTGGAAGCCGGCCAGCAGCTTCCGGAAGTTGTCGGGGCCAACGGCGAGCATCGTCGACAGGCCAATGGCGGAATCCATCGAGTAGCGGCCGCCGACCCAGTCCCAGAAGCCGAACATGTTCGCCGTGTCGATGCCGAAGCTCGACACCTCGGCCTCGTTCGTCGAGACGGCGACGAAGTGCTTCGCCACCGCCGCCTCGTCGCCCAGCTTCGCCAGCAGCCACTCGCGCGCCGTCATCGCGTTGCGGAGCGTCTCGAGCGTCGTGAACGTCTTCGACGAGACGATGAAGAGCGTCTCCTCCGGATCGAGATCGCGCGTCGCCTCGACGATGTCCGTGCCGTCCACATTCGAGACGAACCGGAAGGTCAGGTCGCGCTGCGCGTAATGGCGCAGCGCCTCGTACGCCATCACCGGCCCGAGGTCGGAGCCGCCGATGCCGATGTTGACGACGCTGCGGATCCGCTTGCCGGTATGGCCCTTCCACTGGCCGTTGCGAACGCGGTCGGCGAAGTCGGACATCCGGTCGAGCACCTCGTGCACCTTCGGCACGACGTCCTCCCCGTCGACCTCGATCCGCTGACCCTTCGGGGCGCGGAGTGCGACGTGCAGGACGGCGCGATCCTCCGTGACGTTGATCTTGGCGCCGGCGAACATCGCATTCCGCCGTTCGGCCACGCCACGCTCAGCGGCGAGCTGGAGCAGCAACCGGATCGTCTCGTCCGTGATCCGGTTCTTCGAGTAGTCGAGGAAGATCCCCTCGGCCTCCACCGTGAGGCGCTCACCGCGCGTCGGATCGTGCGCGAACAGGTCGCGGAGGTGGCCCTCCCGCAACTCCTCGGCGTGGTCCTCGAGCGCCCGCCAGGCAGTGGCGTCGCGCAACGAGGAAGTCGTTGTCGTCGTTGCCATGCTCATCCTCCTCTCAGTGCGCTGCCATCAGTGAACTGGTCTTCTGGCCGATGTTCTCGATCAGCTCGTCCCACGATTTGACGAACGAGTCCGCGGCCTCCTTCTGGAGGCGCGCGGCGAGCGCGTCGACGTCGACGCCGGCCGCCGCGAAACGGGCGATCACCTGCTCGGCGTTGCCGCCATCGGGCGGCAGGAAGTCGTCGACCATGCCGTGATCCCCGAACGCCAGAAGTGTCTTCTCGGGCATCGTGTTGACGGTGAACGGCGCCGCGAGCGCACGGACATAGAGAACGTCGGACGCCTGGGGATCCTTCGTCCCCGTGCTCGCCCAGAGCAGCCGCTGCGGGCGCGCCCCCTCGTTCGCGAGTCGCTTCCACCGATCTGAGTCGAGGACCTCGCGGTACGCCTTGTACGTCCGCTTGGCCATTGCGATCCCGAGCATGTTGTGCAGCTTGTCCGGCCGCTCAGTGGACTCGTGCGCCGTGTCCCACCGGCTGACGAACACCGATGCGACGGACCCGACGAATGGATCCAGACCCGCGTCGACCCGCCGCTCGACCCCGCGGATGTACGCCTCGGCAGCCGCGAGATACTGCTCGCGCGAGAACAGCAGCGTCACGTTGATCGGCACCCCGGCGAAAATCGCCTCCTCGATCGCCGGCAGTCCCTCGGCAGTGGCGGGAATCTTGATGAAGAGATTCGGCCGGTCCGCCTTCCTGTGCAGGTCGACGGCGGCCTTGATCGTGCTCTCCGAGTCGTAGGCGATCCGGGGCGAGACCTCGAGCGAGACCCAGCCGTCGACACCATTCGTCCGCTCCGAGACCGGCCTGAAGAGATCGGCGGCCCCCTGGAGGTCCTCGATCGCCAGGTCGAAGAAGATCTCCTCCTCGCTCAGACCCTGGCCGGCGGCGTCGGTGATGGCGTCGTCGTAGGCGTCCGTCGTCAAGAAGGCTTGGTCGAAGATGGTCGGGTTCGACGTCAGGCCGGTGATGCCGAGCTCGTCGATGTATGTCTGCAGCGTCCCGCTCGTGAGCAGGTCGCGCGTGATGTTGTCGAGCCAGAGGCTCTGCCCGTCGTGGTGCAGTTTCTGCGTTGGCTTCATCTGTCTCTCCTAGTCAGGCGATTGCGAGGGATCGGATCTGGTCGTGGGCGGCCTCGACGACCTTCTCTGGCGTGAAGCCGAACTTGCTCTGCAGCTCCTTGAGCGGCGCGGACGCGCCGAAGGTGCTCATCGCGACGATCGCGCCGGTGTTGCCGACGTAGCGCTCCCAGCCGAAGGTCGAGGCCTGCTCGATCGCGACGCGGGCGGAGACGCCCGGAGGCAGCACCGAGTCGCGGTAGGCCTTCGACTGGCGCTCAAACAGCTCCCACGAGGGCATCGAGACCACGCGGGCAGCGATACCCTCGGTGGTCAGCTGCTCGTAGGCCTCGACCGCGAGGCCGAGCTCGCTGCCGGTCGCGATCAGAATTACCTCCGGCTCGCCGCTGGGAGCGTCCGCGAGCACGTAGGCGCCCTTGGCGACACCCTCCGCCGAGCCGTACTTCGAGCGGTCGAGCGTCGGCAGGTTCTGCCGCGACAAGATGAGCGCAACCGGGTCGTGCTGCGACTGCATGATCCAGCGCCACGCCTCGACCACCTCGTTCGCATCCCCCGGCCGCATGTCGACGAGGCCTGGCACGGCACGAAACGAGGCCAGGTGTTCAATCGGCTGATGTGTGGGACCGTCCTCACCGACGCCGATCGAGTCGTGCGTGAAGATATGGATCGCCGGCAGCTCCATGATCGCGGACAGCCGGATCGGAGTGCGCGCATAGTCCGAGAAGATCATGAACTGCGACCCGAACGCCCGCAGCTTCGACAGCGAGAGCCCGTTGACGATCGCGTGCATCGAGTGCTCACGAACACCGAAATGCAGGTTGCGGCCGCTGTAATCGTCTGCACTGAAATCACCGGCACCCTCGAACGTCAGCCGCGTCTTCGTCGACGGCGCGAGGTCCGCGGCGCCGCCGACGAGCCACGGCACGTTCCCTGCGATCGCATTCAGGACCTTGCCCGACGACTCGCGGCCACCCAGGCCCTTCTCGTCCGGTGGAAAGCTCGGGATGTTGCTGTCCCACCCGTCCGGCAGCTCGCGCCGCTGCATCTTCAACAACTGGCCAGCCAGCTCCGGCTGTTTCTTCGAATAGGCCGAGAACAATTTCATCCACTCGTCGCGCGCCTTCTTGCCGCGCGCGCCGACCCCCGCGGCGAAGCGCTCGTACACACCGTCCGGCACCAGGAACTGCGCGTCCTCGGGCCAGCCGTAGTTCCGTTTCGTCGCCTTGACCTCGTCCTCGCCGAGCGGCTCGCCGTGCGCGCCGCTGGTGTCCTGCTTGTGCGGCGCGCCGTAGCCGATATGGCTGTCGACGATGACCAGCGTCGGCCGCTCCTCTTCCGAGCGGAACGTCTCGAACGCCCGCGCGAGCAGCCCACGGTCATTCGCGTCACCGACCCGCGTCACGTTCCAGCCGTAGCTGATGAAGCGCGTCGCGATGTCGTCGGAGAACGCCAGTGCCGTGTTGCCCTCGATCGAGATGTGGTTGTTGTCGTAGATCCAGCAGAGGTTCGAAAGTTTCAGGTGACCCGCCAGAGAGGCAGCCTCGCTTGAGATCCCCTCCATCATGCAGCCGTCGCCGCCGAGCGCGTAGACGTCGTAGTCGAACAGCTCGAACCCGTCGCGGTTGAAGTGCTGCGCCTGCCACTTGCCGGCGATTGCCATGCCGACAGACGTCGCGACCCCGTTCCCGAGCGGCCCCGTCGTCGTCTCGATCCCCGACGTCCAGCGGTACTCCGGATGACCGGGGCAACGGGAGTCGAGCTGACGAAAGCGCTTCAGGTCGTCGAGCGGCACGCTCACTTCACCGAGGGTCTCGTACGCGGGGTTCACCGCCTTCACCCGCGCGAGATGCAGAAGGCTGTAGAGCAGCGTCGACGCATGACCGGCAGAGAGAACGAAACGGTCGCGGTTCGGCCAGATCGGATCGTCCGGGTCGAACCGCAGAAACTCTTGCCAGAGCGTGTAGACCACCGGTGCCATCGCCATCGGCGTGCCCGGATGTCCTGAGTTCGCCTTCTGCACGGCGTCGATCGCGAGCGTGCGAATGGTGTTGACGCACAGTTGGTCCAACTCCGCGTCCCTCTCGACTGCGACTGCCATCTCTCCCTCCTCGACCGGGTTCCTGTTCCGTGTAGTCCGTCGCGTGGCGCGGCGCGTTACAGCTGCGCTAACGCTTCTTGCGCGCCCTTTTCGACGCCAGCCGCATCAGCTCGTCCTGCGCTGCGAGCGGCTGCTCGCCGCCTGCCGGTTCGTTGTGTGACCAGCGGCCGTCGTGGCCGAGCGTCCAGGACTGGAGGCTGTCGGCGAGCAGTGCCTCGAAGACTTCGTCGACCCGACGACGGATGCGCGGATCGTCGACGGGAGCAAGCACCTCGATCCGCCGATCGAGGTTCCGCGGCATCGCGTCGGCACTGCCGAGCCAGTACGAGGTTCCCTCGCCGGCCTGGAAGACGTACACGCGACTGTGCTCGAGGAATCGGCCCAGCACGCTCCTCACGGAGATCCGCTCGCTCAGCCCCTCGACGCCTGGCCGCAGGCAGCAGATCCCGCGCGTGACGATCTCGATGTCCGCCCCCGCCTGCGATGCGGAATAGAGCTCGTCGATCACGACCTCGTCGACGAGCGCGTTGACCTTGATCCGGATCCGCGCGCGCTCGCCGAGAGCGGCGGCGCGCGCGACGCGCCGAATCTCCTCGACGAGCCCGTCCCGCAACGACTCCGGCCCGACGAGCAGTCTCCGGAACATCGGTGGCCGGCTGAAGCCCGTGACGTAGTTGAAGAGGTCGGCCACGTCGGCTGCAATCTCCTCGTCGGCCGTGAAGAAACTGAGGTCCTCGTAGCTGCACGCGTTCGTCGCGTGGTAATTGCCCGTGCCGACGTGGACGTAGCGGCGCGGACCATCCTGTTCGTTGCGGACGATGAGGGAGAGCTTCGCGTGGGTCTTCAGGCCCGGCAGACCGTGGACAACGTTGACGCCCGCCCGTTCCAGCGCGCGCGACCATTCGATGTTCCGTCGCTCATCGAAGCGCGCCTTCAGTTCGACAAGGCAAACGGCCTGCTTCCCGGCCTCCGCGGCGTCGATGAGCGCGTCGACGGTCGGCGAACGGTCACCGGTCCGGTAGACCGTGGTCTTCAGCGCCGCGACGTCGGGGTCGTCTGCGGCGTGGACGAACGCCTCGACGCTCGTCGTGAAGGAGTCATACGGGTGGTGGGCGAGGATGTCGCGACTTCGTATCTGGTCGAGGAGCTCGGCGCTCGAGCGGTCGGCGAGCCGCCGCTGCGTCACCGGATGCCACGGCGTGTCCCGTAGCTCGGAGCGGTCGAGTTTGGCAAGCTGAAGCACCGCGCCGAGCCCAAGCGGCGCGTCGACGCGATAGACCTGCTCGGAGGCCGCCCTCACACCCCGCTGGATCTGCCGGATCAGCGCCTCGGACGCGCTGCGCTCGACCTCGATGCGCACGACATCGCCGAACCGTCGCCGACGCAACTCCTCCTCGACTGCCTCAAGGAGGTCGTCGGCGTCGTCCGAGACCATGAAGTCTGCGTTCCGCGTCACCCGAAAGGTTGCGTGCTCCTCGACGTCGATACCGGAAAAGAGGACCGGCAGGAAATGCGCGATCGTGTCCTCGAGCGAGACGAAGGAACCGCTCTTGCCAAGGGCGAGGAAACGCGGCAGCGTCTCCGGCACGTTGACGCGCGCGAAGCGCCGCTCGCCGCTGGTTTCGTCGCGCGCGAAGACGCCGAGGTTCAGTGCCAGGGAGGGGATGTACGGAAACGGCGACGCGGCGCCCACCGCGAGCGGCGTCAAGACCGGCAGGATCTCGCGGTCGAACCGTTTCGTCAGTGCTCGTAGCTCTCGCTGGGGAAGGTGCTCGGGCGTCGTCACGACGATCCGCAGTTCAGCGAGAGCGGCCTTCAGGTCGCCGTTCCACAGCGCCGATTGCCGCGCCTGCAGCTCGAGCACGCGCTGCTGCACCTCGGCCAGCGTGTCGTCGGGCGCGCGTCCGTCCGGCGAGCGCCTCGCCACTCCCGAGGCCACCTGCCCGAGCAGTCCTGCGACTCTGATTTCGAAGAACTCGTCGAGGTTCGACGAGAAGATCGCGCAGAACTTCACCCGCTCCAGCAGCGGCAGTCGAGCATCGCCCGCGAGCTCGAGCACACGCTCGTTGAAATCGAGCCAGGACAGCTCGCGGTTCACGAAGCGTTCGGCGGAGATCGCGGGCCTCGGCGCCGGCAACGGAGCGAGTGAGGTCATGAAGAGAAGTCCGCCGTCACCCCTCACCCATTACAGGCTGTAACGGCGAGCCCGCTACGACCGACTGTGCTCACATGAGCAAGCGCGGCGGCATCGATCTCGGCGGCACGAAGATCCAGGCGGTCGTCGTGGACGAGAAGCACAAGGTGCTCGGAGATGCGCGCCGCCCGACACCGCGAGACGGCGGTCCCGAGGCGGTCGCGGCCGAGATGGTCGAGACGCTGCTCGAGGCGACGAAGCGTGCAGACGTCGCTCCGACCGAGCTGCACGGCGTGGGCGTCGGCTCACCCGGCGCGGTCGACGGAGAAGCCGGGACGGTCGCGCACGCGCGCAATCTCCCGATGTGGGAAGAGCCGTTCGCATTGGCCGACGTCCTCTCGCGCAGCATCGGCGCGCCGGTGGCGATCGGAAACGACGTCCAAGTCGCGGTTGATGCGGAGTTCGAGCTCGGCGCAGGCCGTCCGTACTCTTCGCTCCTCGGCGTCTTCTGGGGAACGGGCGTGGGCGGCGGCCTCGTCATCGACGGGAAGCCGTGGCTAGGACGCGGTGCGGCCGGCGAGTTCGGACACATGGTCGTCAGACGAGACGGCGCGAGGTGTCCGTGCGGTCGTCGCGGCTGCGTCGAGGCCTATGCGGGGCGCGCGGCGATGGAGGCTCGGGCGCGGCGGGCGGTTGAGAAGGGAGAGAAGACACAGCTCTTCACATTGATGGAGAAGGCAGGGCGCAATCGCTTGACGAGCGGCGTCTGGGCAAAGGCGCTCGGACGCCGCGACCCGCTCGCCACCCGTCTCGTCGACCGTGCGATCGCGGCGCTTGCTGCAGGAATCGCGTCCGCCGTCAACCTTCTCGATCTCGAGGCCGTTGTGATCGGCGGTGGCCTCGGCACGCGGCTCGGCGCTCCCTACGCGAAGCAGATCAAGCGCGCGATGGGGCCGCACCTATTCGTCCCGGAGCGACCGCCAGCCGTGCACGTTGCGGAACTCGGAGATCTGGGCGGTGCGATCGGCGCCGCGCTGCTCGTAACGAATTCGAAGGACGGTGGGAGAGCATGATGATTTCCCCGCAGCTATCGCGACTCGAAGAGGCAGACAGCGAAGGAGTCCTGTGCTGGCGGTTCACACAGCTCCTCCGCGCCGGCTATCCCACAGACGACGCACTCGAGCTCGCCACACACACCGAAGTCGACCTTCACCAAGCCACGGACCTCTTCCGCCGCGGCTGCGCGCCGGACACCGCCAAGCGGATCCTGCTCTAGCGGGCCGCGAGCGGCGCGAGACGCGGTGATCGAGCTCGGCAGCCGGCGAGCCTCGAAGGGTGGGCCAGGGCTCGAGCGCCTCCGCTCGTATCTGCTCCACCAGTTGGCTGAGATCGAACGCAATGATCCGGTCGTCCGCATGCTTGGAAGCGACGCTGAGTCCCTTCACGACCTGCGTGTCGCGGTGCGGCGTTCGCGCGTGGTTCTGCGCGCCGCGCGCGAGGTCTTTGACGAGACCTGGCTGAAGTCATTGCGCGCCGAGCTGCGCTGGCTGGCCTGCGAGCTCGCCCCGGCGCGCGACCAGGACGTGCTCTGGGAGCGGCTGGTCGAGGAGCGCGCGGAGTCCGACCCCGATGTGGAGCCGATCCTGAAGCTCCTGGAGACGGATCGGCGTCGCGCCCGCGCGCGGCTGATGCGGGCGCTCGAAAGCAAGCGATACGTCCGTTTGGTTGACAAACTTCGCAACGCGACCGTTCATCCGCCCGTGCGAGCAACGGATTTGTCGCTCGAGCGCATCGCGGCACGCGAGTTCGGCCGCCTCAAGCGAAGCATCCGAGCACTCGGGCCTCGGCCGTCGGACGCGGCGCTCCACCGCGCACGCATCCGCGCGAAACGCGCGCGCTATGCGGCGGAGATGATCGAGCCCATCGCCGGAAAGCGAGCCCGGAAGTTCATCGCGGCGGCGAAGGCGTTCCAGGATACGGTGGGAACGCACCAGGACGCCGTTGTGGCGGAGGAATTGATTCGCGCCGTGGCGACCCGTTCCAATAGCACCGAGGTGGCGCTCGCCGCCGGCCGGGTCATCGAGCGACAGCGCGCGCGGCGGGAGCGAGTGCGTGGGTCGCTTCCGCGCACCTTGAAGAAGCTCGAGCGTCGCGGACGCGAGGCCTGGACCTGAGAGGTTTCGTGCACGCGGCCGGCGGCATTCCCTGGCGGCGTCGGCCCGACGGCGAGGTCGAGGTGCTGCTCGTGCACCGGCCGCGTTACGACGATTGGACCTTTCCGAAGGGCAAGGTCCAGCCCGGAGAGAGCGACGAGCAAGCGGCACTGCGGGAGGTCGAAGAGGAAACCGGCCTTCGCTGCGAACTCGGCGCCGAGCTCGCCGGCACGACCTACCGGGACCGCAAGCTGCGTCCGAAGCTGGTCCGGTACTGGGCGATGGCGCCGGTCGCCGGCGATCCGCTCGGTCAGCACGAAGTCGACAAGGTCGCATGGCTGAGCCGCGACCGCGCAGCCGGCGAGCTCAGCTACGAACGCGACCGCGACGTGCTCGCCTCGCTCGACCGCGTGCTGTGAGCCTGCTTCCGACCCCGCATGCGTCGGCATGCGACTGCGATGACCGCAGGCACATCCGCTTGGCGGCATCTGAACGACTGCCGCTCTGTGACACTCCGCCGTGCTCGCAATCCCGCGAGCTGCGCCCACTGTGCGAGCGCCGCAGGAGTGGCTGGTCTCGCCGACCGAGTTCAACCCGACGCCTGAGAGATTCGATTACAGATGTTCCGGACTAGGCGGCGCCGGCTGACGCCTCGACCTCGAACGCCACAGCGGCGGGATTCAAGCCCGCAACGCAGGACTCGGGAAGCGCCGCGCAACCCAGCCACGCGACCTGTGGGCGAAGCGCGACGACGACGA
>WNGB01004424.1_pt1 | contig 22655 bp, 13 predicted proteins | sample 5400681 | NCBI WGS metagenome assembly WNGB01 (sample SAMN13153367, study PRJNA577476) | soil metagenome | isolation source: 115 cm soil or saprolite under grassland replicate 2 | place: USA:California | collected 2016-06-15
GAAACGGTCATCGACGACGCAAGGATTTTCGTTCGGCTCCTTCGATCGATCGCACGAGGATCCATCGGCGCTCGTGCCACCCCCGCCTCCCGTTCCGCTCGATCCACCTGAGCCGCCGGCGGCTCCCGAATCATCCGGCGGACACGGCGGTCGATCTTCGCAGCCGCATGTCTTGGCCAGATCGTCGCAGGTGAGCGACGTCCGGCCGAAAAGGCAGCCGGCGATGCCGACGCTTGTCACTGCGACCAGAATGGAGACAGTCGAATATTCTGAGATCGTCATGTTGATCCCCTTAGAAGGATGCACGGAAAGTGAGCGACGATGGCCCGACGCCAACGGACCAGCGCCTGGGCGTAAACGCGCTCGATGTAGTGGATTCCTTTGGCCAGAGCAGCACGACGGCAGCGGTGGAAGCGCCAAGGAGGCCGGTAGCGATCCAAGCAACATCGCGCACCTGGTTGGCGTCGATTCGTCGCGCTTGAGCGTCGGCGAGACGGGAGCAGAGATCGCTACCGCGTTCGCACCCGCCCGGGCCCGCTTGTGCGAGAAGGGTGTCGGCGTCGGATTGCGCCGAGGAGCCCTTGGCGGTGTACACCACCGCAATCGCAAGACTTCCCGCCGTTAACACCCCACCGGCCAGTGCGATCACGGTCTTCGGCTTCAAACCTGACGCTCCACGGGTCGCGCTTGGTGAATCAATCGTCGTCGATCCGGGTGACCCTTCGGTCGTCCTTGGTAGAAGCCGAACCACGCGGTCCTGGACCTGTCCGGCATTGATGTCGAGGCGCATGTCGATGGGCACGGCGCCCGTTCCACTTCCGCGAGCCATGATCACATGGGTGCCCGGGTCGACGTAGATCGGATCGGGTAGCGGACTTCGCCCGACGAACTGGTCGTCGACCATGACCGACGCTCCGGTTTGATCAATCGCAAGCTTGATGGTTCCCACATGGATCGCAGCTTGCGCCAGAAGGGACCGGGCCTTGATCACTGCCTCGTCGCTTTCGCCGACCTTGATCGATCCCTCCCGGATACCCCAAGCGAGGTGCTCGGCCGCGTCTCGATATTGGCCGAGCTTCAGTTCGGCAGCGCCGAGGTTCATGGCGATATCCCAGCTCTTGACGAGCGCCCACGCCGCGGCAAGCGATGATCGCGCTGTGCGATGGTCGCCACGTTTGCCCGATTGCACGGCTTCGTCGAAAAGCTGACGTGCCCGCTCTCGATCCGAGGCTTCCACCCGGGCAGTCATCAGGAGGACCGCAAGTAGGAGAGCTAGGTATCGCGCGACGCGCATCATCGGATCAAAATTAGAAGTGGGTGCTTGCTGCGGGGTACGGCGGGTTTTCGGAAGGGCGTGCATACACGGGCGAATTGGCCTCGGGCCTCCGAAATTCGGGTGAGTTACTCGATGGCGGTACACTGCTGGTCGGTTGTGTCGTCGGCGGCGTAGCGGTGAGCTTCCGCGACCCATCGTGGCGCGGGAAAGCTGAAGCTCCCTCTCTTCGCTGGGGAGATGCCGCCGTCTTCGCGCTCGGGAAATCCGAACCGGACGAGGTTTCGAGTGGCGGAAGAGTTTGCTGAACGAAAGTCGACTGGGTCGCGGTGCTGCCTGGAGCCGGCGAAGGTGGAACAAGCGGCGGGCGCGCGGTTACGGATTCGTGCGATCTTGCGATTAACACGAGAAGGATCGAAACGAAGACGAGCGCAGTCAGCCCAAAAGCCACGAGGACACGAATCCGCCGAACGCGGTCCGATGGGCTACCGATCGGATGCGGACGATCGGCCGCCTCGAGATCGTTCGCAATTGGCAACGGTGACGGCGGCGCATCCATCGCGTTCACCTGCACGTCGAGCGAGGGCTCGCCTTTGGCCGCCTCCATGTCGATCGTTTCCCGCCACGCTTGCGCGGCAACACGGGCACGCGCGCGTTCGCGCAGTTCGTAACGCTCTTCACGCGTGAGCCGCCGGCCTCCGCGTCCCATGTCGTGGTACAGGGGATCCTCGCCGGGGCGAAGATCCTTCTTCAATTCCGCAAGTAGTTTGGCGAACCGAATGCTGTCGCCACGGGGCGGGCCGCCGCGCGGAGTGTCGTTGCTCATGGCTTGTCACTCCAACCATCGTCCAGCGTCCTGGGAAGAGGTGACGACGTGTCCTTGCCCGAGCTCAGGTCGACCTTGTACGGGTTGATGCTTCGGCCTGGCCGGTGGCGGGGCGGAACGACGGATTGTGAGGGCACGGACGCCGAGCCGATAACTGGCGCTATCGCTACGGGCGAGCTCGCAGTCATGGACGGCTCGGCATGCACCGTGGACGACGGCTGCACTTCAAGCGCAGGAGGGCTCGCTGAGCTAGCAGGCAGAGGAGGCACGGGAAGCGCCACGACGGAACTCCCAGATGGATCTTCGCGAGACGCACTGCTGTGCGCCTGACCCAGATGGTAAGCTTTGATCACGAGGAGCCACGCTCCCCAGCAGAATGCTGCACCCACCGAAATCAGCAGCATCCACTGGAGCATCGCGCGCGAGAACGATGCCACCGCAGATCTCCAAGATGCGTCGAGACGGCCCCCGATCTCGATGCGAGCGCGAGCTATCGCCGGTAATTCGGCCGTGTCGTCCTGCGTTGGGCGTACGCTGGATGGGGACTCGAACGTCTGCACGCGTGGGGGCGCGGGCGGCAGCTTCGCGCGCTCCACCTCGATCGAGCTCTCGCTCGGCCCGGCCTGGCTCGCGACACTGTCTCGGGATGTTCCGGCAAGCGACCGGCGGACCTGTGTCATTTCCGCGTCATCCGGCCACAGGATCTCGACATCAGGATACTTCTCCAGACAGGCCCACCGGGCTCGTCGGAGCTCCACGCCGAACTCCCCCATCGTCGCGAACCGATCGGCTGGGTTTTTCGCGAGGGCCCGATCGATCGTGGTACCGACCAACTCGGGCAAAGCGGGGGCGAGCGTGAGCAGTCGAGGCGGTTCATGCATCGCGTGCGCGAGCTTCACCTCAGTCGTGTGGGGCATCCGGAGGAGACCCATCTTTTCGAGCAGCCAAACAGGGCGACCGATGATCATTTCATGCGTGACGAGGGCAAGCGAATAAATGTCCGTCCGTTCGTCGATCAGGATTCGCCCGGAGCCGATGGCGTCAGCGATGGCGCTGAGCTGCTCCGGCGACATGTAGATGGGCGTGCCCAGTGCGACCGAAGGATCGGTCAGGAAACCTTGATCTTTCCATTGCGCAATACCGAAGTCGAGCACGATGACCCAACCGCGCGAATCAATCAGAATGTTTTCGGGTTTGAGGTCACGATGGACAACCTCGGCATCGTGGGCGTAGGCGATTCCCTTCGATACCTGCGTCGCGACATGCAGCGCGTCGGCTGGCGAAAGGCGGCCACGCCGATTGAGAAGCTGGCGAAGCGTCTCACCCTCATGCAGCTCCATGATGATGAAGATGAGCCCTTCGGGAGTGACATCGGCGTCGATGACGTGGACGATATTCGGGTGTTGGAGCTCGCAGAGGAGCTTCGCCTCGCGTTCCATTCGCTTTCGCGTCGTCGCGTCATGCTGATAGACCGACTGAAGAACCTTGATAGCGACACGTCGACCGTTCCACGTATGCTTGGCAATGTAGATTTCACCCACGCCACCCGAGGCCAAGAGACTCTCGATCTGGTACTTGCCACACATGTCTCCCGGCTCGAAGACATGCGGCCGCTTGGGAGCAGCCCAGGACGGCGTGCGGGTAGGAAGACGCTGGGAGCGGGCCGGAACGTCCTTAAGCAAACGGACGGAGACGGAACTTTCATCTGCGTGACCAACGATGAGCTCGGGCTCTTGGCCCGCCAGTGCCGTGCGGAATTCTGCGGCACTGCCAAACCGTGCATTCGGGTTCTTCTCGAGTGCCTTCTCGAGCACGCTCACGACCTGTCGCGGCACCTTGTCCGAGCGCTCGGGGAACGAGAGATCCAGGTTCCGATTTCGATGAGCGAGCAAGAGCTCCTTCATGCCTCTCACGTCGGGAAACGGCTGATGGCCCGCCACGAGCGAGTAGAATACGAGCGCCACCGCGTAAAGGTCCGCGCGCCGATCGGCCCTGCCGAGCACTTGTTCCGGCGCCATGTACCGTGGTGTCCCGACGAACTCGCCTTGTTTCGTCGGGTACATGAGCGGCGTGGGATTTCGACTGACTTCGACGTCGTCCAAGGACTTCGTGAGTCCGAAATCGAGAATCTTGATGATGCGTCCGTCTGGGGTGTCGCACAGGAAGATGTTATCCAGCTTGATATCGCGATGGAGTAGGCCGCGCGCGTGCGCAGCGCCAAGGCCGTCCAAGATTTGGCTTGTCAGGTCGACGGCCTCCTCGATCGGGAGTGGACCGCGTTCGTCGATCTCTTCGCGGAGCGTGCGACCGAACAAGCGCTCCATGACGATGTAGGGCCGCCCTCTAGGTGTGGTGCCCGGTCGAAAGATACGCACGATATTGGGATGATCGAGAAGCATCAGCACGTCGGCCTCGAGCCGCAGCCTGTCGGCCAGCTCCGGTTCCACGTCCGAGCGCAGCAATTTCACGACGACCGGCTCACCACGGTCCAGGTCTTCAGCAAGCAGGACTTCGGCCATCCCGCCGCCCCCGAGACATCGGCTCGTGCGGTAGTTCGTGCCGGCGAGCGGGTCATCGTGGGCATCTTCGTGCAGTACCGGCTCGCCGTCCGCGTGCCGGTAGAGGGGCGTCCTCACCTGGCGTGAATCCTCTTCCTGCGGGGACGCATCCTCGCCGGGCCGCACCTGGATCACGACATTGGGCACGTCCGACGCGTGAATGCTCGGGGCTCCAGGCTTGCCCGGGCGGCTCATTCGCCGCTCCACGCACACAGGTCCTGCCATCCGGGGGCAAGCAGGCCGAAAGGAAGCATTCGCGGTGCCTGCATCTTACCCTCGACGCTGTCGCGGAACTCGGTCTTCGTGACGGCCAGCTTTGCCTCGCACGCGCGTGCGAGCATGAAGGGTAGGCTCTGCTGACGCGGTCGGCGTCCCCTCGGGACCCGATGATGGCTCGACGTCGCCGTCGTGATCTTCCTCGGCGCGCCCCGGCGACGGATGCGAGAGACTGTTGTCGGAGCCGATGACGCTTTCGGAGCCGATGATGCTCGCCCTGCCCTTCGAATGGATGCTCCGCTGGCGCCAGTCCCAATACTTGACTTCGAGGTCCGCGAGCCAAACGGCCTTCGGACGATCTTGCGGCGACTTGCGAGCGACACGCTCGTATTCTCGGAGAAAGCTCTTCGGGTAGAACTCGTCATCGCACTCGGCCACGGCGGCCGTGAGCTGGGGCAATCGATCGGCCGGCTCTTGCTGCTCCGAAACGGGCAGTGGAATCGGTCCAGGTTCGTTGCCGCGACGAAAGGCGATGGCCAGTCTCTCCAGGGCCAGTCGCTCCATCTGCGAGTAGGTCATTCCCCAGTAATCGGCCATCGCCATGGCGAACGTATCCCCCACGTTGCGGTGGCCATCCTTGATGTTCGAAATGTGCGCCGCCGAAAACCCCGTCTGCTTTGCAAGCGCGAGAGCACTGCCGCGGCTCTGCCCAATTTCGGCGGTGAGACGCTCTCGCACGTAGTCGCCGACAATCCTTTTGCGCTCGAGTCGATTGATCGCCGCATCCATGTGTCGTTTGCCCCTGACGGGCCGATCATTAGCACACCGTCGTTAGCTAACGCCACCACAGTTTTTCAGATCACTCGCGCAGACAATTTAGTTAGGAGCCTCCGAAGCAGTCATTCGCATGATATTGGATACTTACGTCAAGCCGGCCCGCTAAGCTGGCTTATATTAATCTCCTGAAGATAATTTTTGTATTGACTCGGGTACGAGCGCCGTGGCACATGGGGTCCACGATGCAGGAGCCCTTCCGAGCCTGCATCTGAGTCACAGCAAGTTGCTTTGCCGCGAGCGAATGCGTCGCTCGCAGACGGAGTCGTGCGCTTAACGGGAGCCGGCGATGGTCACCGAAGTCGAATCAGTCTGGACGCTGAAGTTGACGGGGACGCAGCGCAGATACCTGAAAAGCATTCTCTCGCTCGTCGAGATGGTCGCTCCGGAGCGGACCTATCTGCGCCGTCCCGACACGACGCTGCGAGCCGCGCTTCTCATCGGCTTGAAGACGATCGCGCGCGAGCTCGAGACCAGGGCGAAGAAGCTCCCGCATTTCCGGAGGCCGTGATGGTCGCTGCACAGATGCAAGGAGAGAGAACGATGGGGATCGGGCGAAACGAGCTCGAGGAGGCCCGCGCGCACATCGCGAGCCTCGAGCGCCAGCTCCGAAGCCGCGACGACTACATCGTCGGGTTGAACGAGCGCAATCGCACGCTGCGCGTCGAGGTCAAGAAGCACGAAGTCGAGGTGCTTCGGTTGCGGCAAGTGCTTCGGCAGGCGGGCCTTACGGATGCGGTGAGGGATTCGTCGACGCGACTCGCCGCCGCTCTGACCTCGCTCGACGCGGATGCTCCGCCGCCGTCGACGCCGTCAACACCTGAAGAAAAACGCGCAACCCGGGGCAGCGAGTGACCGAGCCTTAATTGGAGGACTTGTGATGAAACAGATCGGATCCAAGCGTCATTCGGTTGTCGACAGTTCGAGCGCACGCTCGTTGTCTCGCCTGTGCTCTCCATCGTGGGCCCTGCTGGCTGCCCTGGTCGCGGCCGCCGCCCCGGGGACCGGATGCGGGGCGCCCGCAGAAAGCCCCTCGACTGACACGGCGGGCTACGACGCCAGCGGCAGGTCCGCCGATGCAGGCACGGCATCCGACGCGTTGCCGCCAGAAGCGAGTACGTCGGAAACGGCCACCTGCATTCCCAAGCAAGGACCCGACGATCCGGACGACGACTTCGCAGACACCAACTGCGATGGTATCGACGGCGACAAAGCGCGGGCGATCTTCGTGGCGCCCAGTGGAAACGACGACGACGCCGGCACGATTCAAGCGCCGGTCAAAACGCTGAACCGAGCCGTCGCGCTCGCAACGGTGTCGAAGAAAGACGTCTACGCGTGCATCGGAACGTACGCCGAATCGGTCAACCTGAATCCCGACGCCGTCCACCTTTATGGCGGGTACGACTGCACGGCAGGATGGACGCGCACCACGCAAAAGACGGACGTGGCTGCGCCCGAGGGCTCCGCGCTCGTGATTCGCGGCGTCGCCGGCGACGTCGTCATCGACCGGTTCAGCTTTCGATCTTCGGATGCTGTGACTCCCGGCGACAGCTCGATCGCCGGCTTCATCGTCGACTCACCGCAAGTGAAGCTTTCCCACGTCGACTTCAAAGCGGGGGCTGGTGCCGACGGCAAACCAGGGGCGCCGGCCACATCGAATCCGGCGCCACCGCCGAAAGGCGTCGATGGTCAGAGCCTCGCGCCGATTCTTTGCAGCTGCGCTTACGCGACCCCTGGCTGCCCCGCCAATGCGATGGGCGGTATGAGCTACGCGTCCGTTTGCGAGGTCGGCGGCTCTGGTGGAACGGCGACCAAAGCGGGCTCCGTTGGCGGGCACAACGTGCAGGGTGGCGCCGGTGCGCTCGTCGGTGGTGCGCCCGGTGGTGCCCCCGGTCACGACGGCAATCCAGGAGCCAACGCCGAAGACGGCGCCACCGAACCCGGACAGCCCTCGCTGAGCGGCATCGGAACGTTCTCGAAGGACGGCTACGCTGCGACGAACGTCGGCGGCAAGGGCTCACGCGGCAAGCCCGGTCAGGCAGGCGGCGGTGGTGGTGGCGGCACGATGGGCTGGTGTGGCGGCGACGTGTGTTCATACATCTTTGTCGGCGGCGGCGGGGGGCAAGGCGGCCATGGCGGTTGCGGCGGCGAAGGGGGCAACGGTGGCGGCGGGGGCGGTGCGTCGATTGCTCTCTTGGTGATCGACAGCGGCGTCACGCTTTCATGGTCGACCTTGGCCTCGTCCGATGGCGGCCGGGGCGGCGTTCCGAGCAATGGTGGCCCTGGTCAACCGGGCGGTGAGCCCGGCGTTGGCGGTCAAGGTACGAATTGCGGGAGCGCGGCGCGCACGGAAGGCAACGCCGGTGCTGGCGGTCATGGCGGGCGCGGCGGCGTCGGGGGTCCGGGCGGCGCAGGAGGCGGCGGTCCCTCGATTGGACTTCTTTCGAGTGGATCTTCGCCGGTGCTTTCCAACGTGTCGTTTCAAACCGGCGTCGGCGGCAAAGGAGCGAGCGGGCTCGCTGGTCGCGGCGCCGACGGTGAATCGCACGACCAACTGATTCTCGACGCAGGCGACGGCGGTGCTCCGGCTGCCGACGCTCGAACGGACCACTGACGCGCGGAAGCTCGCGCTCACCCGAACCATGAGGACACCCATGCTACTTCGTCGATCACTCTCACTTGGATTCTTGCTGCTCGTTGGACCGCAGTGCACGGCCTCGGACGACGGCCTCGCGAAAGGCACTCCTCCGCCCGTTGACACGCACCCGATGTGCGTCATCAGCGCCGACTGCCCCGCGGGACAACACTGCGATCTGGGCGAGTGCGCCCAGGACTGCAACACGAAAGATCCGTGCACCGGAGAGCTGACGTGCTCGCCTCGCGCCCGCTGCCTTCCGCCCGCCGCGCCGGATATCGATCCGCCGCCCGTATCGAAGCAGCTCGGCGAGATCTCCGTCGAGACACCCGCGATCACGCTTACCGAGAAGGACTCGTCCTTCACGATCAATCTGAAGAGCACGGCGCCCGATACCGTGCGCTACCGCGTCGTGCTGAGCGGCCCGCACCTGTCGATCGACGAGCCACGCGGATCGTTCATCGGCCACGGCCAGATCACCATAGGCGTGAGCTCGCGGGCACTCCAGGGCCGAGACGTGCCCGGCGTCATCAAGGTCTTCACCACGCTGGGCGATGTGATCGTGCAGGCGCCGATGCACGTCGGGCTGACGGGCTCCTATCACGGCGCGCTTCGCTACGACGGAGGACTTGTTCCCCTCGGCGATGCGCGCATCGCGCTGGAGCTCATCGAGAAGCAAGGGGACGTCATCGCAAGAGTGAACTCCACGCGCTCGCTTCTCTTCCCCTCCTCCGATCCGCACGACACTTCGAATGCCCACGACACGACGGGGCAAGGGTCGTTCACGGCGAGCGCGGGTCTCGATCTCACGCTCAATCAGGTGATCGACGGGAGCTTCGGGGGGACGCGCAATCACTTCGCGCGTCCCATCGGCCGGCGCATTCACCTCGCGCTCATGCCTTCGAGCACGGGCGACCTGCAAGGCACTCTCGACGAGCAGATCGTGGGCCTCTTCACGCAACCGGTGGTGGTGCGGGGGACCGCATGGCTTCAGTACGATCCCGGCGCCGGCGATCCGAAATTCGAGATGCAGCCTCCCGCCGCGATGCCGTCGGCGACCAACGCCGCCTGGTCGACGCCGGACACCGTGTTCGGGTGGGATAACTACGATTGCGCCTCGATCGTGTGTGGGGGCGCGTGCAATGACGTGCTCGGCGCCATCCAAGCCACAGAGAGCACGTATTACGCAGCGCTGACCGTCGCGATCGCCGGCCGCTTCAAGACCTCACGACCCCTCGCCAACATCGCGTCGTCTTGTACCGAGGCACTCGGCGCCAAGTCACTCGCCGACTATGCGGGCGAGGCGACGGGCTGCGCACTGGTTCCCCCCATTGCGTGCGCGATGAAGATCGCCGGCGTCGCACCGAACACGATCGAGAATGGAAAGGCGTTCGCGAGAACGGTCGCGGAGACGCTCGCCCCCGCCTTGCTCGTCGCCAAGAACGACCTCGTCGCGGGTCTATCGGCATCGTTCGTGTCCGGGCTCAGCACCGAGAGCGGCCATTACGAACAAGCGCTTTCCTTGCTCGGACCGAGCGCGCGCTGGGTGCTTCAGCCGGCAGCGCTCGAGACCCTGCGCCACCTTCCGGCCGCGGCGGCTCGAGGTGACAGCCCTGCGCTCGGGGACTCCGCGACCGAGCACCAGCCGTTTGCATCGGCGCGCGCGCTGGCCGATCTCTTCCACACATTGGCGGTGCTCGACGGCGAGCGTGCGCGCGTCAATGCGGCGCTCCGGACCGATGACGGCGCCGCGCGGGCGCAGGAGAGCGGCGTGCTCACGTTCCTCGAATCCGCCACGCTGCTCTCGATCTTCGAAAACTGGGCCGTCGCGCCGCCAGTTGCAACGGCGACGCTGACCGGAGTCCTTTCCCCGATCGATCAAGCCTACGGAGCGCTGCTCCAGGGAGCGGATGCGTTCGGGGTACCGAGGGGGTTCGTCCCTTTCGCGTACCGGCCCGAGCAGGCCGCGTCCGCGCCGACCAACTTCGAACAGATGCTTGCCATCGCGAGCGCCGCGGTCACTCACGAGGCGGAGCTCGAAACCGCGTTCAAGGCGAACAAGCGCGAATACGAACAGGACCAACACGCCCTCTCGGTGGAGCTCGCCGGCGTGCGCTCGCAATTCGACGCGAAGCTCGCGCAGCTGTGCGGCACGTCGTTCGATCCCGACAAAGTCACCGCGCCGAGCGACTGGGAGAAGTGCGGCGCGAACGGCGAAGGAGACCTCGGTGACCTCGTCAACCAGGTCGTCCAAGCGAAGGCCCATCTTCGTTCCGCGCAAAGCCGGATCGCCGGCATGCGCGACAAGATTGCCATCGACCAGCATTCGCTCGCGCAGACCCAGCACGTGCACGAGCAAACGCTGAGCTTCATTCAGTCGAACGGGGAAGCCCTTTCGGCCATCACGCTCTCCGAGGCGGTCATCAGCGCCGAAGAGAAGTTCATCGATGTCGCCGCGCAAGCGAGCATCGGCAATGCCGGAGCTCCCGTAGGCGAAGCGGCTGTCTCCGCGATCCTGGAGCTCGAGAAGGGCGGTCTCGAAGTGCAGAAGCAGCAACTCCAGACCGCGCAGCAGATGCGCTTCGAGCAGGCCGCGGCGCAGAGCGAGCTGATCAACGGCATGGCCAACATTCAGAAGGAGACCATCGACCTCGCGCAACTCGGCGTCGACATGCAGTCCGACGCCATCGCGCTCACCGGCGCCCAACTACGCGGGCGCAACTTGGTCCTTCAGGCCAAGGCCATCTGGGAAGAGCGCGGGCGAGCGCTCACCCTGGTCAACCAGAACCCGGCCAACGATCCCACCTTCCGCATCCTGCGCGATCAGCAGGCCGAACAGCTGCTCGAGGCGCGCTCGGATGCCGCGCGGCAGCTCTATCTCGCAGGTCTCGCTCTCCAATACGAGGTCAACACCTCGATTACGCCGATTGGTCCCGCCGCTCTGCGCGCGAGCAACAACCTCGGTCTCTCGGGACTTCAGGACTGCATGAGGCGGATCTTCAGCGACTGGCGGATGGCCTTCGGCAATCCGCAAGACGAGCCGAGGACCGTTTCCGTGCGAAAGATGCTCGGCATTCTCGAAACGCGCACTGACGAAGTGACCGGCCAGGTTCTGTCCGAAGGCGACCAGTTCCGGCAGCTTCTGCTTCGCAACGAGAACCTCGACGGCAAAGGCGGAGTGGGGATCCAGTTCGCGACGAACCTGCAGCCGGGCAATGGCCTCTGGGCGACCGACGTGTGCACCGATCGGATCGTGTCGGTTCAGGCGCAGCTGGTTGGCGACTACCTCGGCGACAACGAAGCCACCGTCGAGATCAGCCTTTCAGGCGGCGGCGAGCTTCGCGCGTGCGGCTCCGACGAGCTCACGCCTTGGACCTTCGGCAGCACGGGATCGCTCGCCGCCGATGGGTTCGCGGCCGTTCACGCGGGCGTCAACAGCTTCGGCGATGGCCCGCCGAACACGTCGCTCTTCGGGCAACCCGTTGCACGAGCCTCGTGGAAGGTCGTCATCCCCGGTGGAAACGAGGCGCCTGCCAATAGCGACATCGATCTCACGAAGATTGAAGACATCGTCCTCAAAATCTACCACCGAGCGCTTCCGCAGCGCTCGTCGGGAGCGGGACTCAACCTGTCCTGTTTGGGAGGCTGACATGCGAACAAGGCTCTTTGGAGTTCTTCTTTTCATTCATCTCGCCGCTGGTTGCGGTGGCAGCGACTCGAATGGCACGCCGGCTGAAGGTGTGCCTGGTTCGGCCGAGGACGGGAACGACGCCGGGATGTCGCAACCAGGTACACCCGATGCGCCGTCCGGCGACCCCACCGCGGACGGGTGCGCGGCGGCCATCGATCTGCCTGACGACAAAGGCGCGGACACCAACTGCGACGGTGCCGATGGTGTGGTGGGCCGGGACGTATACGTCGACTTCGCGGGCGGATCGCCCACGAATCCCGGAACGCCCGCGGCACCACTCAAGACGCTGGATGGTGCCATCGCGCTCGCGCAATCGAGGGGCGGGCACGTCCTGGTTCTGGCGGGTTCGACGTCCCTGGCGAGCCTGTCGAAGTCGGGGACCTGGTCCGTGTATGGCGGCTATCCGAAAGGCTTCCTGGGCGCGCCGAAACGCGACTCGACGATTCTGGAGACAGATGCCGGCGGCCTCTTGGTTGAGAACGCTGACAGCGCTCTCTTCGCGCACCTTACGATCCGTGGGGCCGATGTCGACATGGCGACGCAACGAACGGCGCATGCCCTTCGCACGAAGGCGAAGCAGCTCGAGCTGATCGATGTCGTGGTTCAGGCCGGCAATGGCAAGGACGGCACGGGCGGCGCGAGCGGTGCGCCCGGCGCGGCGGGAATCGCTTCGAATCGGCCCCTTGGCTGGGGGCCCAACCCTGGTGCGCACGGTCTCACTTGCGACGGCATTGCCACCGCTGCCTTCACCAATGGAGCCGACAGTCTTCAGCCGAACTCCGAAGGCAAATTGCCGGGAACGGGCATTGCCAGTGCGGGCGGTCATGGAAGCCCCTGCCAGAGCGCCGACGCATCTCCGGCGTTGGTCGACGCATTCGTCGCATGGAGCGCGGGGGCTCGAGGAATGTCCGACGCTGCGCCCGGCTACGGCGGTCCCGGTGGCACCGGGCTGTCCACCGTCATTTGGAAAGGAGGCATCTACAGCCTCAATCCGTCGGGCGGCGGAAGTGGGGGCTGTCCCGGCAAACCGGGGAGCGGCGGTGAAAGCGGTGGAGGGGCCGTCGCGATCCTGGTGCTCGAGGGCAATGTTAAACTGAGCGCGTCGACGCTCATGACCGGTGAAGGCGGCAGCGGAGGCGACGGCGGCCAGGGCGGTGAAGGCGGTGACGGCGGGGCGGGCGCGGTGCCTGGTTCTTCCCGCAGCGACTACCCGTACACGCCGCCGAGCATCGACTTCCCCGCGGATTGCGTCTACCAGGCCGGCCAACCGGATCCCGATCCCATTCAGAACCAGTGCAAGGCCTACGGTCGCCGAGGAGGCAGAGGTGGCCGCGGGGGAACGGGCGGCGCGGGCGCGGGGGGCTGGACGATCGGTGTCGTAACGGTCGGGGCGGCAACTGCCGACATCGCTCCGACGACGCTCTACCTGCTCGGCAAGCCTGGCCTCGGCGGCAACGGCGGCGGCGGTCTCGGGCCGGCCGGTGAGAAGCGAACCACCCACCACCTTCCGTGAGCGTGCGATGAAAAGTCTCCTCGTCAAAGCTCTGGCGCCTCTCGGCTCCCTTGCATTTCAGGAGCGCCACGTCGTCCGCTGGTCCGCGAGCGACGACTACCGTCTACCGCGCGAGCTCGTGGACGGCGCGCTCCTCAAGCTCGAGCTCGTCCTCACGACACAGTCGGTCGGCCCACCGCTCGACGCGCAAGAGCGCGCGGCACTCGCACGCTGCCATGAACTTCTTCACTCCTACGTCGACGCCATCGGCTTCGATGCGATCGATGCCGAAGAGCTGATTCATCAAAACGAAGATTGGCAAGCGATTCGAGACCTCGCGGCCGAAACGCTCGGCGCCCTCGGCGCATCCCTCAGCGACTGGGAGCGCGTGAACCTGCCCGCAAGCGGCTTCTTGCTGATCCGAACCGCACCGGCGCTGTCCGTCGAGAGATTCTCGCCAGAACAGTTTCAGAGCGCCCCCGCTCCGGAACGTGCGCTTCTCTGCGCCGAGCTCGAGAGCGAGCTCTCGACGCGGCTGCGCGATAGCGGCGACTTTGCCGAGGTGGCCGCACAGATCACCGCTGAGCTGTGGGCCACGGGGCACGATCTCTGGAACGTCCATCGCAACGACGAACGAGAGCTCTGGGCCCCCGACTCGGCCACGTCGCCCGACGCGATGGGGATTTCCGTCGAGCTCTATCGATCCGGTCGCGCGAGGGTCTCTTGAGTGCACGCGCGCATCCAAGGTGCGCCTCGAGCCAATAGCAACCCAATGAAAGTGTGGACACGAGAGGAAGGTGGGATCATGTGCAGAATTAACAAATGGGAGCGGGGCATCGGCGCCGCGGCAGTCGTTTGGGCAATCTTGAGCCCCGAAAGAGCTCATGCCGAGGGCGTCGATGGTGCCTTTCGGCTAGGGCTCGGAGGCCCACTCGTTGCCTACGAGTCGACGACGCTCTCCCTGTCGACGGGCAATTCGGCCCTCAAGTCGAATGACATCGAGTCATCGCAGACGACGTTCGGCACCGCATCGACCGGCGCGGGCCTCACGCTCGGGTACGGGCTTGGCAATCTCGTGCTCGGCGGCGGACTGCTCTTCGGTTCCACCAAGAATGACCTCGGGGCCCTGGGCCAATCCGACGCGACCACCTTCACGTTTCTCCCGAGCGTCGAATACGTGTTCTCGACCGACGGCGGGTTTCGACCATTCGTCGGGGGAGCCGCTGGCTACCGCTCCACGAGCTCGTCGTCCGGACCCGCGAGCTTCTCGGAAGGGTCCTTTCTTGCCGGTCCGTCCGTCGGATTTCATGGCTTCGTCACGCCGACCTTCTCGATCGACTCGTCGCTCGGTGGATTCTGGAACAAGGGCTCCGCGGAGAGCAGCAACGTGACGTTCGATCGAAGCGGCTACATGGTCGCACTCACGATCGGCGTCTCAGGTTGGCTCGGAGGTAGCTCCAGTACGTCGCCCGCTCAGCCCATGGAGCCCGGGCCAGGTACGAGTCCCCTGCCTGCCCGAACGGATGTCGATCGACCGCATCTCACAGCGGCGCCAGCCACTCCCATGCTACCGCCGCCGACGATCAATCCCGTCGTCGAGCAGAAGGATCAAGTCTCCGTCTCGATGGACCTACCTCGATCCTCGGGCGGCAGCCTGCATCTCGTTCTTCTGGGCGAGCCGCAAAAGGACGGCACGACGATTCAGTTGACGATCTCTTCGATCGTCGCTGGACAACCCGCCGACAATTGCAGGGGAGCCCAGATCGAAACGGAAGGGACGAACATCTCGCTCGCCGACGTCCAGTCGTCGGTCCGACCGGGTTTCGGTTCCTTCACGACGGCCCTCAGAGGCAGAGCGAACGTGGAAGCCTTCGAAAACCTCGCACAGAGCCGCAAGGAAGCGTCGGTCACTACATGCGGGCAGAGGTGGACGATTCCTGCCACAGCGCGAGGGCGCATATCGGAATTGGTGCGCGCCTTTCGTAAGAACGTACCCTCGAGTGCCTGGAGCAAGTACGAGTTTGCCGAATGCGGCGTCGCCGTCCAGTACCCTTCGATCGCCGCGAAGCACGTGAGCGCTGCGCAAGGTACGGCGGGCGTGAAAGTCTCGACGGTGGAGTTCGAGTTGCCAGGCGACCGCGGTGAACTCTCGGTCGGTTGTGCGCCTCTTGCTGGGAAAGAGAAGTCCTCTCGAGCGATTCTCGACTCTGCCCGCAACGGGATGCTCAAGAACGTGGACGCGAAGCTCGTGAAGGAAACCGAAATCGCCGGCGGTCGCGAGATCCTTTTCGATGCATCGGGAAACCAAGGGCTCGCACACATTCAGCTCGTCGGCAATCGCCTGGTGTTCGCTGTCGCCGCACCTGTCAGCGCCGTCACGGCTGATGCGGCGAACCGGTTCGTAAGCAGTATCCAATCTCTCGAACCGTAACGGCTGCCGACGAGTGGCGCTCTGCACGCCCTAACAACGCGGCAGCACCCAGACCTCCGCGCTGTATCGCAAACCAGGACTCCTTGCCTGCGTCAAAGACAACGAATCATCCGAGCGAGAACCCCATGAAGGCACTTACCCTATGGTCCACCCTGGTCGTCGTCGTTGCCGCGGCGAGCACCTCCCGCGCGGCCGGGATCGCGCCGACGCACATCAGCTTGCCGAACGGGCCCGGCTCCATCGAGGGGCTTGGGCGCAACTTCGTGCCGTCGCTGGCGTCGGGTACAGCAGCCTACGGCGTCGATATCGCGGTGCCTCCCGGCGCGGGTGCCTTCAGCCCGAAGCTCAGCGTCGATTACGATTCGGGTGGCGGCGTGTCGGAGCTCGGCCTTGGATGGCATCTCGGCGGCGTTCCCCGTATCCGCCGGCGTACGGAGAACGGTCTACCCCGATTCGACGCGACCGACGCGTTCGAGCTCGTGGGGCTCGGCCTCCCGTGCGATTTGCTCGAGATGGCGCCCGGCATCTTCCGCCCCGAAGAAGAGTCGGGCGCCTTCGTGCGCGTCCAGCGCAGCGCGGACGGCGCGACCTGGGAGGCGCGTGACAAGACCGGCGTGACGTACCGATTTGGCGGACCCGGATTTGTCGAAAGCGAGAAGGGCAAGGTCGCGAGCTACCTCTTGCGTGAATCGATCGATCTACACGGTCACAAGATCGCGTTCGCCTGGGACACGTCGGAGGGACGTGCGCTGCTCGAGAACGTCACCTGGAACGACTTCGGCGAAGCGGCGCGCAACGTGGTTCGGTTCATCTACGAAGATCGGCCCGATCGCCATGTACTTTTCTCTGGCGGCATTCGGCAAACGCTCACGCGCAGACTGAAGACGATCGAAGTGACCCACGGCGGCGCTCTCGTGCGCCGCTACGAGCTCGCGTACGCACCGGGCGTTCACTCCCAGCTCGCTCGCGTGGAGCTCGTCGGCAGCGACGGCACGAGCCGCCTTCCGGCGCTGTCGCTCGTGTACACCGAGCCGTCGTTCGCGGGCGACGGCCAGATCATGACGATGACAAATCCGCCGGGGCGATCGCCCGCCGACCCCAACGTCGAGATCGCCGATCTCGACGGCGATGGCCTTCCGGATCTGCTCGTCACCCAAGCTGGGCAATTCCGCAGCTACTTGAACCACGACGGAACCTCATGGCGATCGCCCGTGGACTGGTCCTCGGCATCGAGCCCTTCCGTTGCGCTCGGCGCGACGGGCGTCCAACTCGCCGACCTCGACGGCGACGGCGCGCTCGATCTCGTCGCCAAGAGCGGCATCGACGCGTTTCGGTATTTCCCGGGACGAGACGGCACGAGCTTCGCGCCGGCCGTCGCGATCGCGAGAGTCCCGAACTTCAGTTTCGAAGATCCCGACGTCAAACTCGGCGACTTCGACGGCGACCGGCGTATCGACGTCGCCATCACGACCGCAGCGGGACTTGCGATCGCGTACAACCTCGGCGGCAACGACTGGACGGAGCCAGCGCTCGTGGGCGTCGTGGATCCGCGCCAGCCGCTGCGGTTTTCGGACGGTGGCCACACGCAGCTCTGTGAGGTGAACGGCGACCGCGTGCTCGATCTTTGCTATTTGCGGCCGGGAGCCCTCACCTACTGGCTCGGACGCGGGCGAGGTCGATTCGAAACGGCCGCCCCGGGAAGCGGGGTTCCCAACTGGGACCCCTCGAGTCCATGGGAGCTGCACGATCTGGACGGCGACGGCTGGGTGGACCTCGTGCACGTCGGCGTCGACGGCGTCGACTACGCGCTCGCCACGGCCGCGGGCGAGTTCAGCACTCCGCGGCGCGTGGCCGGAACACCCGAGAAGGGGCTAGCGTCTGTCGTGCGGTTCGCCGACATGAACGGTTCGGGAACGACGGACATCGTCTGGATCGATGTTTCGGGCAGCTCCGCTCAAGCTTGGCGCTACCTCGAGCTCTTCCCCGAAGGGCGAGCGGGTCTCTTGAAGCGCGTCGACAATGGGCTCGGCAAGGTGACCACCATCACCTATGCGCCGGCTGCGCTCGACGCCGCGGCGGCCCGCGTCGCGGGCACGCCGTGGACGACGCGCATGAATGTGGCGATGCCTGTGATCCGCCGCGTCGATATCGACGATTCGCTCGCCGATCCGACGATGACGACCGAATACATCTATCGAAGCGGCGCTTACGATAGACGCGAGCGCACCTTTGCGGGCTTCGCAGGAGGCATCGAGAAACAGATCGGCGATACGTTCACGCCGACGCTGGTCACGGAAAGCACGTTCGACACGGGCCTCGTGCACCGCATGCTCCGTGGCGCCGTGCTCACGACCGAGCAACGCGACGAGCAGGGGTACATCTTTTCGCGATCGACCGTCGGCTATTCGCCACGACCGCTCGGAATGAGCCTCGATGGTCGTGCGATAGATTACGTCTACAAGTCGTCGGAGAAGATCGATTCTATCGAGGGTTCGGATCTGTCGAAGGTCCGAACGACGCTCACCGAATGGGAGCAAGACGAGTTCGGCAACGTCACGGCCGAACGCCGCTGGGGTGAAATCGTCGGCGCCGACAACCTCGCGGGCAACGACGAGGCGATCACGCTTCGTACGTACGCCAACAACGCCCGCGACTGGGTGCTGGGACGCCTCGCGACGGAGGAGCTGCAGGATGGGAGCGGCGCGCGCGTAAGCCTCAAACGAAACTACTACGATGGTGATGTCTTCACCGGGCTGCCGCTCGGCATGGTGACGCGTGGAGATCTCGTGCGCCAAGAGGCGTGGGTCGGTCCAGCCGCAGACGCATTCGAGCTCGATAACGCGACTGCATACGACAGCGACGGCAATCCCACCGAGACGAAAGATGCACGTGGGGGCGGTCGCATCTTCGTGTGGGACCTGAGCGACCACACGAGGTTAAGGAGCGAAACCGTCAAGCTCGAGTCAGGCAACCTGACTGAGGTGGTCGAATTCGATCCAGCGTTTGGGGTTCTTCTAAATGTCACCGGCTACAACGGGCAGAACACTTCGTATCAATACGACGCGCTCGGCCGGCTCACGGGACTCGTTCGGCCCGGCGACGCCGGCGATAAACCGACAATCACATACGCCTACGAAGCGAGCGCACCGCTGTCGCGAATCGTGACGAACGCCCGCCTCTGGGCGGGCAAGGACGAACTTGAGCGGTCCGAAACGCTCATCGACGGTGCTGGTCGAAAGCGCGGCACGCTGACCCGAGGCGAGGCGGATCGCTGGATCCTCGCTGAGATGTCGCTACTCGATGCACGAGGCCAGCAGCGCCGCACCCTTCGCCCGCGGTTCGCGTCGTCCGCCGAGCACGATGCTCCGCCGCTGCTTTCGGACGGACCCGGCGTCGACATCTGGCGCGATGCCACGCTGCGCACGTTGCGCACCCGCACGCAACTCGGCATCGAAACACGCACGAGTTACGAGCCCTTCGTCGCGAAGCGTTGGGACGGCGCCGCGAACGATCCGACCTCTCCGTACGAGCACACCCCCACGATCGAGTTGCGAGACGGCCTCGGTCGCACGGTCGGCGTATCGCAGACACTGGCAACGAAAGTCCTTTCGGGATCCTACCGCTACGACGCGGCAGGACGCCTCGTTGCGCGCAGCGACCCGGAGGCCAATTCGTCGAGTTATCGGTACGACGGGCGCGGGCGGCGCGTCTTCGTCCACGACCCTGACGCCGGCGATCACACTTTCGTGTTCGACGCGACAGGCAACGAGCTCGAGCACCACAAGCCCGACGGCACTGTCGTGCGCCGGACATACGATCTCGCTGGTCGCGAGTTGACGCAGGATTGGGACGGCGATGGAAAGCCAGAGGTCGTCGAGACGTGGGACCGAAGCGACCGAGACCCGCCCAATCCTCTGTACGCGGGCAAGCTCGCCAAGATGACGGACCCCAGCGGGTCGACCGAATACGGGTACGACGCGCGACAGCGGCTAACCGTTTCGCGCCAGACGATCGACGGTGCCACGTACGAAGTCAAGACCGAGTACGACGACCAGGATCGCGGAGCCCTGCACGTCTATCCGGACGGCTCGTCGCTTCGCATGTACCGCAATCCGCTTGGGCAAGTCTCGGGGTACGGCAGGGCGCTCGAGATCGCTTACGACGCCGACGGCGTCGAGCTTCAGAAAAAATTCAACACCGGCGTCATCGAGCTCACGAGCTACGACGGCGACCGGCGAAAGCAAGAAAACCGCGTCAAGAGTGCGGGCAACACGATTATCCAGGACCTCAAATGGACGTACGACGGCGCCGGCAACATCGTCAGGCTCGACGATCTGAGGCCGAGCGTCGACGCTGCGCATGATCGGAGCGAGACGTACACGTACGACAATCTCTATCGACTTCGGGGCGTGAACGGCTCCTGGGGCAACACGCAGTGGGACTTCTCCCTGAGCGGTAACCTCACCAACCGAACGAGCACCATTGATGCACAGAACGCCGGTCGAATGACCTACGGCTCGGGTGCTGGTCCTCATGCGCTGACCGGCATCATGGGTCGACCGGTCACATACGACTCGGTCGGTCGCATGCGGAGCGATGGGGATCGCAGCTATGGTTGGAACGACGCGGACCAGCTCACGAAAGTCGCGAGCCTGAGCGGCGGAACTGTCGAGAGCGCGTTCGACGGGCATGGTACGCGTCGCCTACGCGTCGAGCGGGACGTGTCCGGCGACGTGCACCGGACGGTTTTCCTGGATGCCTGGACGGACGTGCAAGACGGCAAGCTCGTTCGCTTCGTCGTCCACGGCGGGCGGCGGATCGCTCGGCTCTCGGATCAGAATGGTCAGCCGAGTCCGGGTTCGGCTTCATCAGGAGGTACCCTCGACGAGCCTCCACACGAGCGGCGGCCATTTGGGTCGATCGACGCAACGTCGTATTTTCTCGTGATCGCCCTGGCTGCCGCGCTCCTCGACCGTTACCGGCGGGCGCTCAAGCGGCGGCTTCTCTGCGGGGTCCCGGCAGTCGCAGTGCTCGTGCTGCTCGCCTGCTGCGCGGATGAAAAGACACCGCCGCTTGATTCCGGCCCTGGCGAAGGGACGGTCCTCCAACTCGGCGAGCAAGACGAACTGCTCTTCAGCGACCGTATCGGATCGCTCACGGAAGTCACATCCGGGAGCGGGAAACCGAAGGCCACCTTCGCGAGCTACCCCTTTGGGTTTGCGCGCTACGATACGTCGACCGAGACGCGCAAGTACGCGGGCTCGCCGCGCGACGTGGGCGTCGGCCTCGATCAAATGGGTGCGCGCTCACTCGCGGTCGACCTCGGCGTCTGGACGAGCACGGATCCGCTCTTGCTTTCGGATCCCGCGCACAGCATCGGACACGGGTTCGCGTCGCAAAACGCGTACGTCTACGCTAATCTCACGCCGGTCATCGCGATGGATCCAACTGGGCTGGCAGAGGAATGCATTGATGGCGTGTGCAGATCCTTCGTCGCGCCGCAGGACATACAGAGTCTGCCCGCCGTCGCTTCGACTGGAGGAGTGTCGAGGGTCGGCCGCGCCGACGTGGCGCTCAGCCGCCAAGCCCCGACGGGTCCCATTGGACCAGCGCAAAGGACGAGCACGAGCGCGGAGCCGAACGTGGCTCCTCGTGGATTCGGCAAGGTCATCGCTTTGTTGCCACGCAGTTGGCGACCAGACTACCTGACTTTCACTGTGAGTGCCGGAGGATGTTGGGGGGCTACAGGCAACCTTACCCTCGACAGGTCAGGGCAGGTTCACGGCGGACTCGGACTGAACGCTGGTAAGAGCCTAACGACCCTTTCTCTCAGCCTGGTAGCAGGATACTGGACGTCCAGCGCGGGACCTTCGTCGGGACCGGCCACGCAGCTGAGCAACTCCCTCAATGGTGACTCCGTCAATGTGTCGGGATCAGCTGGCGCGCTGATCAGTCCGTTCACGACGCTTCTTGGTGGAGGCGTAACTTCTTCCTCCGGTGGTCTCGGCAAAGAAGTGGGCGTGTTCAGTCCGCAGTTTGGAGTCTCATTTACGCATGGATTTAACCTGAGAAGAACGGGGAACGAGTGGTGATGGAACGAATGGCAAATATTGAGGCGATCCTCCTGAGTGCGTTTTTCGGTTTCACGGGGTTTGTGGGCCTCTTCAAGCCAAGAGCTCTTCAGAGGATCGTTTTGAAGTACTACGACAATCATCCTGTCCGGGCTCGGATGAACCCCATGCTGCCATTGATAAGAACGAATGCCTACATTTTGCTCATGCGCGGCGTGGGTGTGTTCGCCCTCCTCGCCTTTATTGCCGTTGCGGTTATGCTCTACTTGAACTTCACGCATGCTGGGATCGATTAGACTAAGACTAGGGCAAGGGGCCGACCCCAAGTTCCGCGAGTTGGAGCGGGCTGCCGTCATCGGTACTCGTCTTCACTCGCCCATAAATGACTGCTCGGTCGGCGACCACGCGAAGAGGACGCCAGTCCGTGTACGGCGTCGAAATCAATCGGTCAGCGTCGATATCGTAGAGTCCCCATCGTTGTCCAACCGGGTCGCGTACGACAAGCCAGCGAACGGGCTCGCCGGGCAGTAGTTCGAGACCCGCTCCCGAGAACTGGCGGTCAGCTAGCTCGAGCCCACCCAGCGCACGGGCGACCGGCCGACCTGCATCCGACAAGTCAAGCAAGCGC
>WNGB01004050.1_pt1 | contig 22636 bp, 18 predicted proteins | sample 5400681 | NCBI WGS metagenome assembly WNGB01 (sample SAMN13153367, study PRJNA577476) | soil metagenome | isolation source: 115 cm soil or saprolite under grassland replicate 2 | place: USA:California | collected 2016-06-15
CAGCGCGGTCAGCTGATTATCGGTGGCGTTGAGGTAGGCCAGGCGGTGCAGGTTGACGAGTGACTCGGGCAGTGCGGCGAGCTGGTTGTCACTCAGGTACAGGTAGCCCGTCAGGTTCGTCAGCAGGCCCAGCGCATCCGGGAGCGCCATCAATGCATTGTGTCCCAAGTCGAGCATCGACAGGCGCTGGAGCGCGCCGACACCGGCCGGCACGGATGCGAGGCGATTTTCTGAAAGGTCAAGCGTTTCAAGATTGCTCAGCTGCCAGAGCCAGTCGGGCACTGACGTAAGAAGGTTCTTGCCCAGGCGCAGGTCGCGCAGCTGTGTCAGCTGCCGCAGGCTCGCGGGCACGACAGCAAGCCGATTTCGTCGAGCGTCCAGGCGCTCAAGCTGTGGCAGCCGGCTAATTGCCGCCGGAAGATCGGTCAGCGCATTTCCATCCAGCGCTAGCCAGCGTAGACTCGTCAGCGCGCCGAGTGATTCGGGCAGCGCGGCCAGCTGATTATCATCGAGCACGAGGCGGGTGAGGCGAGGCAGATCGCCGATGTCATCTGGAAGCGCGGTCAGCCGATTTCCGCTCAGATCGAGCTGCTCAAGGTCGGGCAGCTGGCTGAGGATTGCCGGAAATCCCGGCAAGCCGCACTCCCGCACGACAACGTCAACCACGGTGCCGTCTGCGGCGTGGTTGACCAGACACTCGCCCGGGCTTGCGTTCGGATCGTTGGTTTCGTGTGAGCTCGATCGTCGGTCGCTGGTGCTCGCACGACTCTGAATCAGCGCTTCGAGCTTGTTCAGCATCCACGGCCTCGCCCGCCGGAAGATCAAGGAGTTGCCGGCGCATGTAGACGTGCTCGCCGGTGGCGATCCAGCTGCTCCGCTGCAACGCCTTGTTTGGAGGCAGCTGATGTATGGATTTACATTAGAAAGTATTGTTACGGCTTCAAGACGGGCTGTAATAGATGTGCCACATCTTATAGTGGAAGGTATATCACGCGATCCACGATGTCGGCTTTGGTGCCGGCTGCGGCAATCACTTCCAAATCCTGGATACATTGCCCAATTGAGATGACCTCTTGATGGGCGTAAATGACGCCGCCAAAACCGATTCCTGCCCGCTGCCGTTGAGTCGCTTCGGCGAGCAAATCATCATCTTGCGTAAACAAGACCCGCCCCAGGTTTGTCGCACGATCGAGGAGCGCGGAGTCCGCGATTTCATGCGTCTGGTCTTCGTAGGCCGTGATGACATCAATCTGCCGTAGGCGTAGGCCCATCGTGATCGCCCGTGGCACATGATGATCCATGTACAGTTTGAGCGGCATCGCGTTAGCGCTGGGCTTTGAGGCGTACGATCAGGGGCGCGGGTGGAGTCGTGCGGCGCAGTTCTTCAACCCGCGCTCGTCGACGCGCAATATCCTGATCCAAGTCATCTTGGTGATCCCAATAGTAGGCCAAGGCGGAGTGAATTTGGCCGAGCGACAGGTAGGGGTGCTGAAAGTGGAGTTCTTCCGGACTCCACCCATAGGCGGATCGCTCCAAAACGAGCTCGATCACTTTCATCGTCGTTCCCGCGATGCGCGGCACGCCCGCATCATCGAGCACGATATGTTCATACCGCGTTTCAACCAGCGACATGGTCGCCTCCTGCACGCAACACGCTCATCGGATACAACCGTTGCTATTATAGCATGCAGGATTACAGAAGGGAAACGATTGACATACATCGACCGCAACATGTCTGTTGGAAATTATGTGAAAGGCAAATATGAACATACAGCCAGTATCAATCGTCAGACATTGATGGGGTGCTGGCTAACGGCCTGCGCTTCAGCTGCCGCCCGGCGCGCTGCATCAGAAAGCGTTAAAATCGGCCCGATCTCGCGCGCCACAGGCGGTCGGCTCTATAGCAATCCTACGTGATTTGTAAAACCGCCGTTGACCATCTCTCCAAACTCGGCTTCCTGATGCGGCATACAGAGTAGCCCGTTTACCACTCTGGTAGGAATGCTATATGCGCTTGTTCGGCGGCTTTGCTCGGTCATTTTCCGGCAGAATCGCTCACGATAACGGTTTCTATAAGACTTACAATGTCGTTGACTACACTATCACCCTTATCGTTGAAATTGTTTACGGATTTCCCTCCATCTATGTAAAAACGCATCCTTCCGATCTCGTGGAGACGCTTGGCAATGTCGTTCGAGCTATTGATCAAATCTTCATGTATCTCATCTGGCCTATTCGCAAGAACCAAGAGAACTTGGTCACTGTAGAGAATAGGTGTCCATTCAGCTTCGGTTGCCTGGCCAGGCAGGAGAAGTTTTTAGGCTTGGATAGGGGATGGCGTTGATGAGCCGCCAAACTATGAACTCGCCGAAGCCGATTCGCCTACTTCGGCGCCACGCTGCGCCGTGCTACCACATCCCCATGCGGCAGGTGACGCCGAGACGGCCGAGGCTTTTATGAATCAGTTTCGCAAAATGCCCGCTAATAATCCTCTGTCAGATGTCTCAGCGAATTTGACGTGTCCCTTCCGGTAAATCAGCGGCAAACACAAAACCACATCGTCGTTTCTCCGTATGTTGAGAAACGACGCAGCGGTTGGAACGCCCGCCGACAGCGTGTGTACGTAGGTGAGCTATTACCCTGCGCGCACGCGCTGCGCCACCGCTGCGCCGACCTCGCTGGTGGTGTAGGTCTGCTCGCCGGGCGCGGCGATGTCGCCGGTGATATAGCCGGCGTCGACTGCGGCGTCGACTGCGGCCTCGACCGCGCTGGCCTCGGCCTCCAGCCCCAGCGAGAGCCGCAGCAGCAGCGCCACGCTCAGGATCGTCGCCAGCGGGTTGGCGATACCTTTGCCGGCGATATCCGGCGCCGAGCCGTGGATCGGCTCGTACAGTCCGATACGAGTGTTAGGTGTTGGGTGTTGGGTGTTAGAGGGCGAGGTAGATCTACTCCCATCACCCAATACCCGAGACCCAGCACCTAGCGAAGCGGAGGGCAGCATGCCCATCGAGCCGGCCAGCATCGAGGCCTCGTCGGTCAGGATGTCGCCGAACATATTCTCGGTCACAATTACGTCGAAGCTCGCCGGGCGGCTGATCAGGTACATCGCGCAGGCGTCGACCAGAATATGCTCGACCTGCACATCGGGGAACTCCTCGCGCATCACGCGCGTGGCCACGCTGCGCCATAGCCGCGAGGTCTCCAGCACGTTCGCCTTGTCCACCGAGGTCAGCTTGCCGCGCCGGCCGCGCGCGAGTGTGGCCGCCGCCCGCACCACCCGCTCGATCTCGCCGGTGGTGTAGGTGCAGGCATCGTAGGCGCTCTCCTGGCCATCGGCGTCGCGGTCGCGGCCCTTCTCGCCAAAGTAGATCCCGCCGGTCAGCTCGCGCACCACCAGCATATCCACGCCCTCTAGACGCTCCGGCCGCAGCGGCGAGGCGGCCACCAGGCGCGGGTGCAACTTGACCGGCCGCAGGTTGGCAAATAGCCCTAGCGCCTTGCGGATGCCTAATAACCCTTGCTCGGGCCGCACCTTGGCCTCAGGGTTATCCCACTTCGGCCCGCCCACCGCGCCGAGCAGCACTGCGTCGGACTCCCGGCACAGCCGCAGCGTCTCCTCCGGCAGCGCCGTGCCGGTCGCATCGATCGCGGCGCCGCCCAGTAGCGCCGAGCGTGTTTCGAACTGGTGGCCGAAGCGCTCAGCGACGGCTTGGAGCACGCGCACACCCTCGGCGACTACATCTGGCCCGATCCCATCGCCAGGGAGCGTTGTAATAACAGCTTGCATTGCGTTTATCCTTTATTTGACCAATGCGATCACATGATCACGCCATTCGCTTCGGAGAATCGAGTAGAGCTTCAGATCAATATGGCTGCCCTTCTCGAAGAAATACTCGCGCAGCACGCCCTCGAAGCGCATCCCAACTTTCTCCATCACGCGCGCCGAGCTGGTATTCGGCACATCACACGTAGCCTGGATGCGGTTCAGGCCCATCTCGCGGAAGCCGAATGCGACAAGCGCGTGCACGGCCTCGGCCATGTAGCCCTGGCCCCAGTAGCTGCGCGAAAGCACATAGCCAATCTCGGCGCGGCGGTCATTGCGCTGCCAATCGTGGTACGCGCAAGTGCCGATCAGCTTCGCGTCGCCCTTGTGGACGATGCCCCACGGCCCAGGCGTGTGCTGCCGGTAGCGCTCGAACACGCTCGCAAGATAGACGCGTGTGTCTTCGAGCGACTGGTGTGGCTCCCAGGGCATGTACTTCGGCACTTCGGGGTCGGATGCATAGGCGAAGACATCGGCCTCATCTGTCGGTGTGATTTTGCGGAGCAGCAGCCGTTCGGTTTCCAGCGTGGGCAGCTCGGCGAGCAGCTCGTCGATATTTAGAGTCATGGCCTGAACCCGACCAGCAGCGCCAGCTCGCGCCATTTCCAGTAGCAATCTACATCCGCGAAGCCGATCGCGCGCAGCCACCCCAACTGCGTTTCCACGTCCAGCAGCTTATTCGATGGATCTTCGCTTTCGGGCGTCCAGCCCAGGCAGTTCAGGAATTGCGCGTGCATCGCGGGGGAGGTCGAGTTCACATGTTCGAGGTTGCAAAAGACACCGCCCGGTGCCAGCGCGCCGAAGATCTCGCTGTACAGCGCGCGCTTCCTCGCGTGCGTGCAATGGTGGATCGCGAAGCTCGACACGATTGCGTCGAAGCGGCCCAGGTCGGGCAGCGGTAGATCCATGTTATGCTCGACAATCGTGATCGTGGGGTCGTTTGCGAAGCGCTGGCGTGCGGCTTGCAGCATTGTCGGCGAAAAATCGAGCGCCAGCGCTTGGGCCTGCGCGCGGTCGATCTTCAGCAGTGCGAGCAGCCGCCCATCGCCCGTGCCCAGATCGAGCATGCGCTGCACATCGCGCGGCACCAGCTCGAGCAGCGTTGCCTCGCCCTCGGTGCGGTGCGGGATCGCGTCGGCGCGCGCCAGGTACGCCAGCGCGTGGTCGGCGGTGGCCCATTCATTTGTTATGGCCATTGGTTTATTGCTCATGAAATTGAGCACAGAGAACAAAGAACAGAGAACAAAGAGCCGCTGCCGACGCATCACGCATCAAGCATTACAATCTGCAATCTGCTTAGACCGTGCGCACGCCGGCCGAGTGCGCCGACTCGTAGGCCGCGATCGCCGGCTCCTCGGCCTGGAGGAAGCCCAGCTGATCGACGCCGTTTATGAGGCAGTGCTTCGCGAACGAATCGATCGGGAAGCTGACCTGCTGGTCACCCGGCAGGATCAGCAACTGATTCGCCAGGTCGACCGTCACGCTGGCCGTCGGGTCTTCATCGAACAGGCTGACCAGCTGGTAGTAGGTCTCCTGGTCGACTACGATCGGCAGCAGGCCGTTCTTGAGCGCGTTGTTGTTGAAGATACTCGCGAAATACGTCGAGATCACCGCCTTGAATCCGTAGCCCTGCAATGCCCACACAGCATGCTCGCGCGATGATCCACAGCCGAAGTTGTTGCCCGCTATCAGGATCTGCGCGCCCTGCACATCGGGGCGGTTCAGCACGAAATCTGGCTTGGGTCTGCCGTCGGCGTTGTAGCGCCAGGCGTAGAACAGGCCATCCGCCAGTCCTGATTTATCCGTTACCTTCAGCCAGCGTGCCGGGATGATCTGATCAGTGTCGATGTCTTGAATCGGCAGCGCCACGATTGTCGAGGTGAAGGATTTGATTGGTTCCATTTCTATCTCCTTGTTGATTTTACACGAAATCGGTTGACAGATCGGTAGTTATCCGATATAGTATATAAAACATGTGTGCTGAAATTGGCTCGACTCTGTATTACTTGATGGAACACCGACATGGCTATTGTGTATGATGCTGACGGTGTGGCCGGCAAGATCTGCAACAAGTGCGGTGAGTGGAAGCCGGTGACTGAATTTTCGCGTCAAACAGCAAACTTGAGGAAAGGCGGCGATGGATATTACTATACCTGCAAGAAATGCCATAGCGCCATCCGTCGTATACAACGAGCCGCTAACCGTGAAACAATCAACGCAAGGCAGCGGTCGCACTACCAGGCGCATCGTGCAGAGATAATCGCTGCCAATCAGGCGTATAGAGCAGCCAATCCTGAAAAAGTCAAAGCTACCAATTGGGCCTACTACAACAGAAATCGCGAACAGCGCAAGCAAGCTCAAAGAGTGCGCAATGTAGGTCGCCGGGCCTTACAGCAAGAACAGGTTAGAGCATATTATCGCGCCTACTATCGCACTCAGAAACAGACCAATTTTGAGAAGATCCGTCGCCATGAACGCGAGCAAGAACGCCGACGACGTAACCGAAAGGCGCAGGCGATAGGCTTCCATACTGACGATGAGTGGGAATCGCTCAAGGCTCAATACAACTACACATGCCTACGCTGTCGGAAGCGCGAACCGGACATTATGCTAACCCGCGACCACATCGTACCTCTGGCACAGGGCGGAACCGATTGGATTGGCAATTTACAACCGCTGTGCGGCTCATGCAATAGCTCGAAAAACGACACAACTCATGATTATCGCATCAATTGGTTATCCGAATCGGCTGAACATTCTGAGCACTAAGCTACCGGCTCGCTCTCTAATTGTATGGAGACCGAGCCGGTAGCTTTAACTGCTAGACGAGATAATTTCGTGGATCAGCAACCCTACCTTCTATGGCAGCGGCTGCAGCAGTAATCGGGCTGGCCAAGAAGGTGCGCGCGCCCGGCCCCTGGCGACCCTCGAAATTTCTATTGCTACAGCTGACCGCATACTTGCCCGGCGGCACCTTGTCGTCGTTCATCGCCAGGCAGGCCGAACACCCGGCCTCGCGCCATTCCGCGCCGGCGGCCTTGAAGATCTCGTGCAGCCCCTCGGCCTCGGCCTGCTGCTTGACCTGCTGGGAGCCTGGGACGATCATCACGCGTACGCCGGGAGCGACCGTGCGGCCCTTGATCATGCCGGCCGCCAGCCGCAGATCGGAGATGCGGGAATTTGTGCAGCTGCCGATGAAGACCATATCGATCTTGTGGCCCAGCAACGGCACGCCCGGTTCCAGATCCATGTAGCGCAGCGCCTTGTCGAGCGCGGTGCGCTGGCCGGGGTCGGACAGGTCGCTAGGGGTTGGGATGCGGCCGTCGATTGGCATGCCCATGCCGGGGTTGGTGCCGTAGGTGATCATGGGCGTCAGCGCGTTTGCGTCGAGCGTCACCGTCGCATCGTAGGTCGCGCCTTCGTCGGTAGGCAGCGCGCGCCACGCGGCCACTGCCGCGTCCCACGCTGCGCCCTTGGGCGCGAACGGCCGGCCGGCCACATAGGCAAAGGTGGTCTCGTCGGGCGCGATCAGGCCGGCGCGCGCCCCGCCCTCGATCGACATGTTGCAGATCGTCATGCGCTCTTCCATACTGAGCGCGCGGATAGCCTCGCCAGTATACTCGAACACATAGCCGGTGCCGCCGCCGACGCCATTCTGGGCAATGATCGCCAGAATGATGTCCTTGGCCGTCACGCCGGGCTGGAGCCGGCCGTCGATCCGCACCTCCATGGTCTTGGGCCGGCTCTGGATTAAACATTGCGTCGCGAGCACATGTGCAACCTCCGAGGTGCCGATGCCGAAGGCCAGCGCGCCGAACGCGCCGTGGGTGCTGGTGTGGCTGTCGCCGCAGACGATCGTCATACCCGGCTGGGTCAGGCCCTGCTCCGGCCCGATCACATGCACGATGCCCTGGCGATCGTCGCCAAGCTTGAACAGCGGAATGCCGAACTCGACGCAGTTCTTCTCAAGCTGCGAGAGCTGCTCGATCGCCTGTGGGTCGGTCACCGGGATGATGCCATCCGGCCCGCGCGGGGTGGTCGGCGTCGAGTGATCCATCGTCGCCAGCGTCTTATCCGGCCGGCGCACCGTCAGCCCGCGCTGGCGCATCTCGGTGAATGCCTGCGGCGACGTGACCTCGTGGATCAGCTGGAGATCGATATACAGCACCGCCGGCGCATCGGCCGTCTGCGGGCGGACGATGTGGGTGTCCCAGATTTTTTCGAAGAGTGTGCGTGGTGTCGTCATGAGTGTTATGCTCCTAAAGCGCTTGACAAGATGACAAGATGACAAGATGACAAGATGACATGATGATCGTACCCTATGTGCTACAGACTATGCGAAATACGCAGTGACTAAAAGGGATCTCCATATGACTCTGTTTCCTCGTGAATCATTTTGTCGCTGATGATCGACGGATCTGATCGGTCAGCGAGTATGTTTCTTCCTTGGGGAAAGACTTCGATAATTCGAAGATGCGCATCGCCATGTCAAAGGCCCGTTGATAGACATCCAGGTCAGTGTGATTGACGATCTTTTTGCTCATCGAAATCTTTCCCGTCATCTTGTCATCTTGTCATCTTGTCACACATACTCCAGCCAACGCCACTTGTCCTCAGTCTCGCCGTTGAACAGGCCGAAGAACGCCTTCTGCACCGCGGTGGTGATCGGCCCACGCTTGCCCGCGCCGATGGTGATGCCGTCGACCGAGCGGATGGGCGAGACCTCGGCGGCAGTGCCGGTGAAGAACAGCTCGTCGGCCAGGTATAGCGACTCGCGCGGCAGGTTCTGCTCGCGCACCTCGTGGCCCAGCTCGCGCGCCAGGGTCATGATGGTGTCGCGCGTGATGCCGGGCAGCAGCGCGGCGGTGAGCGGCGGCGTAAAGATCACGCCATCACGAATCACAAACAGGTTCTCGCCCGAGCCTTCGCTCAGGTTGCCGTTGGTGTCGAGCGCGATCCCCTCGGCGTAGCCATGGCGCTGCGCCTCCATCACGATCAGCTGCGACGAAAGATAGTTGCCGCCGGCCTTGGCCATCGCCGGCAGCGTGTTCGGCGCCATGCGCGTCCACGACGAGACCGCGACATCCACGCCGTTCTCCAGCGCCTCGGCGCCCAGGTAGGCGCCCCACTCGATCGCCGCGACCATCACCTCGACTGGGTTCTTGAGCGGCATCACGCCGATCTCGCCGTAGCCGCGCCAGACCAGCGGGCGCAAGTAGGCGCTGTTTAGGCCGTTCTCGCGCACCACTGCCTTGCAGGCATCGCTGATCTGCGTCTGGCTGTAGGGCGGTTCCATGCGATAGATCTTGGCCGAGTCGAACAGCCGGCGCGTGTGCGGCGCGAGACGGAACACCGCCGGGCCTTTCGGCGTGTTGTAGCAGCGCACGCCCTCGAACACCGACGACCCATAGTGCAGCGCGTGGGTCATCACATGGACAGTGGCGTTTTCCCACGGCACCAGCTCGCCGTTGAACCAGATATACTTAGTGGGATTGATCGGCATGTTCATTCTCCTTGTGGATCTGTGGTCATAAAGCAGCTAGCGGCATTATACGATGTTTCGAATTTAGGAATTACGCAAACGTGATTGTAGCCTGCCCTTCGACAGGCTCAGGAGAGCCGGCAGCATGGTACTTTCCTTCTTTTGTAGGTCATTATTTCGCCCCACCGGGCGAAATAATGACCTACAAAGGGTACGAAATCCGTGGTTTGTGTGAGTCCTAGAATTGAAAATTGAGATAGCGAATTTCTCAATTTGTAATTTTCAATTTTTCACTCTTCCGAAGGAGCGGCAGCTCCAGGCTGTCCCACAGCGCCTGCCAGCTGGCCTCGATGATATTCTCCGAGCAGCCGACCGTGCTCCAGCGCTCGTCGCCGCGAGCCGACTCGATCAGCACGCGCGGCTTGGCGGCGGTGCCCAGGTGCTCATCCACGATCCGCACCTTGTAGTCCACCAGGTGAACCTCGGCCAGCTCGGGGTAGTGTGGCAGCAGCGCCTTGCGGATCGCCTTGTCGAGAGCGTTGACCGGCCCATCGCCCTCGGCCGCCGTGTGCATCACCTCGCCGCCCACGCTCAGCTTGACGGTGGCCTGCGACATCATATCATTGCGGCCGCGCTTCTCAACGATCACCGTGAAGTCGAGCAGCTCGAACGGCGGCGTGTAGCCCGGCGACGCGCGGCGCACCAGCATCTCGAACGAGCCCTCGGCGGCCTCGAATTGGAATCCGCCCGACTCAAGCTCCTTGATCCGCTGCAACACTGCGCGCTCGTTGCCGTTCAGCGTCAGCCCCAGCGACGCAGCGCGCATGCGCACATTGCCACGGCCGGCCAGCTCGCTGACCACCACGCGCAGCTCGTTGCCAACCAGCTCGGGCTCGATATGCTGGTAGCTCGCGGCCACCTTGGCGATCGCCGCGACATGGATGCCGCCCTTATGCGCGAACGCGCTGCGGCCGACGTACGGCGCGTGCGTGTCGGGGTTGATATTGGCGACTTCGGCCACGAAGTGCGAGACCTCGCTCAGCCGGCGTAGCTGCTCGGGCGCAACACACTGGTAGCCCTGCTTGATCTGGAGATTCGCGATCAGCGGAACCAGATCCATATTGCCACAGCGCTCGCCATAGCCGTTGATCGTGCCTTGCACTTGCGTGCAGCCGGCCTGCACCGCCGCCATCGCGTTCGCCACCGCCAGCGCGCCATCGTTATGGGTGTGGATGCCGATCTGAGGACCAACGACCAACGACGAAGGACCAAGATCGGTATTTTTGGTTGTTGGTCTTTCGTCGTTGGTCTTGAGGTGCTCGTGCACCATCTGCACCGCCAGCGCGACTTCCTCGGGCAGCGAGCCGCCATTCGTGTCGCACAGCACGATCACATTCGCGCCGGCCGTGGCTGCGGCCATGATCGTCTCAAGCGCGTACTCGGCATCGAGCTTATAGCCGTCGAAGAAGTGCTCGGCGTCATAGATCACCTCTTTGCCAAGCTGCTTGAAGTAGGCTACGCTGTCGCTGATCATGCGCACGTTTTCGTCGAGCGTGGTCTCCAGAACTTTCTCGACATGCAGAGTCGAGCTCTTGCCCACCAGCGTGACCACTGGCGTGTTGGCCTCGACCAACGCGCGGATGTTGGCATCTTCCTCGCAGGTGCTCTTGGCGTGGCGGGTGCTGCCGAACGCGGCGACCTTGGCGTGCTTCAGCTCGATCTGCTGGATGCGCTGGAAGAACTCGGCGTCTTTGGGGTTCGAGCCGGGCCAGCCGCCCTCGATGTAGCTGATGCCCAGCGCATCCAGCTCGCGTGCGATCTTGACTTTATCCTCGGCCGAGAGCGACATGCCCTCGCGCTGCGTGCCGTCGCGCAGGGTCGTGTCGTAGAGTTGGATTTGCACTGCTAGCTCCTTGTAATGACGAAAGACGAAGGACGAAAGACCAACGATAACCAGCTAGCGCGTGCGAATTGCGGGCAGCCGCTCACGAGGAGCGACTGCCGGTACCACCTTTTCTCGTATGGACATATGTGATCCTATCATCAGACATTCGCAGCACAACCTGGGCCGATAAGGTTGACATTGGGACAACGAGGAAGATTCTGTATATGACCAGTTATAGACAGGGTGATGTCTTCCTGGTGCCATTCCCTTTCACCCACCAGAGCGGAACCAAGCAGCGGCCTGCGGTTGTATTGACCGGTTGTTGCTTCTTTTGATATCACACTTGTACGGCGCAAATTGGGCGCGCTCTCAAACGCTGACCGAGGGCGTGTACGCGCTGCGTTCGCGCTCATCCTTGATCTCCCGTAGTTCAGCTGCGTGCCCTCTTCGCCCGCCAGCACGGATAGCTTCCAAACACCTTGAACAGCCCAGTTTTGGCCTGAATATGCTCCAGCAGCTCCGCGATGTGTGGCTCGGCGCGATGGCCGTTGATATCCACCAGAAAGATATAGTCGCCCAGGGTGGCCTTGCTCGGTCGCGATTCGAGCTTGGTCATGTTGATGCCTGCGCTCGCCAGCTCTTGCAGCGTCTCCACCAGGATGCCGGCACGATCCTCGGCGAAGCCGAAGCACATGCTGGTCTTGTCGTCGCCGGTCGGCGGGCTTTCGGCGCGGCTCAGGCCGATGAAGCGCGTGACGTTGTCGCGGCGATCCTGAATGTCATGTGCCAGGAACTGCGCGCCGAGTGATTCGGCGATCCGCAGCGGGCTGATCGCGGCGGCGGGCCGCTCGTCGGCGAGCGCCTCGGTCGGCGCCACGCTGTTGCTCAGCGCCGCTATCGTCGCCACGCCCGGCAGGCAGCGCTCCACGAAGCGGCGGCACTGGCCCAGCGACTGCGGGTGCGCGTACAGCACCTTAATCTGCCCCAGCCCCAGCCCCGGCCGCGTGATCAGGTAATGCCGGATCGGGATCACCGTCTCGCCGGCAATCTGCAGATCGGTCTCGTGAATCAGCAGGTCGAGCGTGGTGGTGACGCTGCCCTCCAGCACGTTCTCGATCGGCAGCACGCACACGTTCGCCAGGCCGGTCTCGACAGCGGTGACGGCTGCGGGCATGCTCGCGAGCGGCAAGAACTCGGCGTCTGGCCCGCCATAGGCGATCGCGGCCTCTTCGCTGAAGGTGCCGGGTGGGCCGAGATATGCTATCGTTGTCATAGATCTGAGTCGTCAGTTGTCAGTTGTCAGTTGTCAGTAGTTCTCGCAACTGACAATTGACAACTGACGACTGACAACTATCCCGCTTTCCCCAACATACTATTGCCAAACAGATCGACCGCCTCGATCGGCGCATCCTGGTGTGAGCCGGCGCGCTGGCGCTCCTGGCGTGAGTGGAACAGCTTGTTCAGCGCGGCGGTGTAGGCTTCGGCTGCCGCTACCACCGTGTCGGTGTTGACGCCGTAGCCGCTGAACACGCGCGGCTGGCGCATGCGATCCACGCCGAAGCCTTTGCCGTTGCCCTCGGCCTCGGCCGCACGGGTGCCATACTCCTGCACGCGCATCGTCACCTCGGCCACCGCGTTGATGCCCTCGGTGATCGCGTTGACCGCGAACTCGACCAATTCGCCCGGCTGGCCAACGATCCGGTTGATCGCCTGGCAGGCCGCGTCGATCGGGCCGGAGCCCTGGGCCGACTCAGTTTTACTCTCGTCGCCTGGCCCGCGCATGCGCACCGTTGCAGTTGGGATCACGTCGGTGCCGCAGAACACCTGCACATACTCGAGCTCGTAGATCGCGATTGGCCGCTGGGCCTCGCCGGCGATCAGCGCCTCGATATCGCGATCGTCGATCACCTTCTTCTTGTCAGCCAGCTCCTTGAAGCGCGCGAAGACATGCCGGAAATCCTCGTCGTTCAGGTGGTAGTCCATCGCCTCCAGGTGCTTGCGGAAGGCGTGCCGGCCGGAGTGTTTGCCGAGGATCAGCGCGTTGCCATCCAGCCCAACCGTCTCGGCGTTCATGATCTCATAGGTCTCGCGGTTCTTGAGGATGCCATCCTGGTGAATGCCCGACTCGTGCGCGAAGGCGTTGGCGCCGACGATCGCCTTGTTCGGCGGCACATGCATGCCCGTGCAGGCTGCGACCAGCCGCGAGCCGCGCGCCAGCTCGCGCGTGGTGATCTGGGTCTCGATACCGAAGAACTGCCGGCGCGTCTGCAGCGCCATCACCACCTCTTCGAGCGAAGCGTTGCCGGCGCGCTCGCCGATGCCGTTGATCGTACATTCGATCTGCCGCGCGCCCGCGCGCACGCCGGCCAGCGAGTTCGCCACCGCCATGCCCAGGTCGTCGTGGCAGTGGGTCGAGATGATCACATTTTCTGCGCCCGGCACATTGCGGCGAATACCGTCGATCATCGCATAATATTCTTCGGGCGTGCTGTAGCCGACCGTATCGGGGATGTTCAGCGTTGTCGCGCCGCACTCGATCGCGATCTTCAGCACCTGGTAGAGATACTGCGGGTCGGAGCGCGTGGCGTCCATGGGCGAAAACTCGATGTCGTCGCACAGGCTGCGCGCGTACGTCACCATCTCGCCGATCAGCTCCAGCGCCTCGCCGCGACTCTTGCGGAATTGGTGCTCCAGATGAATATCCGAGGTTGACATAAAAGTGTGGATACGTTTATGAGCGGCCGGCTCGATTGCGCTCCAGCACTTATCGATATCATCCTTGTTGGCGCGCGCCAGGCCGCAGATCACCGGGCCATCGGCGGTGCCAAGCTCCTGCGCGATCGCGTTGACCGCGTCCCAATCGCCGGGCGATGCGGCTGGGAAGCCCGCCTCCATAATATCGACTTTGAGGCGCGCCAGCTGCCGCGCGACCTCGAGCTTCTCGTCTTTGGTCATCGTGCAGCCAGGCGCCTGCTCGCCATCGCGCAGAGTCGTGTCGAAGATACGTACGTGATCGGATACGTGAGGCTCCATGATCGCTTTGCTCCTTGACGAAGGACGAAGGACGAAGGACGAAAGCCTGTCATCTAGATCGAGCGCGTCAGACAACGTTGAAGATCGAGCTTTCGTCCTTGGTCTTTGGTCTTCCGTCGGTTTATGCTCCGCCTTGCCCCGGTATAACTTCCTTCGGATTCACAAACGGCATCATCCGCCGCAGCTCGGCGCCCACCTGCTCCAGCTGGCTTTTGGTATCCGCCGCGCGCATGCGGTTGAAGGTCGGCCGGCCGTTGTGGTTCTCTTCGATCCATTCCTCGGCAAACGAGCCGCTCTGGATATTCGCCAGCAGCTGCTTCATCGCCGCGCGGGTCTGATCGTTAATGATCTGCGATCCGGCCACATAATCGCCCCACTCGGCGGTGTCCGAGACCGAGTAGCGCATATAGTTCAGGCCGCCCTGGTAGAACAGATCGACGATCAGCTTCAGCTCGTGCATGCACTCGAAGTAGGCCACCTCGGGCTGGTAGCCGGCCTCGACCAGCGTCTCGAAGCCGGCCTTGACCAGCGCCGACACGCCGCCGCAGAGCACCGCCTGCTCGCCGAACAGGTCGGTCTCGGTCTCCTCGGTGAAGGTGGTCTTCAGCACGCCGGCCTTGGTTGATCCGATGCCCTTGCCATACGCCAGCGCGTCCTCGAACGCGTGGCCCGACGCATCCTGGTGTACCGCCACCAGCGCAGGCACGCCGCCGCCCTGGGTGTAGACCTCGCGCACGCGGTGGCCGGGGGCCTTGGGCGCGATCATGCTGACATCGACATCCTGCGGCGCGACGATCTGGCCGTAGCGAATATTGAAGCCATGCGCGAACATCAACGTTTTGCCAGCGGTCAGGTTTGGCGCGATCTCTTTGTTATACAGCGCGGCCTGGCCGGTATCGGGCGTGACGATCATGATGATCTGTGCGGCCTTGGCCGCCTCGGCCACCGAGAGCACCTTCAGGCCGGCGGCCTCGGCCTTGGCGCGGCTCTTCGAGCCTTCGTACAGGCCGACCACCACATCCAGCCCGCTCTCCTTGAGGTTCAGCGCGTGGGCGTGGCCCTGGCTGCCAAAGCCGATAATGGCGATCGTGCGGCCCTTCAGGCGTCCGAGGTCGGCGTTGTTGTCGTAGAAAAGTTCTGCCATGTGCTCCTCATATGCAAGGGTTAAGGGTTAGGGGTTAACGGTTCAGGGTTAAATTCATCGACGCTCAATGCAAGCCAATGGCTCTAACCCTTAACCCTTAACCCTTAACAAACTAATTCAGCGCTGCCGCCTGCGCCGGTACGTGGCCGTTGCCGCTCTCGGCTGCTTCGGCCGGCGCCTGGTGGGTGTGTGCGCCGCGCACCATCGCGATCCGGCCGGTGCGCATCATCTCCTTCACGCCGAACGGCCGAATAACCTCGACGAAGTTTTCGACCTTGGATGGCGTGCCGGTCATCTCAATAATCATAGTGTTGTAGCCGACATCGACGATCTTGGCGTCGAAGACGCTGCACAGCGCCACAACCTCGGGCCGGCTTTGCGATGGCGCGTGGATCTTGACCAGCACCATCTCGCGCTCGACGGTCGGGTCGTTGGTCACATCGCTGACCTTCAGCACCTCGATCAGACGGTACAGCTGCTTGGTGACCTGCTCGACATCGGCCGCCTCGACCACCAGCGTCATGCGGCTGACGCCAGGCGTCTCGCTGTGGCCGACCGCCAAGCTCTCGATGTTGAACCCGCGCCGCCGAAACAGGCTGACCGCGCGATTCAGCACGCCCGGCCGATCCTGCATTAGCGCGACGATCGTATGCTTATGAGTGCTCAAGTATTTGCTCCTCTTTATTGACAAGATGACAAGATGACAAGATGGCAAGATGACATTCAACAGTTGAAGGGTCATCTTGTCACCCCTTCATCTTGTCATCTTGTCACGTCGCCGGCGCTTCCGTCAGCATCTCGCCGATGCTCTTGTTCTGTGGCACCATCGGGAACACGTTGACCTCGCGCTCGACCTGGAAGTCGATCAGCACCGGGCCATCGGTGGCGTAGGCCTCCTCGATCGCCGCGTCGACATCCACAACGCGCGTGACGGTGATGCCCTTCCAGCCGTAGGCCTCGGCCAGCTTGGCGAAGTTCGGGCCGGTCAGCGGCGTGCCACTGTAGCGCTTGCCCTCGAACAGCTCCTGCCACTGGCGCACCATGCCCAGGTAGCCGTTGTTGATGATCGCGACCTTGACGTTCTTGATGCCCTCTTGCATCATGGTCGCCATCTCCTGGTTGGTCATCTGGAAGCCGCCGTCGCCGCAGATCGCCCAGATCGTCTCGTTCGGGTGCGCGATCGACACGCCCATGGCCGCCGGCACCGCGAAGCCCATGGTGCCCGCGCCGCCGCTGGTGATATGCGTGCGCGGCCGGAACCAGTCGATCAGCTGCGCGGCCCACATCTGGTGCTGGCCGACATCGGTGACCACCCGGTAGTTGCCGCGCTGATTCACAATCCGCGTGAACGAGGCGTAGACATCGTGCGGCATCAGCTGCGACGTATCGGGCCGGTTGAGGTACTGCTGCTTGTGCTGATGCTGCGATTGCATCTCGCGGATATGCTCCATCCAATCGCTGGCGTGGCCATGTAGCTCGGCCAGGCCCTCGCGCGCCGGCAGCTCCTCCAGCAGCGCGGCCAGCACAATGCGCGCGTCGCCGACGATCGGCACTGTCACCTTGACGTTCTTGCCGATCTCGCTCGGGTCGATGTCGACGTGAATGACCTTGGCGTGTGGCGCGAAAGTCGAGGCCTTGCCGGTCACCCGGTCGTCGAAGCGCCCGCCGATGTTCAGCAGCACATCGCATTCCTGAATGGCGCGGTTGACATGCACCCAGCCGTGCATGCCGGGCATGCCGATATTCAGCGGGTGATCCTCGGGAAAGGAGCCGATACCGTGCAGCGTGGTGGTGATTGGGATGCCCGTGCGCTCGGCAAGCGCGCGCAGCTCGTCGATCGCGCCCGACATCGTCACGCCGTTGCCGGCGATGATCAGCGGCTTCTTGGCTTCGATCAGCAGCCGGATGGCCTCGCGGATCTGCTTGCGGTTGCCGTTGTAGTTCGGCTTGTAGCCCGGCAGGTTCAGCTTGACATCCCAGTTTGGCACGGTCTTGGCCTGCATGGTATCTTTGGTGACATCGATCAGCACCGGGCCGTTCCGGCCGGTGGTGGCGATATGGATGGCCTCCTTGAAGACATACGGCAGCTCGTCGACGTTCTTGACCAGGTAGTTGTGCTTGGTGATCGGCATGGTGATGCCGGTGATATCGGTCTCCTGGAAGGCATCCTTGCCCAGCACTGCGCTGGAGACCTGGCCGGTGATCGCCAGCAGCGGCGTGCTGTCCATCATCGCGTCGGCGATCGGCGTGACCAGGTTAGTCGTGCCGGGGCCGCTGGTGCCGATGCACACGCCGATCCGCCCGGTCGAGCGCGCGTAGCCCTCGGCCGCGTGGCCGGCGCCCTGCTCGTGCCGGCACAGCACATGGCGCAGCTGATCGCGATATTCCCACATGGCGTAGTAGAACGGCATGATCGCGCCGCCCGGGATCCCAAACATCACATCCACGCCCTCGCGAATGAGCGCTTCGCACATGATCTGCGCGCCGGTTCGTTGTTCTGACATTGATACCTCCAGATGCTTGATGCTTGATGCTTGATACGTGATACTTGGGCCTCGGATAAACATCACATAGTAAGCATTTAGGCATTAAGGATCAGTTTTGTCGTTAACTTCGTACGTTTCCGATTCTTCTTTGATGAATCCGTCGCGATGCTTGATACGTGATGGCTGATACGTGATTACGTGATGTCTGACAGTGATCATCAAGCATCAAGCATCAAGCATCAAGCACCAAGCATCAAGCATCAAGCATCACTCCAGTATCGCTCCATTACTCGCGTTCGTCACCAGCCTGGTGTAGCGCGCCAGCCAGCCGCGCTTGTACTTCGGCGCCGGCGCGGTCCACTCCTTCCGCCGTGCCTCCAAATCCTCGTTCGATACGTCGATATTCAGCTTGCGCGCGGCCAGATCGATCACCACCGTATCGCCATCGCGAATCAGCCCGATCGGGCCGCCCTCGGCCGCCTCGGGTGAGACATGGCCGATGCACAGGCCGCGCGTGCCGCCGCTGAAGCGCCCGTCGGTGATCAGCGCGGTGGTGCCGCTCAGCTCGGGGATGCCCTTGACCATGCTCGTGAGCGACAGCATCTCGCGCATACCCGGCCCGCCGCGCGGCCCCTCGTTGCGAACAATGATCACATCGCCAGGGTTGATCTTGCCGTTCACTACCGCATTCGTCGCCGTCTCCTCACTGTCGAACACGCGCGCCGGGCCGCTGAAATGCATCTCGTGCTGGTCGACCGCGCCGACCTTGATGATCGCGCCTTCGGGAGCCAGGTTGCCGAACAGCACACTGAGCGCGCCGCGCTGCGTGTGCGGGTTGCTAACAGGCCGGATGCACTCGGGGTTGCGGCTCTCGGCGTGCGCCAGGTTCTCGCCCATGGTCGCGCCGGTCACGGTGATTGCGTCCAGCTTCAGCACGCCGGGCTTCTTGGCCAGCTCGGCCAGGATGGCCGGGACGCCGCCGGCCGCGTGGACATCCTGGATGTGCCACTGGCGCGGGCCATCCCACGCTGGCGAAACTTTGGACAAGTGCGGCGTGCGGTCGGAGACATCGTTGAAGCGGCCGACCGGGTAATCCAGGTCGGTCTCGCGCGCCAGCGCCAGCACGTGCAGCACGGTGTTGGTCGACCCGCCCATCGCCACATCCAGCGCCATCGCATTATCGATCGCATCGGGGGTCACAATATCGCGGAAGCGGATTTTGCGCTCGACCAGATCCATGATCTTGGCAGCGGTTTTGCGGGCTAGCTCGTGGCGTTCGGGTGAGACAGCGAGGAGGGTTCCGTTGTGCGGGAGCGCGATACCGAGGGCTTCACAGAGGCAGTTCATCGAGTTGGCGGTGAACATGCCGCTACAGCTTCCACAGGTGGGGCAGCTGATCTGTTCCAATTTCAGCAGCTGTGCGTCGCTCATCTTGCCGGCGGCGTGCTTGCCAACCGCCTCGAACACCGTGATCAGGTCGCTCTTGTTGCCTTCTTCGTCCACGCCGGCCATCATCGGCCCGCCCGAGATGAAGATCGTTGGGATGTTGACCCGCGCCGCACCCATCAGCATGCCGGGGGTGATCTTGTCGCAGTTGGGGATGCAGATCATCGCGTCGAAGCAATGCGCGGTGGCCATGGTCTCGACCGAGTCGGCGATCAGCTCGCGCGAGGGCAGCGAGTAGCGCATGCCCTCGTGGCCCATCACGATCCCGTCGTCCACGCCGATGGTGTTGAACTCGAACGGGATGCCGCCGGCCGCGCGCACCGCCTCCTTGACCACGCGTCCAAATTCTTGCAGATGGACGTGGCCGGGGATGATGTCGACATACGAATTGCAGATAGCGATGAACGGCTTATTGAAATCGGACTCTTCTCGGATCTGGCCGGTGGCGCGTAGCAGGCTGCGGTGTGGCGCGCGCTCAAAGCCGCGCTTGATCGTATCGGAACGCATAGCAATGCTCTCCTCTCGCTGCGCCGGCTCTGGCGCATCCAGGCTGATGGCGATCTCATGGTGATTGTCGCCCGCACGCGCGGGCCAGGTTGTGCGTTTACGCAATCGATCGAGCGGCGATGCTCGCGGCCGCACTGCGGCTGGGGGCTGCCCGCATCGGCAGCGCTTGGGTGGGTCACTGCACTGTGGCGCTACCCGAGTGAAGAACAGAGAACAAGATCTGATATTTGGCTTTTGTTCTTTGTTCTTGGTTCTTGGTTCTATCGGCTATTTCGCCTTGGTATTCGCACTGGCACTGGTACCGGAACCGGCTTCTGCGGCACGAGTAGCTGTTCCAGCAGTTTCTTAACGCGACCCAGCATAGTTTTAACCTTCACCTAGAGGAACGAAACGCGCGCTGGGCGCTTGGCTCGTCCCATCCTACATAAACAAAAGACATAAACAAAAGACCCCTCCACCGTGTGGGAGGGGCCTGACAGTTGACTTACGCCGCGCTGACCTTGCTCGCCTCCCAGCCTCTTATAGACCCGTGATAATAATCAGGGCTACAAGAAGGAGGCTTAGGAGCAGGCTGTTGTTTGCGCGCGTCATCATGGTTTGTGTTATTGCATACAATCGAACTGAGCGAAGTATACTCCAGAAGTCGCAAAACTGTCAAGCAGGAATTTGGATTTTAATCGCGTTTGGTTTGACTCTATAAAACCACCGATTTATACTCTGCATATTCCTTCCCAGGCATCGAGGATCACCACTGCTACACGCTGATATAGCCTCCGTGCTATCCAACTGTCAAAGGCGCGCCCGCACTCTGTCAACGTTGTAGTGACCGGGTTGTTGCTCAGAAAGGAGCGCAAGCAATGGTACTGAAGAGACTTGGCTCTATGATCATGATCGTGCTGGTGGCGCTAGCTGCGATGGTGCAGCCGATCGCGGCGCCCGCCACTTTCGCGGCCCAAGGGAACGACTTCGTCAAGCAGGCTGGATCGGAGCTGCGGCTTCATGGCCAGGTGTTCCGCTTCGCCGGCACGAACAACTACTACCTCATGTACAAGTCGAAGCTCATGGTCGACGATGTGCTCGATTCGGCTGCTGCCAATCACTTCACCGTGCTGCGCACGTGGGGCTGGCTCGACATTGGCAACCAGGACGGTTCGAACTCGATCCGCGGCAAGGCCGACGGCGTGTATTTCCAGTATTGGGACGGGACGAAACCGGCCTACAACGACGGCGACGACGGGCTCAAGCGTCTCGACTACGTCGTGTACAAGGCTGGCCGGGTTGGACTCAAGCTGGTGATCCCATTCACCAACAACTGGAACGACTTCGGCGGGATGGACCAGTACGTGCGCTGGCGGGGCAGCCAATACCACGACCAGTTCTATACCGATCCGACTATCAGGCAATGGTACAAGAACTGGATCGCGCACTTGCTCAATCGAGTCAACACCTACAATGGCGTTGCCTACAAGGACGACCCGACCATCATGACCTGGGAGCTGGGCAACGAGCCGCGCTGCCTGAGCGCCGGGGCATATCCTCGGTCGCCCAACTGCACCACCCAAACGCTGATCGCCTGGGCCGACGAAATGTCAACCCATATCAAGAGCATCGACGACAAGCATCTCGTCTCAGTCGGCGACGAGGGCTTCTACTGCCTGCCCAACCCGACGCACTGGACTGAGAACTGCGGCGAGGGGGTTGACACCGTCGCGTTCACTGCGCTGGAAAACATCGACGTGATGTCATTCCATATGTACCCGGATTACTGGGGCACGGACGTTGCTTGGGGGACGCAGTGGATCAACAGCCACTTCGCGGCCGCCCGGGCGCTCGACAAGCCGGCTATGCTGGGCGAGTACGGCCTGCTCGACAAGAGCATGCGTAACCCGAACTACAAGAAATGGACCGACGCTGTCTTCGACAGTGGTGGCGCCGGGGCACTGTACTGGATTCTCTCGGGCAAGCAGGACGACGGATCGTACTACCCCGACTACGACGGCTTCACGGTATATGCCTTCAATCCGGTCTTCATCACGCTCGGCAACTTCGCGCAGATGATGGCCGCGAATCGTACCTTGGTCTTCCCGCCGGTCGCCGACGACGACACGGCGGTCACCGAGTTCAACACCGCAGTGACGCTCAAACCAGCGGCGAACGATATCGCCTCCGGCAGCGCCACTGTCGTACCAGGCTCGTTGGATCTCGATCCGGGCGCGTCGGGCCAGCAAACAACTCTGGCGCTCGCCGGCGGCACGTTTGTCGCCGGGACTGACGGCGTGGTGGAGTTCACCCCGACCGACGGATTCGCGGGCAAGGTGCAGGCGTCGTATGTCATCCAGGATAGCGCCGGCCGGACCTCGAACGCAGCCGCGCTCACCGTGACGGTGAAGCCGAATCCGGCTGCGGCGATCCTGCTGGCCTCCTTCGAGACTGGCACCGAGGGCTGGGCGCCCGGCAACTGGCAGCCGACCGCAGGGACGGTCGAGCAAAGCACTGACTACGCCAGCGAAGGCAGCCACAGCCTGAAGTTCAACGCCGTCGACGGCGGCTGGGTCGGCGTCACCTTCCCTGCACCGGTTGACCTGACCGGCAAGACGCACATCAAAGTCGATATCAAGACGCTGGGAGCAGGCACATCGCAGGACATTTCGCTCCAGATTGGTCCTGGCTTCGAGTGGTGCCAGGGCAACTTCACGTTCGTCAATGCCAACACCACGGCGACTACTGACGTCGACTTGATCGGTGCCTTCTCGTGCGACATCTCTACGAAGCCAATGAACGACGTGCGCGGCATGTACATCTTCTTTTCCGGCGGCGGCACGTTCTACCT
>WNGB01004053.1_pt1 | contig 22631 bp, 20 predicted proteins | sample 5400681 | NCBI WGS metagenome assembly WNGB01 (sample SAMN13153367, study PRJNA577476) | soil metagenome | isolation source: 115 cm soil or saprolite under grassland replicate 2 | place: USA:California | collected 2016-06-15
GCTTTCTCTTGCGTCGACATCGTCGGGCCTCACCTGGCGGCAGGATGGGTCGCCCAGCCGCCGATCGAAGCGGAACACGAAAGGAGCGCGGCAGCGCGCCGAACTGCAGGCGGTCCGGGAACGTGCGGCCGAGTTGTTCGCCGAGGGCCGCTCTGCCGCCACCGTCGCCGACGAGCTGGGCGTCGCCAGGCAGACCGCGACCCAGTGGCGGGCCCGCTGGCAATCCGGTGGCACCGCAGCATTGCGAAACAGAAGGCTCGGCCGACAGCCCGCGGTTCCTGACAGCCGGCTGCCGGCGATCGAACAGGCCCTCCTGAAGGGCGCCGAAGCTCACGGCTTTGACAGCGACATGTGGACATCGGCTCGGGTCGCGGTGGTCGTCCAGCGGATGACCGGCGTGCAGCTTGGCAGGAAGGCGGTGCAGCGGCTGCTGCGCGAACGGCTCGGCCGGCGCTTCCAACCAGCAACCTCCGGCGCCACCGTCGTGACCGCCGCCGCGCAACCCCTACCGACCCCGGCATCCGCGACCGATTCCCTCGCCGCGATTGCCGCGGCCGCGCTGGCCAACCTGGAGGACCTGCCTGCTGGCTTGCCTGGCCTGGCCCGCTCCAACCGTCCGGCCACTCCCGCCGAACGCCGGGACGCCATCGCCCAAGCCTGGCGGGACGAACCCGGGATCACCGACACCGCCCTCGCCGAGCGGTTCGGGGTCAGCCGCCGAACCCTCCAACGCGACACCCAGGCCCTCCAGGAGCGGGGCATCCAGCGCCACGCGGCGGACCGCCGGCGCCGAAGCCCCCGGACCCGGGCCCACTACGCCGCCATCTACCAGAGGTTCCTCGCCTGGCTGGCCGACGAGCTGGGCCGGCCCCCCACCCGGCATGATCTCAGCGGCGACGTCCTCGCCCGGTGGATCGCCCAGCGGGCAAGCGTCGGCGGTCACGGCGGCGGGGGATTATCGTCGGCGTCGCTGCGATTGGAATGCAGCGCCCTGCGCCAACTTGCCCGCCACGCCGGCCGCCCCGAGCTGGCCGCCAGCCTGCACGCCTCCCGGCAGCAGGCACCCCCGCCGGAGACCATCTCACCCGCCCAGTACGAGCGGCTGCTCCTTGAGCCCGACCTGACGACTCCGCTCCACGTCCGCGACAGGGCCATGCTGCGGCTGCTGGGTGACGTCGGCCTGCGTCCCAGCGAGCTGTGCGCCCTGAAAATCGAGGACCTCGCCTGGAGTGCCGACGGCCAAGCGGCCGTGCAACTCAAGGTGGCCCGGGGCCAGGGTCGAGTTGTACAGCTCACTCCCCAGGCGACCGCCGCCCTGGCCGGCTGGTTCCCACATCATCCGGACTGGCAACCTGACGGGAGGGGCCGAGAGTTGGCGGCGGAGGCGCCACTGTTCGTCGCGCTCGGGCCGCCGAAATCCGCCAGGCAGGCCATCACCGAGAGCGGTCTGCTTCGCCAGGTTCTGCGGCACGCGCAGCAGGCCGGGATCCCGGCGCATCTGCGCTATCCCTATGTGCTGCGACACTACTGGGCGACCCAGCAGGTCGCCCGCGGCATCACGCCGGCCCAGTTGCAGGCTCGCGGCGGGTGGCGGGACCGCCGCAGCGCGCAGGCGTACTTCCAACGGCCCCCCGCTGCGGCCGCCCTGGCGGCGGCGCTTGACCTGGACCGCGAAACGCCGCCGGCCCGTTGACGCGGGGCAACGTGTTGCCGAAAGGGCTTGTCTCGATTGCTGCAGCCAGCAAGTCGGAGCGGCGAGCGGCCCAGGGTCGGGCTTGCCGGCCGGGCGGTGCGGCCGTGGGAGTCGATCGGAGCGGAGAGCGAGGCGGCGGTGGCCGCTGCTCAGGCGGCGGGCGGGGTGGGTGCCAGTCGACTGCGGGTGTGGCGCCAGAGCTTGAGGAGGTTGTGGGTGCCACACAGCAGCTTCCATTCGCCGTCGCAGGCAGCCAAGCCGCGGCGGGTGAACCGGCGGGCGCCTTGCTGTTCCTTGAGCTGCCCGAAGACCGGTTCCACGGTCTCTTTGCGCTTGGCGTAGCAGGCCTTGCCCTGGTCGCTTCCGAGCTTGGCGGCCATGGCGGCGCGCAGGCCATCGCTCTTGGACTCCGACGGCTTGCCGTCCTTGCGGGGCTTGCCCTGGCGGCCGTGCTTGGCCGGCGGGATGTAGAGGTCGGGCGCGTCGGGGATGGCGGTGAGGTTGGCGATCGACCAGTAGCCGGCGTCGGCCAGCAACCTCCCGGGTCGCTGGTCGATGTCGGCCGCAGCCAGGGTCTGGTCGACGGCGGCCAGCATGGGGCCCAGCTGTTGCAGGTCGTTGGCCTGCTGGGTGAGCGCGGCGGCCACCACGACCTGGTGCTCGGTCACTACCGCCTGGGCGTTGTAGCCCTGCGCGGTGCCCTTGCGGGTCGGCACCAGGCGGCTCTCGGGATCGGTGGTGTTGGCGACGGCCCCCGGGTTGGGCGCCTCATCACGGCGGCGAGGCTTGATGTGGACCCGGGGCTGCTTGCCGCGGGCCCGGGCCGCTGCGGCCAGGTCCGCGACCCGCTGCTGGTAGCGCCGTTGCCGCTCGGCGGCCTCGGCTTCCAGCCGCGCCTTGGCCTGCTGGAGGCGGGCCAGCCGCCCGCTTGGGCTGGCCAGCGCGGCCGGGAGCTCATCGCCCCGGGTGAGGCCGTGCCGGCGGTCCTCGGCCTGGTCGGTCTCGGCCGCTTCCCGCAGGATCTGGGCGACCTCCTCCTCGAGCTTGACCAGCGTGCGGTTGGCCCTGTTGGCGGCGTTGGCGGCCACCTTGGTGCCGTCCAGCGCGACCACGCCGAGACGGACCATGCCGGCGGCGGCGCACAGCTTCAACGACTCGATGAGGAAGCCGGCCAGGGCCTGCTGGTGGCGGACGCGGAACCGCGCGATGGTCACATGATCGGGGAGCTGGTTGCCGGCCAGCACCCGGAAGGCGATGTCCTCAGTGCAGCGGCGTTCGATCTGCCGGGAGGAGCGCACCCCGATGGCGTAGGCGTACAGCAGTACACCCAGCAGGGTCTTGGGGTCGTAGGCGGGATGGCCGTGCCCGTCGGCGCGGTAGGCACACAGGAACGGCTCCAGGTCGAGCTGGTCGACCACATCGCGCACGAACCAGGCCAGATGGTCGGCCGGGAGCCAGTCGCGCAGGTCCGGGGGCAGCAGGAAGGACTGATCGCGGTCGCCGCGAAGGAAGTTGTAAGCCATAGCCCATCCTACCCATTCGCGACGTTAGCACCAAATGTATTGGTTCTTAAGAGTCAACTCCAGGGCGCCTGCCGGGGCTGCTCATTCGCGCAGAGCGCGCCGCTGCTACCCGCCAGCATGCTGCCCGGGCACTGGTGGTCGCTCCGATCGCCCGGACCTTTCCAGCTGCCAGGCTCGGGTGTGCCACAGCAGCGCGTTGGCCATCGCCATGCCAAACAGCGTCAGCAGCGCCAACACCGCCCACAGCGGCGACGTCAAGGGCAGCGGCGCCTGAATCCGTGCGACCATCGGCGTCGCCTGCAGCACCCCGATGAGCAGGCAGACCGGCAACGCCCGGCGCGCCACCCGCAGCGACAGGCCCACCGCCCGCCCAAGATCGCGCTCCCCGTCCAGTACGATCCGGGGTACCAGCACCGCCAGCAATGCCACCGCCACCGCCAGCACCGGCCCCATCACCAGCAGCCGCAGCACATACTCGCGCCCCGGCAGCGACGCGTCCTCGACCGTCCCGATCGGCAACACCGCCAGCCCCACGGCGGCCGCCACCCCCGAGGCGGGCAGGACCGCAGCCCAGGTGAGCACCAGGCCGCCCAGGCCGAGCAGCAGCATCCTCCGAGTCGCCGCCAGCGCCTCGCGGACGCCGGCCCGCTGATCGCCAAGCGCGCCGCCCAGGTAGGCGACCAGAAACAGCAGCCCCACCGCGGTCAGGACGGATGCTGCGATGACCAGCAGCAGCAACGCGGCCGCCGCCCAGCCATGGACCTCCCTGGTGGGCTGCGACGGCCCGGCCGAACCAGGAGACAGGTAGACCAGCAGCACGATGGCGGCGATGGCCAAGGGCCGGCGTTGGCATTGGCGCCAGGCGTCACGCACGACCGCAGCGAAGATGTTGGCCTCCCACAGGTGCCGCCCGCAGCGGGCGTGATCACGACGGCGCTGATCCTACCGGGAGAGCGCTCGTCGGATCGCAGGCGGTTCTCCGTGTGGAACAACCAGGACCCGGCGGCTCTGCACCACCACCACCACCACCACCACCACCACCACCAGTGCTTTGTGCAACAGGCTGGGGGGCGTCGACGCTGCCTGGGCTCGCGCCGCCCCCGCGGTGGGCGAAGACGCGATCCGGGCCGCGACGGCAGGTGCGGCAGTAGGCCAAGGTCGACCGTCAGGGGTCAGTCAGCTGCTCGCCACCACCGCCAGGCCCTGTCACCGGCCCCGTCACCCTAGGAAGGGCCCGGAATTGGTATCCGCGGCGCAGAACCGGTTAGCATCCGCGTGCCTCTCCCAAACTCCCCGTTTCGGGAGGATCAGCTTAGGTGTCGACCATCGGCGCGAGGCATGCGGGCTGTTCGGGGTCTGGGTGCCGGGGAAACCGGTCGCCAACCTCGTGTACTACGGGCTGTACGCCTCCAGCACCGCGGGCAGGATTCGGCCGGCATGGCCGTCGGCGACGGCCACGGCGTGCTCGTCTACCGGGACATGGGGCTGGTGAGGCAGGTGTTCGACGAGGCCACCCTGGCACCCTCCAAGGCCAACTGGCGATCGGCCACACCCGCCACTCCTCTCCAGGCGGCTCATGCTGGCAGAACGCCCAGCCCGTCTTCAAGACCGACGCCGCCGGCAGCGCCATCGCCCTGGCCCACAACGGCAACCTCACCAACACCGCCGCGCTGGCCGGGCACCTGATTCCGCAGGAATCGCCGGCTGGCTGGCCCGTCCAGCCCCGGGCCAGCAGCGACACCGACGTCATCGCCGAGCTACTGGCCAGGGGGGCCGACCTGTCGCTGGAGGAGGCGATCGTCGCCACCGTGCCCCGCCTCCGGGCCCTCACCGAGGCCGCCGCCCCTGCCGGCATCGGTCCCGCCCGGGGGCTGTGCACGGCCTGTTTCACGGCGAGCTATCCGATCCCGATGCCGGACACGGCGGTCGCGAACCTCAGGGCGTCCGTCGCCACCCAACCGACCACCGTTCCGCTGCCGAACCCCTAGCCAGAGGACGCGCGATGATCCGAAACCTGCCAATCCGGTCCAAACTGATCGGCATGCTGATCCCGCCGCTGCTGGCGCTGACCCTCCTCACCTCGCTGGGTATCGGCACCAACCTGGCCACCAAGGTCCAAGCCGAACACCTGCGCCAGGAAGCTGCCTTCGCCACCACCTTGTCCCGGCTGGTCCATGAGTTGCAAGACGAACGAGACTTGACCGCCGGCTGGGTCAGCGGCGGCCGCACCGGCGTCGGACGCCGCGACCTGGACGACCAACAGGTGCGCGTCAATCGGGCCCTGGAGGCCTTTCGGAACGACGCCCAAGCGCTGGAGGATGACGGCTCCCCCTTCCACGGCAAGGTCCAGACGGCCCGGGTCGGACTCGGCACGCTGGATGAGGCGCGCGGCGGAGTCGAGAACAACGTCGCAGCAACCACCGCCCAGCAGGTGCTGGACTCCTACTCGGAGCGCATCGGCGACCTGTTGGCTGTCGACTTCGAGATCGCCAGGAATGCCGACAACCACACCCTGACCCGCAAGGTCGCCGCCTTCGTGGCCATGGCGCGCCTCGGGGAGGCGGCCAGCCAGGAACGTGGCTTGCTGCATGCGGTCACCACGGCCGGGAAGTTCGCCCCAGGTGAGCCTCAGCGCCTGTCCGCGCTGGTGGGCGCGCAGGAGAGCTGGCGCTTCCAGTTCAACGCGGCAGCAACCCTTGAGCAGCACGAAGCCCTTGACCAGACCTTGCAGCGTGCCGACAGCGAGCAGGCAATCGAGTTCCGCGATGGCTTGGCCGGTACCGGCGCCAGCCAACCGACCACCGGTCCCAGCCAACCAACGACCGTCCGCCCAGCAGAGTGGTACCGGGCCTCGACCACCAGGATCCAGCTTCTGCGCGGGATCGAGGAGGACCTCCTCGGCGACGTCGACGCGGCCACTGCCGCGGTCCAGGCCGGCGGCAGCCGCCGGGCCCTGATCTATACGGTCATCTTGACGGCCCTCTTGTGGTTGACGGTTGGTCTGGTGCTGCTGATCGCCCGCTCCATGGTCCAGCCGCTGCGGACCCTGACCGACACCGCCAACGAGGTCGCCGACCACCGGCTGCCGGGCCTGGTCGACCAGTTGCAGCACGCCAAGGATCCGCGCGACCTCGACGTCGTCCCCGAACCGGTCCCGGTGACCTCGGGCGACGAGATCGGCCAGGTGTCGGCCGCCTTCAACTCGGTCCACAGCACCGCCATCCAGGTGGCCACCGAGCAGGCCGCCCTGCGCCGCAGCGTCGGCGACATGTTCCTCAACCTGGCGCGGCGCTCCCAGACCCTGATCGACCGCCAGCTGGAGCTGATGGACGACCTGGAACGTAACGAGACCGACCCCGACACCCTGGAGAACCTGTTCAAGCTCGACCACCTGGCCACCCGCATGCGGCGCAACTCCGAGGACCTGATCGTGCTCTCGGGGGAGGCACCGCCTCGACGCTGGAGCCAGCCGCTCCCGCTGCTAGAGGTGGTGCGGGCCGCCGTGGCCGAGGTCGAGGACTACCGGCGGGTCGAGCTGCTGCCGATCGACGAAAGCATCGGGCTGGCCGGCCAGGCGGTCAGCGACGTCGTCCACCTGCTGGCGGAGCTGGTCGAGAACGCCACCTCGTTCTCGCCACCCAACACCAAGGTCCAGGTGGCCGGCCAGCTGGTGAGCAACGGCTACGTGCTGGAGATCGAGGACCGTGGGCTGGGCATGAGCGACGAGGAGCTGGTCGAGGCCAATGAGCGGCTGGCCAACCCGCCGATCGTGGACTTCGCCCTGTCGCGTATGCTGGGGCTGTACGTGGTCGCGCGGCTGGCCCAGCGCTACAACATCAAGGTGCAGCTGCGGCACTCCTGGTACGGGGGTGTCACCGCGCTGGTGTTCCTGCCGCCGAGCCTGACGGTGCAGGCCCCGGCCCCGGAGTCGTTGGAGGCGGCCCGGAGCGGCCGCCAGCGGCCACAGCTGACCCCGCCGCCCCTGCCCGGCCCAGACGGCGGCCGAGGGCAGCCAGCCCCGCCGGCGGCCGGGCCGCCTCCCCCTCTGGACACCGGGGAGGGTCAGTCCGGCGACCACCTGCCGATCTTCGAGGCGGCCCGCTCCGACTGGTTCGATGGGGGGGACGTTCACGACAGTCACCGAGTCCATCTGCCGCTGCGGCGCCACGGGGCCGAGCGCTCACGCACCACGCCGGAGCAGCCATGGTGGTCCGCTGGCGCCGGACCCGAGCCGCCGCCCGCCAGCGGGGCCGATTCCCTCCAGCAGCCGCCGCCCGCCAGCGCCGCCGATCCTCTCCAGCATCCACCGCCCACCTCGCCGGCCCCGCCAGCGGCGGCCCGGCCTCCGCGCGCGGAACAGCCTTCCACGACGGCGAGCAGTCCAGCACCGGCGCCGGCGACGCCGTTGACGCCCGCTGGGTTGCCGCGCCGGGTGCCCAGGGCCAACCTGGCCCCGGGTATGGTGGCCATGCAGGCGGAGCAGGAACCACCGCCTGTCAGTCCCGACCCACCTCCTGCTCCCACCTCTCCTGACATCCCGACGGCAGCTCGCTCCCCGGAACAAGTCAGAAGCATGCTGTCCAGCTACCGATCCGGTGTGGAGCGCGGCCGGACACGGGCTGGAGGCTCGGACCCCGACGCCCCGAGGTCGTCGAGGAGCGACGATGACCCGACTCAGTAAGGAAGCCCGGAACCTCAACTGGCTGGTCTCCAACTTCGCCAGGAGCGTCCCCGGCGCGGCGCATGCGATCGTGCTGTCGGCCGACGGGCTGCTGCTGGCCGTGTCCGAGCGGCTGGACCGGGCCAGAGCCGACCTTCTCGCCGCCGTCGCCTCAGGCCTGGCCAGCCTGACCCAGGGCGCGGCCCGAATCTTCGGCGGCGGCAACGTCACGCAGACAGTCGTGGAGATGGAGCAGGGCTTCCTGCTGGTGATGTCGGTCAGCGACGGCTCCTGCCTGGCCGTGCTCGCCGCACCGTCCTGCGACATCGGATTGATCGGCTACGAAATGGCATTGCTTGTGGCCAGGACCGGAGAGGTTCTCACGCCCGAGTTACGGGCCGAGCTGCAAGCGGCCCTGCCACGATAATGACGGCTGGGGGATCCACCAATGAGCAGCGAGGACCAGCAAGACGACCGGCAGCAGGAGCCGGGCCGGCTGGTCCGACCCTACTACATGACCGGTGGACGGACCCGACCCCTCCACCACGACCTGGAGTTGGAGGCGCTGGTCTCGACCACCGCGCTTGGGGAGACCTCCCCCAAGCTGCGCGGCGTGGAACGCCGCGCGATCGTCGCGCTCTGCCGTGACCTGCTGTCGATCGCGGAGGTGTCGGCCCGCCTGGACCTGCCGCTGGGTGTCGCCCGCGTCCTGATCGGGGACATGGCAGAGGAAGGGTTCCTCATCCTGCATCGGCCCACCAGTGTCGGCGACCGCCCGGACCTTGCGCTTCTCCAAAGGGTGCTCTATGGACTCCACCAGCTCTGACCGCGCTGGCCCGTCTCTCCAGCAGCGGCCGACGCCGGTCAAGATCGTCATCGCCGGCGGCTTCGGGGTGGGCAAGACGACCTTGGTGGGCGCGGTCTCTGAGATCGACCCGCTGACCACCGAAGCGACCATGACCTCGGCCTCTGCTGGCGTGGATGATCTGTCCGCGTTGCCCGACAAGACCACCACCACGGTGGCGATGGACTTCGGCCGTATCACCCTGGACACCGACCTGATCCTGTACCTGTTCGGTGCTCCCGGCCAGGACCGGTTCTGGTTCATGTGGGACGACCTGTGCCGGGGCGCCATCGGCGCGGTGGTGCTGGTCGACACCAGGCGGCTGCGAGACTGCTTCGCCGCCGTCGACTATTTCGAGCAGCGCCAACTGCCGTTCGTGGTCGCCATCAACTGCTTCGACGGGATCCAGGTGCACCCCATCGAGGACGTCCGCGAAGCGCTCATGATCCCGGCGCACATCCCGGTGCTGGTGTGCGACGCCCGAGAGCGCAAGTCGGCCAAAACGATCCTGATCGGGCTGGTCCAGCACGCCGCGGTCCGCGCGGCCGCCGTCCTGGGATCTACAAACGGCGACGCGGGCAGATCCTCTCCACCGTCGTCTTCCACGGACGCGTACCGGCCGACCCGGCAGTGACCCTGGCCAGTGTCGGGTCCAAGACGCTCCTCGGAGGCGTCGGCGCCCCTCTGACCCACCGGGTGGGGCTTCCGCGATGCCGTCCCGGCCGCGGTCGGGGCCGGAACGGTCCGGGTCGGCGGACGAGTGGTGACCGTCAGCGGCGACGGCGGGTTCTCGTTCGGCACGGGGCGAGCTCGCCAACCAGCGGCAGCACGACCTGCGGGTGGTGGACGTGGGGCTCAACAACAGCGCGCTCGGCTGGCTGCCGAGGTGGCAGCAGCTGTTCTTCCAAGGGGCTGCGCCAGTCGGTCGAGCTGGTCAGCGGCGCTGGCCTACCCGGCTTCGCCGCGGCTGGCGCCGCGCGGGGCTGCGCCGGGGTCAGGTCGAGGAGCCAGAGCAGCTTACGAGCCGCCCTCCACGCCGCCATCCAGCGGCCCAGTGCTTGAGGTCCGCATCGACCTTGACGCGACCCCAATCCACCGTTACCGACGAACGTCGACAGGAGGACGGCCCTACCGTTGTCCCGAGGCCGTGTATGCGTGATCGCGCTCTTGTTCGGTCGGCGGCTCGTCCATCGCCTCGCGCGCCCGCTCCCCGAGGGGCTCCGCTTGGCGCCGCATGGCCCTCGGCTCCAGCAACCACATCAGGCCGAATACGATCACCCCGAGCAGAACCGCGATGAGCGCGTATCCCTGGGCGGCGCGGAAGAGGTCCGGCCCGAGCAGGATGATGAGCTCGTAGGCCAACCACACCAGGGCGCCAGTGACGACCAGCCCCTGCCAGCGGCCCAGGTGGAAGTAGCCCGGCTCGGGCCGGAGGTGGGACGCGATGGTGGCGTAGAGGAGCACCGTCCCGGTATAGGTGATGGCCGGCATCAGGGTCCCGGCGGTGAACATGTCGATCAGGGCGTCGGTGTTGCTGCGGACGGCGACCAGGGGGACCGCGGGCGCCACCGCCACGAGCACCGTTGCCCAGCTCGGCCCGCCGGTGGCCTTGGGCACCCGTGACAGGAGCTGGTGGCCGGGCAGGCGCCGGTCACGAGCCATCGCCCACACCAGCCGGGCGTTGGTGGCCATGGTGATCAACCCGCAGCAGAACATCGAGACGCAGATGAAGAACAGGAAGACCTTTTCGATGCTCGGTCCGAGGACGTCCTCGAGGATGAACGCGATCGGCGCCGGGTCCGCCGTCGTGGCGGCCACGTCCCTGGTAGCCACGGCCGTCGCGATGAGGAAGATCATGCCGATGACGCCGGCTGCCAACAGCGCCCGGATCATCGCCTTGGGCACCACCCGACGCGGCTCCTGGGTCTCCTCGGCGAAGTTGGCGGCCGACTCGAAGCCGAGCAGGGTGAAGGAGCCAAGCACCGTGGCCAGCATGACCGGGCCGAGCCACGAGAACCAGCCCGCCTCCGGCAGCGTTCCGGTGGACCAGAGGTTGCCCCAGTCACCCTGGCCGGCCAGCAGCGCCGCCGCGAACAACACGATCGACAGCTCGATCATGCCGACCAGCTCGAAGACCACCGCCAGGTTGTTGAGCCTGGTGGTGATGTAGGTCGACCCGATGATGAGCGCGGCCTGGATGGCGAGGAGGATGAAGACCTGGATCGCGGCGCCCAGCGGCGTGTAGGTGATGCCGAGCATCGGCTGGAAGGCGAGTTGCACGAAGGCGTAGTTGACCGCCACGGTCAGGATGGTCAGGGTCATGAACGACAGCCAGCCAAGCCACCAGCCCACTGTCGGGTTGGCCAGACGCGAGCCCCACTGGTAGGAAATGCCCGCCAGCGGGATCTTGGCGGCCAGGGCGGCGCAGACCAGGCAGACCAGGGTCTGGCCGGCAAGGGCGATCGGCCAGATCCAGATGCCCCGGGGACCGGCGACGCTGAGCAGGAACCCGAAGCTCACGAACAGCGCCATGGTGATCGAGATGAACGAGAACGCGATCCCGAAGGACTCGAAGGGTTTCAGCGTCCGCAGGAACCGCTGACGGTAGCCGAACCGCCTGAGGACAGGTTCATCGGGGTCGGTGGGGGGCGAAACGGTGCGCATGGCGCCCTCCTCGGAGCAATGCCCAGGATTGGGAGGAAGTGCCGCAACCAGACACCCGCCTGGTGAGGAGCGCCAGGACGGAGCCTGGTAACCGAAGCGTTCTACCATCAGCGACAGATCGAGACAAATGCGGCCCACCCGAGGGGTGGGCCTGCCTCGGGCTTGCTCCGGTATCGCCAAGGGCTCCACACGCAGCCTTCCTGTGCGACCGCTGCACCGGTAAGGGTCACCGCACGGCGGCCGGCCTCCTGTCTCCCGGTGCACCGGGGTCAAGACCTCGGCAGGTAGCAACAGCCGCCTTCCCGCAGGCCGCTCAACGAGGAGCAGGACCAGGACGCGACGCGGGCCGTCGCCGCGGCCGCGCAGGAGTGGTCGTGCAGACCAGTGTCGAGGAGTTCGACGTCACGGCCCGGCAGTTGGAGACGGACTCCTCGATCGCCCGCGAGCACGTCGTCGGCCTCCTGGAGGGCTCCAGGCTGCACCGGCGGGCCAGGATTATTGGCGCAGCGGCCTGACCCGGGGGGCAGCTCCTCGGTCGACCCGGCATAGCCTGCCCGGTCGTCGGCCCCGGCGGACGGCGGCCCACAGCGGTTCGGGCGGCGCAGCGATGCCGCTGTCGGCCGCTGCGGCCAACCCGTGACCGCCCTCCCTTGACATAGCGAAGCAAACTGCGCCGTAATGGCCGCCATAACCTCACTAACAGGACAAAGGCCGACGGACGGGCTCCGTTCGAGGGAGACACCATGGCGGCGCTGATTGAGGGCCGAGCGGCCCTCATCGTGATCGACATGCAGCAAGGCGGGTACCAGCCATTCGAGGAGGCGGGGATCCCGCTCATGGCGGGCTTCGCCGAGCAGGTGGAGCGGATCGTCCGAGTGGTTGACGCCTGCCGGGCCGCTGGCGTACCGGTCGTCTTCTCCCAGGAGGTCCACCGTCGAGACCTCGTGGACTTCGGTCGGGAGCTGGACGGCGAGGAGAGCATCCATTGTCTGGAGGGCGACCCGGGCACCGAACTCGTCGAGGAGCTCCGCCCACGCGAGAGTGACTACTTCATCGCCAAACGGCGCTACTCGTGCTTCTTCGGCACCGACTTCGAGATCCTGCTGCGAGGCCTCAACGTGCAAACCCTGCTGCTGGTCGGCGGGTTGACCGACGTCTGCGTGCACTACACCTTCGCTGACGCTCACCAGTGGAACTACCACGTCAGGGTGCTCGAAGACTGCGTGCTTGGCTCGACCGTCGGGCGCCACAACGCGTCGCTTTCCGCCATGGAGTACCTCCAGCACGGAACCCGCCAGACCAGCGAGGCAGTGCTGGCAGCACTCGACAAGCTGGCACAGCCGGCCGGAACCCAGGGCACGTGAGGATCCGGCGACGGGTCGGGGGGAGGGTCGCCGGCCGACCGCAGGCCGAGCGCACCACGACCGCGGTCCTGTCGCTTCGCAACCTGGCGGTCTCGTATCCGGGTGGTGTGCAGGCGCTGCGAGGCGTGTCCCTGGAGGTTGCCCCCGGCGAGATCGTCGGGCTGGTGGGCGAGTCCGGAGCGGGCAAGACCGTGCTCGGCCTGGCCGCGCTCGGGCTGCTCCCGTCGTCGGCCGAGCTCGACGGTCACGTGTTCCTGGGTGACACCGACATGGCGACAGCGACCGACGAGCAGCGCCGCGTCGCCCGCAAGCGGTTCGCGGGCGCGGTGTTCCAAGACCCCATGACGTCACTGAACCCGACGATGACGGTCGGCCGCCAAGTCGCGGAGGCGGCGGGCTCGATGGCCGCGGCGATCGAAGCGCTCGAACGCGCCCGCGTGCCCGACGCCCCTCGGCGGGCGCGCCAGTACCCGCACGAGCTGTCCGGCGGCTTACGGCAGCGGGTCATGATCGCCATGGCCGTGGCCGCAGCCCCGGCATTGATCGTCGCCGACGAGCCGACCACGGCTCTGGACGTCACCGTCCAGGCCGAGATCCTGCGGTTGCTGTCGGACCTGCGGGACGAGACCGGCTCGTCGATGCTGTTCGTCACCCACGACTTCGCGGTCGCCGCCAGCCTCGCGGATCGCGTGGCGGTCCTCTACGGCGGTCGGCTGGCCGAGGTGGGGCCGACGACGGAGCTCCTGCAGCAGCCGGACCACCCCTACACCGCCGGACTGGTGGCCGCGCGTCCGTCGCCGGACTTCCCTCGGGGCCGGCCGCTCCCGGTCCTTCCTGGCGAGCCGCCAGACCCACGCGCCCACGTTGACGCCTGTCCGTTCGCACCCCGGTGTCCGCTGGTGACCCCGGCGTGTGAAGAGCGGTTGCCCCAAGTGACGGCGGCGCCCAGCCACGCCGGGCTAGTTGCCTGCTTGCGGGCCGGCGAGCCGCAACCCTCGCTCCTGCAGGTACACGACCGCTTCCCCGATCGGGCGTCGGCGCCTGGCCGCCCGCCGGCGCTGCGGCTGGACGAGTTGACGAAGGCGTTCGGTTCCCGCCGGTTCCGGCACGTGGCGGTCAATGGCCTGACGCTTGAGGTGCCGGCTGGTGGCGCGGTGGCGCTGGTTGGGGCAAGCGGCTGCGGCAAGACCACCACGCTTCGCATGGCCGCCGGCCTGGAGCGGCCCGACAGCGGAACCGTCGAGGTCGGCGAGGGTGGGCGTCCCCAGCTCGTGTTCCAGGACGCCGGCGCCTCGCTGACGCCCTGGCTCAGTGTGGGCGAGCTCCTCCAGGAGCGACTTCGGTCCGAAGGCTTCACCGCTGCCGAGCGTGCCGGACGCGTTCGGGACGTCCTTGCCCTGGTGGGCCTGCCCATCTCGGTGCTCGGCCTGCGGGCCCGCCAGCTGTCGGGAGGCCAGCGGCAGCGGGTCGCGATCGCCCGGGCCATCGCGGTGCCGCCGGCGCTGCTCGCCTGCGACGAGCCGATCTCGGCCCTGGATGTCTCGCTGGCGGCGGTGGTGCTGAATCTGCTCTGCCGGCTGCGGGCCGAACTCGGCATGGCGATGCTGTTCGTGACCCACGACCTGGCGGTTGCCCGTCTCGTGGGAGACCGCGTTGCCGTCATGCATGCCGGCCGCATCGTCGAGGAAGGCCCGCCCGAAACGGTACTCAAGCGTCCCCAGCACCCCCAGACCAAGGCCCTGGTGGCGGCGATCCCCCGTCTAAGGAGCGCATGATGGCTGTCCCAGGGCCCGCCCTGTCCCCGCTCGAGCTCACCCGTCGTCGCCGGGCGTGGGCCGGGTGGGTGCGCCTGGGACGGCTGGAGCGGGGCGGGCTCGCCGTGCTGGCCCTGACGACGGCCGTCGCGGTGTTGGCGCCGCTGCTCGCCCCCTACTCGCCCATCACGGCCGTGCACGCCGGGTCGTTCGCCCCGCCGGGAACCCATGGGCTTCTTCTTGGCTCCGATGAGCTGTCACGTGACCTGTTCTCGCGGGTGCTCTACGGCATCCGGGCCTCGTGGCTGTCGGCGCTTGCCGTCATCGCGAGCGGGGTCCTCATCGGTGGGCTCATCGGAACCGTTGCCGGCATCGCCGGGGGGTGGCTCGATACCGCCCTCATGCGGTTCACCGACCTGTTTCTCGCGCTGCCCGCGGCGGTGCTGGTCATCGCGGTTGTCGCTGCGCTCGGGCCCAGCCTGCCGCATACCCTGGTGGCCGTCGGCATCGTCTGGTGGCCCTGGTATGCGCGGATTGTCCGCGGCGAGGTCCGCGCCCAAGCGGTGCGGTCGCACGTCGACGCCGCGCGGCTGGCCGGCGTGGGCCGGGCGCGCCTGGCGTTGCGGCATCTGCTGCCAGGAGCGTTTCCGGCGGTGCTCGTCACGGCCAGCCTCGATGTCGGGAGCCTCGTCTTGATCCTGGCCGGGCTGTCGTTCATCGGGCTTGGCTCGCCGCCGCCGGCGCCCGAGCTTGGCGCGATGGCCGCCCGCGGCATGCCCTACCTATTCGGCCACCCCTGGATTCCGCTGGCCCCGGCCATTGCGGTATTCCTGCTCGCCTTCGCCGCCAACCTGGCCGGCGACGGCCTGCGCGATCTCCTCGAAGACCACTGAGGGAGGAACTGTGTCACGTCGCTTGCTGCTACCGGTGACCCTGCTTGCCGTCGCCGCCCTGCTGGGCTCGGCCTGCACGTCGCGCTCGGAGCCTCCGCAAGGGGGGCAAGGCGGGACCTTGCGGCTCGCCTATCTGGCCGACATGGCGCAGGCCGACCCGGATGTCTTCTATGACATCGAGGGCAACACCGTGGTCCTCTCGGTGTACGAAGGCCTGCTGAGGTACAAGCCGGACTCGACCGAGATCATCCCGTCCTTGGCGGAGTCGTGGCAGGTGAGCCCGGATGGGCTGACCTACACCTTCCACCTTCGCACCGGCATCAAATTCCACGACGGCACGACCTTCAACGCGCAGGCGGTGAAGACGTCGTTCCAGCGACGGCTGGATGTGGGTGCCGCTCCCGCCTACATGCTCGAGCCGATCGCGTCGATGCAAACCCCTGACAGTACAACCTTCGTGGTGCGCCTCAAGCACTCGGTGGCGCCGTTCCTGCACTACATGGCCTCCAGCTGGGGCCCGAAGATCATCAGCCCCAAGGCCCTTGCCGACCATGCCGGCAAGGACCACGCCCAGACCTGGGCCAAGGAGCACGCCAACGGAACCGGACCGTTCCAGCTGACCACCTTTGAGCGCGGCCAGCGCTACGAGCTGACCCGATTCGACGGCTACTGGGGACAGAAGGCCCACGTCGACAAGGTCGAGATCCGCATCATCCCCGACATCGGAACCCAACGCCTGCAACTCCAGTCGGGTGACCTGGACGCGATTCTCCACTCCTTCCCGCAGGCGGAGCTGGCATCGGTCAAGAGCAACCCCGACCTGCAGGTGCTGGACTTCTCCTCGTTCCTTAACGCCATTATCTACCTCAACACCAACAAGAAGCCGCTGTCTGATCCGGCGCTGCGCAAGACGCTGGCCAGCGCGATCGACCGCGACTCGCTGGTGAAGGAGGTGTACGGTCCCTACGCCACGCCGTCGACGTCGACCTACCCGTCCGGACTGCTCGACCCCGCCCTCGCGCCGGTCGCCTACCCGCCGTCGGAAACCACGGTTCCTGCCGGCACCGGGAAGCTCACCTTCGCCTACACCGCCGACGACTCGGGCATCCACCGTCGCCTGGCCGAGCTGGTGCAGCAGCGCCTCAACGCCGCCGGCTTCTCGGTGACCCTCAAAGAGGTGCAGCTGCCCCAGGTCTTCGAGTACGTGAATGATCTGCAGGCGGCCCCGGACATGGTGATGCAGACCAACACCCCGGACGGGGCCCACCCCGACATGTGGGCGCGGATCGAGTGGTACTCAACGGGCGGCCTGAACTACCTCGGCTACAACAGCCCACAGGCCGACCGGCTGCTCGATCAGGCCCTGGAGACCACCGACAAGGCCACCTCCGACCGTTTGTATGGTGAGGCGGGCAAGATCCTCGCCCAGGACACCGCCATCATCTTCGTCGCCGACCCGCGCGACGTCATGGTGCTGCGCAAGAACCTGACCGGGGTCGAGCACGTCCCCAACTACCCGTGGGCACTCAACCTGGCGGCCCTAAAAAAGGGATAGGGCGGTCATGGCACGGTTCGCCCTGACCAGACTGGCCTCGCTCGTTGGCATCCTCCTCGGCCTCTCGGCCGTGGTGTTCCTGCTTGAGGCCGTAGTGCCCGCCGATCCGGTGCGGGCCATGGTCGGGGCATCAGCCACGCCCCAGATCGTCGAGGCCAAACGCCACGAGCTCGGACTGGACCGGCCGCTGCCGGCCCAGTACGCCCAGTTCCTCAACCGGGCGGTGCGGGGCGACCTGTCGATGTCGCTCCACACCCGCCGGCCGGTCCGAACCGACATCGGCGCGTTCCTCCCGGCAACGGTGGAGCTTGCGGCGACTGCCCTGGCGTTGGCCGTCGTCCTCGGCGGCGCCCTCGGCCTGCTGACGGCACGCGGCAGAGGAACGACCTTACGTGTCGCCCTAGTCGCAAGCGCGTCGGTGCCGACGTTCCTGCTCGCGTTGCTGTTGCTGATCGTCTTCTACGCCCGGTTCGGCTGGTTCCCGGGATCGGGTCGCATCTCCCCCGAGCTGGGCGCGCCAACCGGCCCCACCGGGTTGCTCACCATCGACGGGTTGCTTGCCGGCCGGCTCGACGTCATGCGCGATGCGCTGGCCCATCTGGCGTTACCGGCCTTGTGTTTGGCGCTTGGGCCGGCGGTCGCCCTCGGACGGACGCTGCGGTCGTCACTGCAAACGGTACTCGGCTCCGATCACATCCGAACGGCGCGGGCCAAAGCCCTCACCGAGCGCCGGGTGCTGCTGCGCCACGGCGTGCGCCCGGCGCTGAACGCCCCGCTGACGATGGCCGGCCTGCAAGTCGGCATGCTGCTCGCCGGTGTCGTCGTCGTCGAGTCGGTCTTCGCATGGCCCGGGCTCGGCCTGTACACCGTGCGTGCCATCGCCAGCGTCGACTTCCCGGCGATCGCCGGCGTCACGCTGGTGATGGGGGCGGCGTACGTCATCATCAACGCGCTTGTCGACCTGGCGCAGGTCGCCGCTGACCCGAGGTTGCGTGCGAGATGACCGTCGCACCTCAAGGGTCGTAGGCCCTCTTGAAGCTGAGATCGCGTTGGCTACGGCCCCTACTCATATCAGGGATGGCTATTCCGGCAGAATCGGCAGTAGGGTCGCGGCCGGGCGGCATGCTTCTGCCCGCCCGGGGCGGCCGATGTCACCGGCCCGCGGCGTAGCGGCCGGGTCAAGGGCGGCCGCAGGCTGGTCCGAAGGACCGCGAAGCGCCCTTGAGGCGCGCCGCCGAGCGCCGCGGGATCTGGCCGGGCGGCCGCGACAACGGCCGGTCCGCGGCCGGGTGCAGGGGCCCGGCCGCGGCGCCGCAGGCGAGGCCGTTCCCAACCCTCTGGGCTGTCCCGGCGGAGCCGGACAGCGTGGCGCGTCTGCCTTCTGTCGGGGTCGGCGAGGCAGGTGGTGGGTGACGGCTGGGGCGCCGAGTGCGTTGCTTGGCGGGTCGTCGTGGTGCGTAGTTGCTGGTCGGTTCCCGGGTGAGGTGCGGTGGCGCCGTTGGTCGTGGCCGTCGTGACGGTCATCGGCGGGCTGGCGGGGACCTGAACGACCGTCGGTACCCGGTGTTACGCGACACGCCGTTTGGTTATGAGACGACACTCAGGGTGATGGTCACGCCAGCCACCGGTGATGGTCGCACGGACCTGGTGGTGTCCGCGGTCAAGCAAGCACGCCGGTGGCGCGAAGGTTCTGTCCGGTCAGCCAGCGCGCGTCGGGGCCGACCAGGAAGGCCACCACGTCGGCGACGTCGGCTGGCTGGCCGAGCCGGCCCAGCGGAGTCATCGCAGCGGCCCGCTCGGGGGCGTCCGGCGGGTTGGCGCCGCGGAACATGTCGGTATCGGTGAAGCCCGGAGAGACGGTGTTGACGGTGATCCCCCGGCCGGCCAGCTCCCGCGCGGCGACCCGGGTGAACTGCTCGACCGCGGCCTTGCTGGCCGCATAGATCGCCACCCCGGGCCCGGGCAGCACCGTGTTGACCGTGGAGACGTTGACGATGCGGCCGCCGTCGCGCAGCCGGCGAGCGGCCTGCTGGATGGCGAAGAAGGTGCCCTTGGCGTTGACCGCCATGACCTGGTCGTAGGCCTCCTCGGTGGCCTCAGCGACGCTTGCGGTCACCACCACCAAGGCGTTGTTGACCAGGATGTCCAGCCCGCCGAGGTGCCGCTCTGCCTGGTCGAACAGCCGCCGCACCTCGGCCAGGCGCCCAAGGTCGGCCCGCACCGCCAGCGCCTTGCCGCCGGCCGCCCGGACCGCGGCGACCACCTCCTCGGCTGCCGCCTGGTGCTGGACGAAGCTGAACACCACGACGGCGCCGCCGTGGGCCAGGCGCTCCACGATCGCCCGGCCGATCCCCGCGAACCGCCCGTGACCAGCGCCAGCTTCCCAGCCAGCACCCCCACACCAGCCTCCCCAGCCACGGCCTCCTCCCGAGCGGGCCCCATCCGGCGACCCCACCCTAACTGGGAGCCGCTCGGGCTGATGACCTGTGCGGTGATGTGAGCGTTCGTGTTCACGCTGAGCGTCGCCACATCCCCATCGCCACTGTCGCTCAACACCCGGCTGGGCGCGAGCGCATCGTTGATGCAAGTCTGTGGACGTCGTTGGCGCCGGTGATGGTCGCTCTGCTTAGGGTGGCGGCTGGTGGTGGCTCCGCTCGTGTGCGCGATCTGCTGGCGGTCGTGCTGGGTGCTCGCGGTGGTGCTGGCGTCGCTGGTGATCTTCAGCGCGGTGCGGGCGCGGTTGGGGCGACGTGGCTACGTGCCGCCACGGGGTAGCCGAGATGTTGCGGGCGGTGCGCTGCGGCGCGCTGGGCCATGGCGTTCACGGCTCATCACCTGCGCAGCGGTGGTCAGCGGCGGCGGGTCGGGAACGGCCCTCTACTCAAGAAACCCGGGTTCGGGGGCGCCCGGATCACATTGGCGCTTCTCGGTCGATCCACGTGAATGCCGCAAAGACGCCCCAGCCCGCGCTGAACCCATCCGAGCATCCGGGCAACCTCTCCGTCCTCGGCTGTGCAGGCTTCGCTTGTCCGGCTTCACGGCGCGTTCAGGGCGCTCCTGGGCTGCGGTGGCGGCGCGGACGAAGCAGGTTGCCGAGCAGGGCGTGCCGCGGCGCGCTGGGGCCGCTGTGGGCGCCTGACGGCCATGGTGGGGCTGGACGGATCAGCAGGCGCCGGCCTGGCCGGCTGCCGCCGGGCCGGCGACCATCACGCCGATCACCGCGTCGGCGGTCGACTTCCCGGTGTGGCGCAGGTCAGGCGCGCCAGACCTCCACTCGCACGGCGCTGTCCAGCGGCACCCGGCCGAGCGCGTCGTTGAGGATCACCTCCACGTCGGCCTCGCAGGCAGCCAGCTCGCCGCCTTGGGGGGTCGCTGACGATCCAGGCGGCCACCTCCAGGCAGCCGAACAGCACGCAGCGGCGCCAGCCGGCATGGTCGCTCCCCACCGGGACGATCAGTGGCCCAGACGGTTGGCTGCTGCCAGCGGCGGCTGCCGTGCGGTGGTGGTTCCCGCTCGGCCATCACGTCAGCCCGTCCAGGACCTGCACGACCAGGCCGCCGCATCGCGGGCAGGCAAGCGCCGTGCTGCGGGTGGTGCGCTTGCCCGTCCAGCCGCACGGCGCGGTGCTGTGGCAGGCAGCGTGGACCTTGCCGTCAGGGCCACGGTGGCAGCCGGTAGCCTTGCGTTCGCAGCGGACCGTGGCGGCCATCCGGCCAGTCATGCCACCTCGTGCCGGCCGGTCACGGCGTCCCGCTCGGCCACGGCAACCACGTCGGCCACCGGCCGGGCGAGATCGTCGGCCACCCAGTAGCGCGCCGGCAGCATCGCCGCCGCTGGCGGTGACGGACGGCAGTAGGCAGACGGGCGTCGCTGCTGGCGCACCAGCGCCGCGATCCCCAGCACCAGCAGCGAGCCGCAGCCGGCCCCGGCGAGGTACTCGGGCAGCCGCCCGTCGTGGGCCAGCAGCAGCGCGGCCAGCAGCCATCCGGCCAGCAGGCCGATGGCGGTCCTCATGGCCGCTGCTGGCCGTCCGAGCCACGGCCCTTCCGGTCACGCGCGATCCCGCGCAGCGAGTGCCCTGCCTGGAGGCGGCGGGCGCCTTGGCGGATCAGCTCGCGCTCCGCCGGGCTGGTCGACGGCAGCGCGCCGGCCTGGCGCGACGCTCCGGGCGCCTGGCGTCGGTGGGCGGCCAGGGTGCGGCGGATGGCGCACCACTCCCACACCAGCGCGAACGCCAGCGCGCCGATGACCACAAGGCCCGCCAGCACGCCGACCATATAGGCGAAGACCACATCAAGGCTCATGCTCGTCCTCCTCCAACTCCAGATCGCGGTCAGCGGAACTCCACGCCCGGCCAGCTCGCGCCGGGCTTCCTCCAGCCACCGAGCTGGCTGCCGGCCCGCCTGGACGCTTGCGGCCCCATCGGTCGGGTTCCCTGGTTGATGCGGGGAGGGGTCCGAGTGGCCCCGGACCCGGACCCCTCCGGGTGGTGGTGCCCTTCCCCTTGGCTGGCAAGGCCACCGCGGCGGTCAGCTTGCGGCCGGGGCGGGGTCCTCGAGCAGGTCGGCCTGCCCGCAGACGCCGCGGTCGTCGCGGACCTCCAGCTCGGCGGTCTGCCAGGCCGGCGCCAGCTTGTTCTTGACCACCAGCACCCGCAGGCGGCTGCCGACCACCCGTCCGCTCTGCTTGAGCGGCTGGCCGGGGCGCAGGTCAAGGCGCACCGAGGCGTGGTAGCCCAGCGCCCGCCCCCCAGCGGTGTAGACCGGTGTGCCGGGGGTTCCGGCGCGCTGGCGGAGCTGGTTGGTCACCAGGACCGCGGTGCCTGTGCGGGCGATCGGGCCGCAGAGCTTGCGCAGGGCCTGGCTGAGCAGGTTGGCCTGCACCCCGGCGTGGCGCTCCCCCATCTCCCCCTCCAGCTCGACCCGGGGGACCAGCGCGGCGATCGAGTCGACCACCAGCACATCCAGCGACCCCGAGCCGATCAGCACCTCGGCGACCTGGAGGGCCTGCTCGCCACACTCGGGCCGGCACACCACCAGCCGCTCCAGGTCGACGCCCACCGTTGTGGCCCGGGTGAGGTCCAGGGCGTGCTCGGTGTCGATGAAGCAGGCGGTCCCGCCGGCCTGCTGGGCGTGGGCGATCACGCTGAGGGTGAGGGTGGTCTTGCCGGCGCCCTCGGGGCCGTAGACCTCGGTGATGCGACCCTTGGGGATGCCGCCGACCCCGAGGGCTAGGTCGAGGGCGGGGCTGCCGGTGGCGATCGCGGCCACCGGCGGCGGGCCGTCCAGGGTGCCGGCCACGCCGACGCCCAGGCGGCGGTAGACCTCGGCCAGCCCGGCGGCCAGGTCGTGGGTGGGGGCTGCCCCGGGTGGTGGGGCCAGCCGAACGGTTGCAGTCGGCATGATGGGCGGACTCCTTTGCGGACGGCGAGACACCGTGGCCCCGCAGACGACGGTTGAAGTGGGTCGGGACGGCAGACCGGTTGCTCTTGCCCTGCCCCCTGGGGTCTGCTGACCTGGCGTGGCCGTCCCGACCCGCCTGCTAGCGATCCTTGGTGGTTGCGGCTTTGAGGGTTCTCCACGGTTTCAGGCAGCCTTGAGGCGCGCCTGGCGGATGTAGTGGTCCACCGACCGGTCGATGACCCGCAGCGCCTCCCGGAGCGGTTGGGGGGCAGGCGGGG
>WNGB01004905.1_pt1 | contig 22630 bp, 16 predicted proteins | sample 5400681 | NCBI WGS metagenome assembly WNGB01 (sample SAMN13153367, study PRJNA577476) | soil metagenome | isolation source: 115 cm soil or saprolite under grassland replicate 2 | place: USA:California | collected 2016-06-15
GTCTTTCGTTATCATCACGCCTTGACCTTCGCCATATTGGGTCCCGTCCGGACGGAAAATGGTCCAGTACGTGCCTGTGTCTTTTATGTTTGTGCCCAGCACGGAACCGGTTGCCTGAAAAGATGTTTCCATCTTTGGGTCTCCGCCCAGATTCGGCAAAACGCGCTGCATGGTAACCTTGCCTGATATTTCGCCAATCTTCTCGCCTAGCATAAATCTCCTTTTGTTGCGTTTTTTGTGAGTTACTGGATTCGACGCGGAAATCCAATGATTTCGAGTCTGTGTGTAACATGACTTGAAACAGAAAAAGTTCGCGATCGCGAGGATATGTGTGCTTCGCAGATCATTGTTTCACGGCGCGACGACATTCCAGCCGTTCCAGATCGTCGGACCGGCGGCGTTGCCAATGAGCAGATAATTGTTGAGGTACCAAATTGCTGTGTGCCGTGTGCTCGAATTGAAAAGCAGATAGTCGGGTCTGCCGTTGCCATCGAAATCAGCTAGTCCCGCGACCTCAAAGCCCGCGGGAATTGTTGGTCCATTTCTGCTGCCGGTGCGGGTCACTCCAGACATATACCAGATCACTGTGCCGCGCGTGGCCGCATTGAACAGAAGATAATCGGGGTGCGTATCGCCATTGAAATCGGCGACTCCAGCCACACTCCGCCCAGCTGGCAGTGTCGGGCCGGATGCTGAGCCGATGCGCACGTTGTTGCGCATGTACCAAACAACTGTTCCACCCGTGTTCGCATTGAACAGCAGATAATCGGGATACTCATCGCTGTTGAAATCTCCCAGAGCCGCCACCGTCCAGCCGGCAGGAAGAGTCGGACCAAAAGCGTTGCCGATGCGAACGTTGTTGTTCATGTACCAAATCCATGTCGCGCGGGTTGCTGTGTTCGAGAGGAGGTAATCCGGATGATTGTCGCGATTAAAATCCGCCACGCTCGCCAGGCTCCAGCCTCCGAGCAGAGTTGGACCGCTAGCACTGCCGATGCGAACATTGTTGTTCATATACCAAACTGCCGTCTGGCGCGTGCCTGCGTTAAAAAGAAGGAGATCGGGCCTCGCGTCGCCATTGAAATCCGTGAGCGGTAGTGCTGGACGGATGCGGACATAATAGATGTCTTCCTCGCCATTGAATGTGGCTGCATACGCAACGTTGGCGCTGGAATTGTCCGAAACGACTGTAATGTAATCGCCCAGCTTAAACTGATTCGGGTAACCGACGAACGGGTTAAACTGATTGCTCACCGCGACATTGCGCGACCAGGTATTTCCCCCATCGATGCTGAAAGAATAAAAAAGCTGCGAAGTGGTGTTATCTGCAGCGTTACGCGTATCGAACCAAACAACATCAATTCGACCGCTCGGCGCGACCGAGAGCGTGCCGAACCAGTGCCATTTCGAGTGATTGACTGGATCGTCATTGATCCGGCGCGGCGCGCTGAATGTACTGCCGCCATCGCTGCTGCGCACGAACATTACATCGCTGCCATTCGCGAAGCCGGTCGGCTGAACGCTCGCGAGCATGTAAACGTTGTTGTTCGTGCTTGTACCGGATCGATCGAGGGCGAGAAAAATTTGGCCGACTAATCCGCCGGGATTGATCGGCTCGCTGTAAACGATGTCGCCGCCAAGATTTACGGCTGTGCTTCGATCGAAGTTTGGAACAACGGCGCCATTCTTCGCGTTGGTAGAGCGAACACACCAAATTTCGCCACTCTCCAGGGTTACCCCACCGATGAAGAGATTACCGGTGGAATCGACGTCAAGTGTGCCGAACGCAGGGGAATTGGGAATATTGATCGGAGCCATCCAAGTCAATCCGCCGTCGGTTGATCGAGTGAATTGTCTGCCGCCGTAGTTGTTTCCATCCGTGCTCCAGCATTGATATTGGAAGCCGTGGCCGGAGCTGTTGGTGTTATCGATTGTGAACCACTGTTTATCGCCGCCATCCGCTGGTCCGACACGCGTCCATGATTGACCGCCAGTAATCGACCGCCAGAGATCGTCGAAGAAGTTCTGGAGAAGACTAAGGTAGAAAAAACGGCCGGCACTATCTGCGTTTAGGACGGGGTCGCTGCCGAAAACATTGTTTTGCAGAACGCCGGGAGCAAACCACCTCGTGCCTCCATTTGTCGTGTATGCGAAACCGGCCTCCCGGAAATTCGATGCAACGCTATCGAACTGTCGCCAGCCGACGCTCATCCTGTTTGGGTTGTTACGATCGATGCAAATGGACGGCTCATTCGCCGCGTCACCAACCCTGTTATTCCCGTTCGCGTCGACGTTAACTTGATAACTTATGTACGGACCGAGAAGTGAGACTAACGCCGGAGAGATCCCTAGTACCGGCGCCGCGACCGCTGGGGGATTATCGTATTTTTCAAGCGGCTCGGTGGGAAGCGGCTTTCGCGCAACTGTTTGACTAAAACCTGCCGGAACGAGCAGCAGAGAAATGGCGGTGAGTAACCCCAGTCGCAACATCCCATGCCATTATAGGCCGGAACTGTCCCCGCGCACGTTGCAAAAAAGGCGACCGGCGGTTCGCTCCCCTCTCGCCCTACGAAACCGCCGGCCAATCAACCGAAAGATTATTGCGGCTTCTAGACCGTTCTGCGTGACCGAAATGATGCCCAGTTAACTTGCGTTATTGTGGTCTTGCTCGTACGCCCGGATTGCGCGCCGCGTTTGCGGCCCCAGGACTCCGTCGATGGATCCACGGTAATAGCCAGCCCGTGACAGCCGCCGTTGCAACTCGGCGACTCTGGATCGACTGGCGTCGCCGTACTGACCGTAGTTACCCTGATACTCGGCGCCGTAGCCATTACCATACTGGTTGCCGCCGTAAGGGTAGTCGTACCCGTAGCTGTAGGCGCCACCATAGCCATATGGATAATAGCCGGAGTATGGGTAGCCGTAACCCCAGCCCCACGAAGGCCCCCAGCCCCAGCCCCACCACCACGGAAAGCCGAAGCTGCCGATGAAGATCACATCATTGCCGTGATGATGATGTCCGCGCCAGTTGCCACCGTGCCAATTTTTGCCGTGCCAGTTGTTGCCATGCCAATTATTACGACCGCTCCAATTGCCGGAACGGTTAAAATTGCCAGAACGGTTAAAATTAGCACCGCTCCAACGCGCGCCGCGCGCGCCCATTCCGCCACGTGAGAAGCCGCCGCGTGACATTCCGCCGCTAGAGAAGCCACCGCGTGACACTCCGCCGTGGCCGCCACCGCCGCCTCGACCACCACCACCACGCCCAGCCTCGGTGGTCAATGGCGCAGCAAGCGTTAAAACAAGAAAACAAATTCCGGAAACGAAGAGCTTTGAATTAATCATAACAGAGTAGGGTTCTGTCCGATTAGACACCGAGGATCGCCGAAAGTCGCATTATTTTTTTTGCGACATGAGAAAAAATACCCCTCTTTTTGGTGCATTTTGCTGATTGTTGTGGAAAAGAAACGACCGGTGGCTCGCTCCCTTTGTGGTGCGCCGCCGCCGGTCGAATACCTGATTATTTGTTCCGACTAAGCCAGCCCCAAACTGTCGAGCAGCGGTCGGCTAATCGTCCCGTCCACGGCCATGCCATTTCTGCTTTCAAAAGCCGCGATGGCGCTACGGGTCTGCGGTCCAATAACTCCATCGACTACGCCGTGGTAATAACCGAGTTGGCCAAGACGCCGCTGCACAGCTGCAACCATTGATGCGTTATAGCCGTACGTTGGCGTGTAGTACGAATAGTAGTTGTTGTAACCTCTGTAGGGATAGCCGCCCCAATACGAGTACGGGTAATATCCCGAGGATATGCCGTAACCCCAGTTCGAGTACGGAGAGCCGGAATAGTAACTGTAGTACGGGTAAGCGGATCCGCCATAGGAATAGCGGGTGCCGCCCCCATAATAGTTGCCGTAATAGCGTGTGCCACCGTAATAACGCGTGCCGGTATATTGCCGACCGGCGTAAGAGCGAGTGCCACTGTAACGGGCGCTGCCCATGCGAGGACTAAACTTTTGATTGTGGCGATCGTTGCGCATCACCTGCGTGGTGTGCGGAGCTACTTTTTTAGCCTTGTACATGCCTGCGGATTTCTTCACCGGTTTGCCAAATGAAGGCGAAGCAATCAACGCGCCTGCAGCCAGGCAGCTTATGAAAAGTAAACGTTTGGTTTTCATGAATATTTCCTCCTCTTTTGATTCCGTCGTAAGAGCGTCCCAAAGCATTCTGAGTCGCCGCGAAGGGCATGCCCGGAATTGGATCTTGGGACTGCCACGACTTACCTCTGTTTCGTGATTGCACCATGTCGCGGATGCGCCATGGACATACAATTGCTGCTGGTCAGCCGCCCGCCATAGCTAGTATCATCGTGGGACAAAATGATGAAATGCGCCATGGCTGTTCTGTGTTCTGCAGTGATGTGGCAAGCGGCTTACGCGGCACAACCCGAACACAGTACGAGTCCATCGCGGCAATTCGTGATTTACGGGGCGGACGCGAAGGTGCGCGGCGCCATATCTGGCCTGGCTGAACAGACCAAAACTAATCTTCTCGGGCTGTTGCGGCAGCGCGACGACTGGAAGACGTCTGTCGTGGTCAATTTACAATCACAACAGTCAAACCTCCCCGAAGTTCCGCCGGCTGATCTGCGATTCAGTCAGACCGGTTTCGGCATCAAGCTGCAACTCGACCTGACTATTTCCAGAAACGTCGACGTTTCGCTAGTCGAACGGGAATTGCTTCGCGCGATTTTGCTCGAAATGGTTTATCGCAAACAAGCGCACATCACTGCGGGCGCGGTGCTGGTTGAGCCGCCCGAGTGGTTGATTGAGGGTGCGCTCGCTCTTGCGCCGGGGCGTGAGCGTGGTCCGTTGATCGAGGCACTCGGCAACACGGAAAAGCCTCTGCCGTTGGCAAAATTTCTTCGCCAACGTCCCAGGTTTCTTGATTCTACCGGCCGCACGCTTTACCGCGCATATGCTTTTGCGCTAGTGCAAATGCTCCTGGACGCGAAAAACGGCGGAGCGCAGTTGGCGAAATACATCGATCATCTATACGACTCTTCAAATGATCCGCTCGCGGATCTCGAGGCGCAATTTCCGTTACTCGCGGATGGCGCCGAGAAAACGTGGCAGCTGGCGTTGAATCGCTTGAAAAGCCTGCAGACATTTCGGTTACTCACGTTCGCGGAAAGCGAGCGGCGTCTTGATGAATTGTTGAGCGTAAAAATTTCGGAACCCAAGAAGCCGGTGAAGCTGATGCGCTTGGACGAACTGACGCAACACAAACTCTCCGCCAGCGAAAAGATGGCGCTCGATCAATTGAAACGCGATTTGATGTTCCTTGTTCCCCAGTGCAATCCGGTGTTGCGCCCGATTGGCCGTGAATACCAGGAGATCGTTGCGCTGCTTGCCCGCGGGAAACGCCGGGGAGTACCGAAACGCCTGGCGCGTCTGGAACTCACTCGAAAGCAGATCGCCGCGCGGATGACCGAGATCGACGATTATCTGAACTGGTTCGAAGCGACACAAATGAACAGCGGCAGCGGCAATTTCACCGGTTACCTCAACCCCGTCGATCAATCGCAGGTCCCGGCCCAAAGGCGTCGCGACCCGCTCTCAGTTTACGTCGATGCATTGGAGGACCAGTTTGGAGACTGAGAGTAAAGACCGAACAGGAGAGGAAGGCAGGTTCTCTAGTTGGCGCGTCTTGCTCGCGGTGGAATGGATGCGAAAAGATTCCCAGGTTCAGCGGAGACAGAATCTCTTTCCTTTATCGCCTTCTGTTTGGAATGATTTCGTTTCTCGCTGAGGAGTTGCCCCTTCTGACTTTGCCGATTATCTTTCGCTGCGCGTTTTGAAACGCGCGTTTTCTGTTTATGCAAAAAATTGGATTCGCCGAGGCTCTCGAGTCGGTTGTGGGCAGCGACCCCCGCTATCAGCGGGACGGGTATATCTTTTTGCGCGACGCGCTCGACTTCACGACCAAACACCAGAAGAAAATCAAGGGCGTTAGCGTGCGTCATGTGAGCGGGCCGGAATTGCTCGATGGCGTTCGGCGGTACGCGCTCAAGGAATTCGGCCCGATGGTGATGACGGTGTTTGATAGCTGGGGGATCCGTTCCTGCGCAGACATCGGGCACATGGTATTTAATCTGATCGGCGCCGGCGTTTTCGGAAAAACCGAGCAGGATTCGATCGAGGACTTTAAAAACGTTTACGATTTCGAGGAGGCGTTTGTGAAACCGTTCACACCGGCGAAACCGGAAAACGCGAAACCGCCGGCACAGTTGCCAGCGTCAAAGCCAGCTACGTCGACCAAGTGAATTCTGGCTTCGCCACGTTGAATCGTTAAACCGTTGAACCGTAAAGCCGCTGTGACGTTGTAACGATTTAACGAATCACGAGTCCCGCGGGCTTGACCGTAATGTATCGTATCCCAGTAGCGAGTCCTCTCGCAGCGGCTCTATTATTTGCCATGGTCAATTTAAACGCTGCGCCACCTGAATCGTCGGCCCTGATTTCGTTTCCGCCGAGCACCGCGCAAAAATGGATTTTGCCAAACGGGCTGACCATCATCGTGCAGGAAGACCACAGTGCGCCAGTAGCGAGCGTGCAGGCGTGGTGCGCCACCGGAAGCGTCGATGAAGACCAGCATCTCGGCGCGGGGTTGTCCCACATTCTGGAACACATGCTGTTTAAAGGAACGAAAACGCAGTCTGCGAATCAGATCGCGCAGAGCATCCAGGACGTCGGGGGTTACATCAACGCCTATACCTCTTTCGACCGGACAGTTTTTTGGATCGACGTGCCGAAAGATGGGGTTGGCAGGGCGCTGGAGGTGTTGAGCGACGCTATGATGAATTCCGTCCTCCCGCCGGAGGAATACAAAAAAGAGCAGGAAGTCATCCGGCGCGAGTTCGCCATGGGCATGGACGATCCCGATCGCATGGCGAGCCTGCTGCTCTTTGGGACGGCGTATCAGCGGCATCCCTACCGGTTTCCCGTCATCGGCGAGCTGGAGGTCTACAACCAGCTTACGCAGGAGCAGGTGATGCAGTATTACAAAACGCGTTACGTCCCCAACAATCTCACTTTCGTGGTTGTCGGCGATGTGGACGCGGAAAAAGTGCGGCAACAACTAGGCGACTTGTTTAAATCGTATCCCGAGAAATCGCTTAAACCGGTTTTCATTCCTTCAGAACCGCCACAACTTGGCCGGCGAGAAGTCCACCGGGAATTTTCCACAGAGTTGACACATCTCGCGATGGCCTGGCACATCCCGGAAGTCACGAGTCCGGACGTTCCCGCCCTCGATTTGCTCTCGACTGTTCTCGGGGATGGGCGCAGCTCGCGGCTTTATCGGCGCGTGCGGGAAGAAGCCGGTCTCGCATTTGGTATTTCGGCGTTTTCTTACACGCCGGGCGATCCTGGCTTGTTTGGCATCGATGCCACTCTCGACCCGAAGAAGCGCGAAGCTGCCGAGCATTTGGCGCTGCAAATCATTGATGAGGTGAAACAGACCGGCGTGACCGCGGACGAATTAGAAAAGGCGAAGAAGATCACGCTTAGTCAGCATCTCGGTGCACTGACCACGATGCGCGGTCAGGCTTCGGACACTGGTTCGAACTGGTTGCTCACGCGCGATCTGAATTTTAGTCGCCAATATCTGGATGCGGTCCAGAAAGTGACGCTCGACGACGTCAAACGCGTCGCCCGCACTTATCTAACCGAGAACAATCTGACGGTGGTCTCGTTGAATCCGAAAGGTTCCCTGAGCGGCAAAGCTGAGCCCGTGAAACCGGTTGCCGCGGGTGAGATTCAAAAATTTGAGCTCTCAAACGGATTGCGATTGCTCGTACGCGAAGATCATCGGTTGCCGCTCGTGGGGATGGGCGTCGTGTTTCGCGGTGGCTTGCTTGCTGAAAATCCAGAGGACAACGGCATTACACGATTGATGGCGAAGGTGCTGTTGAAGGGAACGAAGACGCGTACGGCCGAGCAAATTGCGAATGAGCTCGAATCCGTGGGCGGTTCCATTTCGAGTGACGCCGGCAACAATTCCTTCAGCGTGTCGGTCGATGTCATGAAGCCCGACGTGAAATTGGGCCTGGACTTGCTCTCGGACGTATTGCTCAACGCCACGTTCCCAGAGAAAGCGGTCGCGCGCGAAAAAGAGATCCAGATCGCTGCGATCCAGCAGGAGGAAGAACAATTGACCAGTGTCGCGCGCAACATCATGCGACAGGCGCTTTTTCCGCAGCACCCATACGCGCTGCGTTCGAACGGCTCGGTCGAAGCTGTGCAACACCTGACGCAAAAAGATTTGATCGATTTTCGCGATCGTTACGTCGTCGCGAAGAACGGTGTGATCTATGTCTTTGGCGACGTTAAAGCAGCCGAGATAAAACAACTCGTCGAGCAAACGCTCGGGAACATGCAACCCGGCGCGCTTGCTCTCACAGACGCAAAGCCATCCAAGCCTCTGACCAAATCGGAGACTGTCGAGAGCCGCAAGGACAAGGCGCAGGGGGTACTCATGGTCGGCTTCCGCGGCGCGAGCTTGTCCAGTCCCGACCGGTACGCTCTGGAATTGATTGATGAAGCAAGCAGCGATCTCGGATCCCGATTCTTTATTCGCATCCGGGAGAAAATGGGTCTGGCTTACTACGTGGGAGCCGCGCAAATGCAGGGTCTCGTGCCGGGGCTGTTCTCATTTTATCTCGGCACTGATCCGCAAAAGCTCGAGCGGGTGAAAACCGAGTTCCTCGATGAAATCCACAAGCTCGCGAACGAAGGTCTTACCGCCGTGGAGTTACAGCGCGCGAAAAAGAAATTGATCGGCCAACAAGAGATCGCCAATCAAAGCAACGACGCTTTCGGTTATCACTGCGCGCTCGACGAGATTTACGGCCTCGGCTTCGATTACTATAAACGACTCGAGCATGACGTGAACGCCGTGACCCTCGACGACATCAAAAAAGTGGCTGCCAAATATTTTCGCGATCAACAATACGTTTTGGCAACGGTCCAGCCTCCACAGAAATAGTTGCCAGTTGAAAGTTCATAGTTGATAGAAACTTGGCTGTCGTAGCTATCAACAATCAACCCTCAACTATCAACCTTCTGCAATGCCTGAAGTCCAAAAAACTGTTCAGACCGGTGAGATGACCCAGCGGTTCATCGAATTCGTGATGATGCACGCGCAAAACGCGGCGCTGTTCCTCGGTCAAATTCCAAATCCAAAAACCGGCGAAGCCGAAATCAATCTGGATCTGGCGCGGATGTTCATCGATCAACTCGAAATGATTCAGGAAAAAACGCGCGGCAACCTCACAAACGAAGAAACGACGGTCCTGCGCAACGCCCTTTCCAATTTGCAAATGTCATTTGTGGAAGTCTCTGGTGGGACGCGACCGGAGCCTGCTCGCCGTGGCGAGGGCGCGCCGGACACTGCCGCACAACCTGAACCGCCTCAGCCGGCGCCCTCACAACCGGCGGAACAACCAGCCTCAGGCGCTGCAGAGCAAAAACCGCCGATCTCATCAACCGAGCCCGAGACGGAATCGCGGAAGAAATTCACCAAAAGCTACGGGCCCTAGCCCGAGTCAGCTTCGCAAAACTATTGTCGTGGTGTGGGCTCCGCAGCTGTTAGGTCTGCGTCTATAATGGAATTAGGCCCAAAAATTCCGCATATGCTTCGTTAGGCCATGAAAGCCACGCTTTGCTCCACGTTAGTCGCACTGATTTTCGCGACGATGTTGCTTTCATCCGGATGTGAGAAGAAGACTGCCGCCACAAATCCTGCTTCTGAGAGCAAAGGCGAATTGCATGGAAGCACAAAGCCACTGCAGGCCGCAGATCTCGTTGGATACGACGGAACAAGGCTCAGGAAAAGCGTCGATCACATCAGGGAGGCCAACGAGAAGCATAACCAGGACATGGAAAAGATGGCGGGAAGTGGGCCTGACCAGTAACGCGCCTTATAGAACGTCAGTGGGCTTGCCACAGTAAACTGCCGTGGCTTGCCTCTTGCGAATCAGGTTATCGGCTGCTCGTGCGCGTTCTGGGAGTAGCCCGCGGTTTTGCTTTCGCGGTTTTGCGCACGGTGATTGTTCCCTGGCCAGGAGCGGGAGATGGTGACGCTTCGGCGTACTTTTTTGTCGAGGGCCAAATCAGACGCCAGGGCTGACTTTTAATTGTCTCGCTGAATTGCTTGATGTTTTCACCGGCCGGCTGGAGCTCGGTTGTCGCTACTTTTAATTTCTCTGACGACGACCGCAGGTTTCGCAGGGTCACCTCGATGTTGTCGTTCTCTGTCAGGCTGGTGCTGATTTTTTCGATGTTGGTGAGCGACTGCGAGAGCGCGCTGTCAGGCGCGGTTAGACCGGAGAGGTGTTCGCCGAATGTTTTGAACTGCGTAAGCGCGAGATTCAGTTCGGAGTTTTCGTCGGTGAGACGATTGAGATTTTGGGCGGTGTTCTGAAGGTCTTTCATGGTGTTGGTCGCCTCGTTGGCAACCGGTTTGATGACCTCCAACATTTTCGCCGCGGCCTCGCCGAGATCGGGTGTGCGTTCGCCTGCGAAGCTTTCGCCGTCTTTTGCGCGGCCGGATTCTTTTGTGCCCTGGGTAAAATCCATTGCCATATCGCCTAACAAGCCGAGTTGCATCATCTGGACTCTGGCATCGCGGTAAACCTTGGCGCTTTTGTCCACCTGCACATCGACGCGCGCTTCGAATCGAGGAGGCGCAGCCGGACTCGCAGCAGGTTCGGGCCGATGAATCGCTACCGCTTGTTGCGCCTGTTTTTCTTCGGCAGGGGTAACTGGTGAATATAGCTTCTGGACCTGACCAATCTTGCGACCTGCGAGCATCACTACCGCTCCCGGTTTAATTCCGGCGGCGTTATCGAAGTAAACGCGGTAGGTGACCAGCGGCCGAAACAATCCCGGCGCGCCGAGCAAGACCAGAAGAAAGGCGATCACGCCGATCGTGCCGATCACGAGCAAACCTGTCAGGATTTCATTTCTTTCTAATTGCATCGAGTGAACCTTCCAGAATCGGGCCTTCCGTGCTGCCGCTCAAGAACTGTGCGACCACCGGGTTCTTAGATTGTTTAAGTTCTTCTGGTTCGCCTTCTTCAATAATCTTTCCCTCGTACAACATAGCCATGCGCGTGGCGATGCGAAAGGCGCTCTCCATTTCGTGCGTCACGGTGATGGAGGTCGCCTTGGATTTCTGAGTGAGGCTAATAATCAATTCGTCAACGACCGTGGCAATGACCGGGTCGAGTCCCGCCGAGGGCTCATCCAGCAGAAGCAACTCGGGCTCGAGCACGAGCCCGCGCGCGAGGGCCACACGTTTGCGCATACCGCCGCTGAGTTCATCCGGCAGCAGGTCCTTTGTGTCCAGCATTCCTACGAGGTCCAGTTTTTCGTCAACGATTTTGTCAATCTCGCTCCGCGATTTGTCGGTAAGCTCTTCCAGCGGCAGCGCCACATTCTGACGAACCGTGAGCGAGCTTAAGAGCGCCGAATATTGATAAACCATCCCGATGTGCTGTCGCACCTGTTGAAGTTTTCTTCGCTTAAGCTGGTTGATCTCAAACTGTTTGAAAAAAATTGAGCCGGAATCCGGTCGAAGTATGCCAAGGATCAGGCGCAAAATCGTGCTTTTGCCGCTGCCGCTCTGTCCCATGATCACCAGGCGCTCCTGTGGCTGCACGTCAAGTGAGACCCCTTCGAGCACTTTTTTTTCCTCGAACTGCATGTGCACGTCGCGCAGCTCAACCATTTGCGATGGCGTGCTCACGTCGGGTAGAAGTTGGTGTAAATGACATTGTAAACCGTGTCCGTACCGATCACGGTTGTGATAGCGGTAACCACGCTGGAAGTCGTGTTCGTGCCGACTCCAGCCGCGCCGCCCTTCACAGTGAGCCCCCGGTAGCAGGCGATCGAGGCGATGAGCAGGCCGAACATGAAGCTCTTCAAAATCCCAGTGATGATATCGCGAATGAGCAGTGAATCTTTTACCAGATCGAGAAAATACGGAAATGCGATGCTGAAATACGCTTTGCAAACCAGGCTGCTCGCAAATACGGCTGCAAGGTTTGAAACCGTGGAGAGACACGGCGTCAGCAGAAACAGCGCGAGCATCCGAGGCGCGGCGAGAAACCGTAGCGGTCCGATACCCATAGCCTCAACCGCTTCGACTTCCTCGTTGACCTGCATTGTGCCAAGTTCGGCCGTAAACGCGGCGCCGATGCGTGCAGCGACCATAATCCCGGTGATCAGCGGACCAAGTTCGCGGGTAAAAGCAATAGCCACCAGGCCCGGAATCAGCCGCTCCGTTCCGAAGCGTTGCAGCTGATAGCCCGTCAATAACGCCATTGTCAGCCCGAGAAAGAAGCAGACCAGCCCCACCAGCGGCACCGAATCCACACCAGCCCGTACGCTCTCGCGGAAAAAGCTGGCTGCGCGGAATGGGGCGCGCCCCTGCTGCACGCGTTCCACGGTTTCCTGGAACGTGTTTACCATGAACCAGAAAACGCTGCCAACCTCGCGCAGAAAACTGCGCTCGATCTCAACGACCTCGAGCGGTCCCGGCATGGTGCGACGTGGTTCAGCGTTAGGCATGGACGAGACATTGCCTCACTTCGCCCTAGGGAAAAGCGCAAACTTCGGTGTCTGTAGCCGCTTCCCTGTGGGAAGCGCAGGTATTGCGCCGCCCATAGGGCGACGGCTACAGGCGCCTGTCAACACGCGAAGCTAACATCAAACGCTTCGACATTTCGCAGGCCCCGACGTTACGTTTGAATCCATGAAAATTACTCGAGCTTGCGCAGCCAATTGCTTCTTTGCTTTCATGCTCTTTAATGCTGCGGCGGCGGGGTTAGCCCACGAACCCGGGCGGTCTGTCAAACCGGTGCCGGAAATACGGCCCGATAACAATCCAAACATGGAAACAAAGAAAATTGGACTCGCGATTCACGGCGGCGCCGGAACGATTGAGCGCAGCAAGATCACACCGGAAAAAGAGGGTGAATATCGAGCAGGGCTTGAGCGGGCGTTGACTGCTGGTTACGAAATTCTGAAACGCGGCGGATCAAGTCTCGACGCAACCGAAGCAGCTGTGCGCGTGCTCGAGGACGATCCGCACTTCAATGCCGGGCGCGGTTCTGTGTTCACCAGCGCCGGCACAAACGAGATGGACGCATCTATCATGGATGGAAAGACACTGAAGGCCGGCGCAGTTGGGAGCGTGCAACATATAAAAAATCCTATCAACCTCGCCCGGCTGGTAATGGAAAAATCTCCGCACGTCATGCTGGATTGCGCGGGGGCGGAAGCGTTCGCGAAAGCAAACGGGATCGAACTGGTGGACCAAAAATATTTCTTTACGCAGCAACGATGGGACGCTCTGCAGAAGATGAAGGCTGCCGAAAAGAATAAGGCGAGCGGAGCGGGGAAGAGCTTTCTGATCACCGATGAAGATCGACACGGCACCGTCGGAGCGGTCGCGCTGGACAAAGACGGTAATTTGGCCGCGGCGACTTCAACCGGCGGAACAACAAACAAGATGCCCGGCCGAATCGGCGACACACCGGTGATCGGCGCCGGCACTTACGCGAATAATCAGACTTGCGCGGTCTCCTGTACCGGCGACGGCGAATATTTCATTCGTGCCGCCGCAGCGCATGAAGTTTCGGCGCTAATGCAATATCGCGGTCTAAAGTTGCAGGAAGCGGCGCAGGACGCTCTCGACACCGTGAAACAGCTCGGCGGCACGGGCGGCTTGATCGCGATCGACAAGAATGGTGAGATCGCATTGCCGTTTAATACAAACGGCATGTATCGCGGCTACGTCGATTCGAAGGGCAAGTTTGTGGTGGAGATTTACCGCTGAGGTCGTGATTCGTTGAAGCGTTGAAACGGGTTAGCCTGTTACTGTCATGTTGAGCGAAGCGAACATCTCGGACCTTCGCCTTCGCGTTGCCGGAAAAACTAATCAGAGATTCTTCCCTTCGCTCAGAATGACAAAGTCGTTTCCGCTTTAACGATTCAACCCTTCAACGATTTACGAATCCCATGCTCCCGCCGTTCTCGATCGTCATTCCATGCTTTAACGAAGAAGCCCGCGTCGGCCAGACGCTGCGGCTCACGCTCGATTATCTTGTCGCCAACGCGCCTGAAAGCGAATTGATCGTCGTGAATGACGGATCAACTGATGAAACGGGAGCAATCGCCCGCGAAAGATTGAAGTCTGCGCAGGTCGCCACACGTTTGCTGGAGAATTTTCCGAATCGTGGAAAGGGCGGCGCGGTGCGCTCTGGATTAGTTGCTGCACGAACACCAATCGGACTTTTCTGCGACGCCGATCTTTCCACGCCACTTGAGGAGACGCCGAAGCTGATCGAACCCATCGCAAATGGCGAAGTGGACATCGCATTTGGTTCGCGCGCTCTGGATCGTAGCTTGATTGGTGTGCATCAACCCTGGCGGCGAGAGCAGGCCGGCCGTGTTTTTAATTTGCTGGTGCGGCTCGCCACCGGGTTGCCGTTTTGGGACACCCAATGCGGATTTAAAGCGTTTCGCCTGGAGGCGTGCCGACCGATTCTTGAAGCGGCGCGGATCGAAGGCTTCGCGTTCGACGTGGAGCTGCTTTATCTCGCGCATCTGGCCGGTTTGCGGATTCGCGAAGTTCCAGTGCGTTGGAACCATGCCGAAGGTAGTAAAGTTAGTTTTTTCCGGGACAGCCTGCGCATGTTGCGCGAGGTGATCGCTCTAAGAGCTCGGCCGCGATCGGGCATCATCACTTAGCGCCCGAGCCGGCTTAAGGCCGAACACCAAACGGGCGCAAAACGGCGTGAGCAGGCGGCAGTTCAAAGAGCCGTTAGCGAATCGAGTTTGGGATTTCGGAGCGAAACAAAAAGCCGCCACGCCGTGAAGGGTGACGGCTGATTCGCAAATACTGTTGCGCGCGCTGCTTTACTGATTGTTCAGAACCGTTTGCGCCGGGGCCCTGCTCACTTCAAGCTTTGCATTCACTTTCTGCAGGCCCGCAGCAAGCGCTTCAATTTGTTGTTGCTGGCGTGCGATAGTTGCGCCCTGTTCCTCGTTCTTTTGGTACTCTTTCAGAAACTCATTCAGCAACATCGCGTTCACTGCGTCGTACCGCACGGTATAGATTTCGCCGTTCTCATCGCGCACCACCAAGTCGGGGTTCACCTCGGCCACTTCCTCGGCAATCAAACCGAATTGCGGCGTGCCTTTGCTGTCGCTCTTGTAGTGAAAGCTCACCGGCTTAAGCGCAAGGATTGCTTCACTGGTCTTGTCCATCGGTTTAATCTCATGCTTGAACCTGCGCGACGAACTAGTCGTGCCGAGTTGGCCCGCTGAGTCGATTAGCACTGGTATCGCGTTTGCGTTTGCCGTTATTACGCCGCGAATGTTGCTGATAAAACAACTGTCGTTCACGTTCGCACCTGCAAGATTCCCACCGATACAGATAACGTTATTGGCGTTAGTGACGCCGGAGCCGGCATTTGCGCCCAAGCCGATGTTGAAGTTGCCGCCCGTCATGTTGCTGAGCGCTCGAGTACCGATCGCTGTGTTGTCGTTGCCGCTCGGAATGCTGAGCGCTTGAGAACCAATGGCGGTGTTTTCGCTGCCGGAGATGTTGTCTTGGAGCGCTCGAGAACCGATGGCGGTATTTTGGTTGCCGGTAGTATTACTAGTAAGCGCCAGAAAACCAGTGGCCGTGTTGTCGGAGCCAACAGTGTTGCTGAAGAGCGCAATATCACCATCTGCCGTGTTCCTGTCGCCCGTGGTGTTGCTACGGAGCGCTCCATTACCGGTGGCCGTATTGCCGCCGCCAGTGCTATTGTTCATCAACGCTTGCTCGCCGTTGGCAGTGTTGAAGCTGCCGGTGGTGTTGTTAAGAAGCGCTTGAAACCCATAGCCCGTGTTATCCGAGGCGGTGTTAGACTCCAGGGCGCTCCGACCAAAGGCGGTGTTGCGGAAGCCGCTGATGTTGCTCAACAGCGCATTCACACCCATCGCGGTGTTGCTGTTGCCAGTGATGTTGCTAAAGAGGGCGAATGCACCAGTGGCCGTGTTGTCACTGCCGGTATCGTTAAATTCAAGCGCGGCTGTTCCGACAGCTGTGTTTTGTGTGCCGGTGGTGTTAAATAAAAGCGCGGCAGCGCCGGTGGCCGTATTTGAATCCCCGAGATTAAGATCAAGCGATCCAGCACCAACAGCGGTGTTGAAGTTACCGGTGGTGACTCTAAACAACGAAAATGTACCAATTGCTGTATTCGCAACGCCGGTAGTGAGACTGCTAAGAGCGTTGTCTCCCTCCGCAGTGGTGAAGTTGGGATAGCCTCCATCGGGCGGCGGGACAACTGCTTGTGCTGTCTGTGGAACGACAAAGCAGGCCAGCAGGAGCGCAACGAGAAATAGTAGTGTTGGTGTTTTGAGCTGAATCGGCTGATACATATTTGGACTTTCTTCTTTTCCCGCTGGTTGACCCTGGTAACCACAGGTCTGAAGACGAGACGAAGCTCGCGGGAGAAGCGTCCTATGCCGGATTCAGAACTATTTAAGTCGTAGAGCCTCGGGGCCAGGTCCGCAATGTCAATGTAAATCGGTTTGGAAGACGCGAATCGCCAATTCAAGTTCCAAAAAAGCAGCTGACTCTTTATCGGCACGCACAACCGAAACGCGTGCCGTCAAAGGTTTTTTCAAGTCTGAAGTTCCGCGTTTACGCGGTCCCAACATCTCCCGCTCGCCAAGCTGAGCGGCTTGAAGGCAGAACTCCGAACGGCTGAAACACTCAGCTTCACCTATAGGAATTGGCCGCTACTTTTCTTTCTCACGTCGGCACCTAGATTAATTGTTTTCACTTTGTTTTCATGCAGTCCTACCGATTTCATCCTGCGGTTACGCGGTGGTTCGAGCAGACGTTTGGATCACCAACTGAACCACAGGTGCGTGGCTGGCCGGCCATTCAATCCGGCCGGCATGCGTTGATTTCTGCGCCGACAGGCTCGGGCAAAACACTGGCGGCGTTTCTTGCTTCGCTCGATGCATTATTCCGACAGGGCGCGGAAAGTCATTTACCCGATGAGACGCAAGTCGTTTACGTCTCGCCGCTCAAGGCGCTGAGCAACGATATCCGAAAGAATCTTCAGGAACCGTTATCCGGAATTCGTGCATTACTGGGCGAGGCAAATGGCCACGACATCGATGTTCGCGCCGAAGTGCGCACTGGCGACACGACTGCGGCACAACGCCAGGCCCTGATCAAAAGGCCGCCGCACATTCTGGTTACTACGCCGGAGTCGCTATATCTGCTGCTTACGTCCGAATCCGGCCGGAAAATGTTGGGCACCGCGCGCACGCTTATCCTTGATGAGATTCATGCGGTGGTGGATGACCGTCGCGGCGCGCACCTCGCACTAAGCGTCGAACGTTTGGCCGCGCTAGTGCAAGGCCCGCTACAACGAATCGGTTTATCCGCAACGCAGAAACCGATCGAACAAGTAGCGCGTTTCCTGGTGGGCACTCGCGCCGTGGACCAAGCCGGCAATCCGGATTGTGAGATCATCGATATTGGTCACCGCCGCGAACTGAACCTGGCAATCGAAATCCCGAAGTCGCCGCTTGAAGCGGTGATGTCGAATGAAGTTTGGGAGGAAGTCTACCATCGGCTCGCAGAGTTAATTGAGGCGCATCGAACGACTTTGGTTTTCGTCAACACGCGTCGCATGGCCGAGCGTGTCACACATCACCTGAGCGAGTTGTTCGCCACGGGACGAATCCGCGGTGGCGGACTGGGCGCCGACGCTGTCACGTCACATCACGGAAGTCTTTCTGCAAAACTGCGGCTCGAAGCGGAAGACCGATTGAAGCGCGGCGAATTGAAAGCGCTCGTCGCTACGGCTTCGCTGGAGTTGGGAATTGATATTGGTTCAGTTGATCTCGTTTGCCAGTTGGGCACGACGCGCTCGATAGCCACATTGCTGCAACGCGTCGGTCGGGCTGAGCATCAGCGCGGCGGTTTGCCGAAAGGTCGGATTTTTCCGTTGAGCCGCGATGAATTGATCGAGTGCGCGGCGCTGCTGCGCTGTGTTAATCGCGGCGAGCTCGACCGCCTGACGATTCCTGAAAAACCGCTGGATGTGTTCGCGCAGCAAGTCGTTGCCGCAGCTTCGACGGAAGATTGGGATGAGAACGAATTCTTCGAGCTCGTCTGTTCAGCCTGGCCATACCGCAATCTCACGCGCGGTGAGTTCGGCCAGGTTGTGACAATGCTTGCCGAGGGTTTCAGCACGAAGCGTGGGCGGCGCTCGGCATTGATTCATCATGACGCGATCAATCATCGTTTGCGCGGCCGGCGTGGAGCCCGACTAACTGCATTAACATCCGGCGGAGCGATTCCTGATAATGCCGATTATCGAGTGATCCTCGAGCCGTCGGAAACTTTCGTGGGAACGGTCAACGAAGATTTCGCCGTCGAAAGTCTCGCTGGAGACATCTTTCAACTCGGAAACGCGTCGTGGCGAATCCTGCGTGTGAATTCCGGGGTCGTTCGGGTGGAGGACGCAAAAGGTCAGCCGCCGGGAATTCCATTTTGGCTGGGCGAAGCTCCCGCGCGAACCAACGAGCTTTCGTGCGCGGTTTCTAATTTGCGAATGGAAATCGAAAAGCGTTTGTCCGCAGTGGAAGCTGAAAACTTCGCCGCCGAAATCGAAGAATGGGTCGCTAAAGAATTCCAGTTGCCACAAAACGCCGCGGAACAGGTCGCCGCATATTTTGCGGACACATATCGTTCGTTAGGCGTAATTCCGTCACAGCAAACGCTGGTGCTCGAGCGCTTCTTCGATGAATCGGGCGGTATGCAGCTCGTTTTGCATGCGCCTTTCGGCAGCCGAGTCAATCGCGCCTGGGGTTTGGCCCTGCGAAAACGCTTTTGCCGTTCATTCAATTTCGAGCTGCAGGCAGCAGCGACCGATGACGCGATTGTGATTTCGCTCGGTACGCAGCATTCATTTCCGCTCGACGAAGTTTTTCGGTATTTGAACTCCAAAACAGTTCGAGAGCTTCTTGTTCAAGCGTTGCTCGACGCGCCAATGTTCACGATTCGCTGGCGCTGGAACGCAACCCGGTCGCTCGCCGTGCCGCGTTTCCGTGGCGGCGCGAAAATCGCCGCGCCGCTGCAACGGATGGAATCGGAAAATCTTTTGGCCGCAGTTTTCCCGGATCAGCTCGCGTGCCTGGAGCATATCGTAGGCGACCGCGAGATTCCCGATCATCCGCTGGTGAAGCAGACGATTGATGATTGCCTCACCGAAGCAATGGACATCGATGGATTGGAGGAAGTGTTGCGCAGAATCGAGCACGGCGAGATCCGCTGTATTGCGCGCGATTTGCCGGAACCGTCGCCACTGGCGGCCGAGATTCTAAATGCGCGGCCTTACGCATTTCTCGACAACGCGCCTCTTGAAGAACGCCGCACACAGGCGGTGTACACGCGGCGCGCTTCGGAGAGAAACGGCAGCGACGGGCTGGGTGTTCTCGACGCCGCCGCAATCGAAAAGGTTAAAACGGAAGCGTGGCCCGAAGCAACGAACCCGGACGAATTGCATGACGCGCTAATGTTGATAGGAGCCATGCCGCCGGAGGAAATTCAGCGGAACGCGCGCAACGGCAACGCGGAGCACTTCATATCAGCGCTCATAGCTGAGAACCGGGCGACCCGTGTGATTGTTCCTTTGGAGTGCGGCGATCCCGCGACTAAAACTTTTTATATCGCGGCGGAACGGCTTCCTATGGTCCGCGCGATCTATCCGAACGCGGTCTGTGAGCCGGAATTGGTTTTGCCTGATTCCATGCATGGAAAGACTTGGGAACGCGTAGATGCGATTCGCGAATTGGTTCGTGGTCGCATGGAGGTTTGCGGACCAATTACGGTCAGGGAGCTTGCAGATACTTTGGTTTTGCGACAGTCGGATGTTGACGCAGCGCTGCTCGCACTCGAAGCGGAAGGTTTTGTGTTGCGCGGCAAATTTCATCCCGATGCGATTGTAGAGGCGACGCCCTCGTCGCCGGGCGTTGCTATTCAACGCGGCGGGGGCGCCGCGTCCACTGAGCAAGAATGGTGTGATCGCAGATTTCGCAGATTATTGGCGCGAATTCATCGACTCACGATCGATCGATTGCGCGCGGAGATTCAGCCGGTCTCGGTTCACGAATTCTATCGGTTTCTTTTTGCATGGCACCGAGCCGACCAAGAACATCGAGTCGAAGGGATGGAAGGCTTGCAATCCGTCCTGGAACAGCTCGACGGTTGCGAGTTGCCATTGGCTGCGTGGGAATCGGCGGTGCTTCCGGCGCGCGTGGCCGATTACGATCCCGAATGGCTGGACCGGCTCTGTTTTTCTGGTCGGGTTGGCTGGGGACGTTTGAGCACGCCGCAAAATCCTAACGCGCGAGCATCAGCGCCATTACGGACGAGTCCAATCGCGCTTTATCTGCGCGAAAATCTCACCGATTGGCTCACGTTGACTCCGAAATCGGCAATTGAACTTTCGGTCGCCAGTCAAGGTGTGTTTGAGGCACTGCAAAGTGGCGGCGCACTTTTCTTCAGCGAATTGGTCAGTCGCAGCGGTCTGTTGCCTTCCCAAGTTGAAGAGGCTTTGTCGCAACTCGCGGCCCTGGGTCTTGTAACTTCAGACAGTTTCGACGGGTTACGCGCGCTTCTAATTCCTTCAAATAAACGTCCGACCTTTGGCCGAAATCTTACAAAACGCCGGCGCAGAACAAACCTCGCCAGTATCGAGTTTGCAGGTCGCTGGTCATTGTTGCCGAGGAGCGGCGGCTTTCCAGCAACCATGGGCGCGTCAAACGGCGAAGGCCCGCGCGAAACCGCCGTGGAGAAATTCGCTCGCGTGTTATTGCGCCGCTACGGCGTTGTGTTTCGCCGGTTGCTCGAACGAGAGAGTTTCCCCGTTACGTGGTACGAGCTGGGGCGCATTTATCAACGATGGGAAGCACGCGGAGAAATTCGCGGCGGTTATTTCGTTGGCGGAGTAAGCGGCGAACAATTTGCGTTGCCCGAGGCGATCGGTCTGTTGCGATCGATCCGTAAGAGCTCGTCAAACCGCGAGCTAATTACGTTGAGTGCTGCCGATCCCTTAAATTTGCAAGGCGTTCTCACACCGGGAGGGCGAATCCCTGCGTTCACTGCCAACCGCATTCTGTTTCGCGATGGACTGCCTGTTGCTGCGCTTGAATCAGGCGAGATTCGAACGCTGTCCGACGAGCATACCCTTGATCTGCAAATCGAAAACGCTCTTCGAATCGGCAGGCTGCGGCCGTCGCTTCGGCCTTATTACAAATAGAACGCCTGTAGCCGTCGCCCTGTGGGCGACGCGCGCGTTTCGCACAGCGAAACGGCTACAGTTATTTCTTCACGATCTCGGCGTTCTCGATCATGGCGATCCCGCCGCGCTCGGCCATTTTGCCTTTAACCGTGATGTTCTTACCACAGTACTCGGCGAGTTGATCGTTCATCGGCTTGTGTTCGCCGACGACGAGATATGCTTTCCCGTCGCTGACGATCCCGACCGGACCGCCGCTCTTGATGCACTTGGCGCCGCAAGATTGCCCGTGCTTCTCGCCGACAGCGTTGTGATCGACGTAGCACATCATATCCACGACTTCGCCGGTCACTTCTTTGAATGCAACCGCGTCGCCGCCGTGCTGGTGTTCTTGCGCAATCGCCAGCGGCGCGCACGCCAGACCCGCAATGAAGATCGCAGTCACCGCAACTTTTAAGGCGGTAGGTTTATTATTCGTTGAATTAAACATGAGACAAATCTGGGCTGCGCGGTAGGTTTATTATTCGTTGAATTAAACATGAGACAAATCTGGGCTGCGCCGCCCGCTGGTCAATGAATCACAGCCACAAAATGACGAATGACGAATGTTCTAATGACGAAGGAATGACAAAATCCGAATGACGAAACACCTCCGCCAACGTTCGTCATCTCAGCATTCGGGCTTCATTCGTCATTCGTTATTCGAGCTTCGTCGTTACTTCTGTTTTTCGATCAGCTCCGCGAACTGGTCGAAAAAGTAGGTGGCATCATGCGGCCCGGGCGCTGCTTCGGGATGGTATTGCACACTGAAGATCGGCAATTCCTTGTGACGCATTCCCTCCACGGTGCCGTCGTTCAAGTTGATGTGAGTCACTTCAACCTCGGGGGGAAGCGATTCCGAATCCACGGCGAAACCGTGATTTTGCGCGGTAATCGCCACTTTGCCGGTGCGCAAATCTTTGACCGGCTGATTTGCGCCGCGATGGCCAAATTTCAACTTGAATGTGGATCCGCCGAAAGCGAACCCGAGAACTTGATGACCAAGACAAATCCCGAAGATTGGTTTCCTGCCCATTAGATCGTGTACCGTTTTGTGCGCGTAAGGCAGTGCTGCCGGGTCGCCCGGGCCGTTAGACAAAAAAATTCCGTCGGGATCGAGGGCCAGCACTTCTTCAGCCGATGTGACGGCCGGGACGACGGTCACTTCGAAGCCTTTCTGGCGCAGCAGGCGCAGGATGTTTTCCT
>WNGB01008140.1_pt1 | contig 22625 bp, 16 predicted proteins | sample 5400681 | NCBI WGS metagenome assembly WNGB01 (sample SAMN13153367, study PRJNA577476) | soil metagenome | isolation source: 115 cm soil or saprolite under grassland replicate 2 | place: USA:California | collected 2016-06-15
ACAGTGAGAGATGGTCCCAAATCCTATGACTGATAACTTGGCGGGGATGTTTCTTGTGGCCCTCACATATTCTTGCGCGGTTACTTGGGCATGGCGGACCGGTGGCATCAAGAGACTGTGGATCGTCACGTCCCTAGGCGTTCTCTTACTCGCGCTGCTCGAGGTCGCTCAGGGGTGGCCTCACGGTTTTCGAGAAACCTCACTTATCGAGACCCTCGCTTTTGTCATAGCTCCGAGCATTGGGTTGTCTGCGTTGATTAGTTTGGATCGAGGGGGCGTACGACCTGCGATTCTCGTCGTCGCAGGAACATTTTTCTGGATGGGTGCCGGATTCATCACTCTGATTGTGTCGTCTCTCATTACCGGAACCCTCTAAGAGTGCCGCCCTCCAGACCCAATTCCGCGGAGATGAGTCGAACCCCCGACCCCATGGTGGCAAAACTGGTGGCAGACTGAGACAGAAAAGCCAGATTCCGTCGGACTGCGAGGGAATCTGGCTGGGCACTCAATCCCAACCCCGTTGATCACCTAGGCCTTCCAAGGACTGAGAAGGAAAAAGGCCGAGGCCCTTAGCAAACCGCCGCCTTCAGCCACTCGGCCACCTCTCCAACTTCTGCAGCGCCTGAACTTAGCGGCTTCGCTGCTGCTTTGGTACCCGCCCATGATCGTCCCCGGCGGTTTTCTTGACTTGACCGATCCCGTTCATAACAATGGGCGCTATGCAAGACACCGGCGACCAAACCCAACAGGAGATGCTCGACGCGACGTCCCCTCGTCCTGACGTTCCGTGGGCCCTCGTCCTGCTGATCGTCTGGTCCTCGGTCGAGGCGACGATCTTCACGGTTACGCTGCGCCCCACGATGAGCGAGCTGTTGGCGGACCTCACCGGCTACGAAGTCAACCCGATCGCGCTCGTCTTGGTGCTGTGGTTTTTCCTGACGATCATCATCGCCGGCAGCTTCGCGTGCATTCAAGTGTTGAAGGAAGCGATCGCGGCGAAACAGGTCGGCAACATCGTGCAGATGATCGTGGTGCAAATCGTGGTCGCGATGTTCCAAGTGCTCTTCTTGTACCGCGAATTGGTCGACACATTCACGCCATGGCTGGCCCAGCAAGGCATCTCGTTCGGCCTCGGAGGTACGCTCGGCCTCGCGTTCTGCGCATGGCTCGGCGTGCGCGGCATGACGTGGTACCTGTTCGGCCGCTCCGGCGCGCCCGCGTTGATCGCGGTGCTCAACCGCCCAGCCAACCAGATCTGATCCGCAGTTGTTGCGGTGTCGCGTCCGGCAGCGACTCGATGCGCCATGAGGCACCGCCCGCTCGACATCGTCCTCGGTGTACCCGCGACCCTGGAGATAGTACGACGCCTTGGGCGCGTTCCACGAGCGAGCCTTGAGATTATTGAACGCAGCGTCGAGCGATTTGGCGTTGCTCGTGTGGTGGCGAATGAAAAGGTCGTTACCTCACCGTAGTACTGCGTCCACCCCTCGGCCACCCACAACGACGGCTGGTACTGCTCACGGGTGTAATCGAACGGGCCGAGCCGATGCCGGGGAGCAGCGTGGCGGTATCGGTCCAGAATCGCTGGCGGTGAGCGTGATGGTGTAGAGATGTGACGCCACATCCGGCATCGCGATCGTGTACTGGATGGCGTACGGCCGGGCGACCGGCCGAGCCTGCAGCACGCTCAGGAAGAGCATTGCTAACGTGTGAGCACCTCGATGACGCCGCCCTCGTGTCCCACCCCGTAGCGTGCGTGGGCCTGCGCGGCGGGGAGGAAACGCAGCTCCTTGACGTCGCTGACGCGAATCTCACGCAGCTGATTCACGTCCCCAGCCGAAACGCCGTTCAGGTAGACGCGCAGCTGGCCGGCACTCTGATCACGGATGCTGCTCACGCCGCGCGAGTGCAACCAGGTGGGCCGGAATTCCTGCACCAACGCCATCACGTCGATCGCGGTCGATCCCTCGAACTCCTCCGCCTTGAGCACATTGGAATTGCTCGCTCGCGACCGCCGCGTCTCGCGGACGCGCGTCGAGTCGAATGGTGCGGGAGCGGGCGGCGGTGCCTGCGCGAGCACAGGAGCTGGAGCCGCGGCCGAAGCAGCCGCCGAGTCGGAGCCATACACGATGATCCCCGCCCTGGTCTTGATCAGCGCGGCGTTCCCGCCGGTCTCGCGGAAACTGACGACCTCCAGCTGCGTTCCCATCCCCATCAGCTTCTGCTTCATCTGGGCGACCGGCATCCGGATCACCCAATCCCGTACGATCCAGGCGCCCGACGGAACGCGCAGGAACTCGATACGCCCGCCGGCGCGCGGCGCGACGAGCTCCTGTGGCAAGCGGGTGTAGGCGAAATCGAGGTGATGGAGCATCGCCGTGTTGCGGTCGATCCAGAGCGTGCCGGTGATGTCGGGCAGTGTGCGCCCGCGCGCCGGCGCGAACGCAAGACCGATGAGCCCCTCTGTGTCGCCGCGGCCGGACTTTGTCTCGAAGCAGTGTGTGCGCAAGAACGGGCCACTGATCAGCGCGTCCGCGTCGGGCCCCCAATACGTCCAGCCCTGCTGCTCGTCGACGACGACGAACCCTTGACGCTCCAGCTGCTCGGCGGGTGCGCTCTGGATCGGTATCCGGCGGTAGCCTTCGTCGGGCCACGTCGAGTCCGCGCCGCGGGGACGCCCCCCCGGGCTCGTCGCGCGCTGGAAGCGCCTGATGCTGTACCAGTAGCCCGGGTCTCGCGACGTCCACGACACCGCCGCGAGCGCTTCGCGGATCTCGTCCCACACCGCGGCGACCGATGCCCCCGCTTCGATGTCACACTGCCGTTCCCCCTCGACGACGACACGGGACAACGCGACCGGGATGGGGTCGATGGCGGCGCTGAAGGAGATCGTTTCACCGGCCCGCAGCGTGAGCGCGGCAGAGACATACGGTCGAAAACCGATGCGTTTGGAGCGGAGGCGGTACACACCGGCCGCAGGTGCGGTCAGCAGGAATTCGCCGGCGCCGGTGGTGATCGTGCGCGCCCTCTCGACGCCGTGGTCGTCCACCAGAGTGAGAAACGCGCCTGGTAAGGGTGCCCGGCTGACACTGTCCGTCAGCTGCCCGCGGACGCTCTGGGCGGCCGCGGGCAGTGCCCCCCCCGTGATCAGGAGCAGCGCGGCTAGCCTTGCTCCCACCATCTGAATCGCTGCGGCTCGAGCTTGGCGAGCCGGTACAGGTTCCGCGCGAACCGCGCGACGAACAGGGCCACCATGCCGGCCAGCAGAATCGCGAGCATCCAGTTCGCCAGGACGTCGACCGGCACGGGCAGCGGGGAAGGCCATCCGGTGGTGATGAACGCCGCGGTGTTCAGCAGAATGAGAATCAGTCGCACTTCCGTCGGACCGATGCGCCCGTAGGAAATCTTGAACACGCCGAACACGGTGGATTCGAGGTAGACGTTGATCGACATCGCGAGATACACGACGACGATGCCGAGCGCGAGGCCCAGATAGACGTAGGGCGACAGCCCGATCCCGAGACCGATGACCGCGGTCGAGAACGCATCGACGACGTGATCGAGGTAATAGCCGTACTTGGGCCGCTGGGTCCCGCGCACCCGCGCGAGCGTGCCGTCGAGGCTGTCCCCGAGCCAGTTCACGCCCAACATCAGGCTCGCGGCCCAGAGCCAGGCCGGACTGTAGTTGGTCAGGGCGTAGGCGGCGCCGGTGCCTGCCGCGCCGAGGATGCCGATGGCCGTGAGGTGGTTGGAGCGAATCGTGCGCGGCACGCGCTGGGCGAGGGCCTGCAACACGCGCCGCTCGACGCCCGCGAGCAAGAAGGTCATGTCCCGGCGGCCACCTGCAGTCACTGATGCCACTCTTCGGTCTTTACCTCAGCGAGTACGGACTCGAGCGGATTCAGTTGCATCGCTTGTGGCTCGGCGGGGAGGCGAATCGTCGCATCCGTCGTCGGCCCTCGCACGAGGATCCGAGTCAGCGCTTCGCCCTGAGCGAATTTGATCGACACCGGAACGTACATCGCGAAGTCGTCCGGTACGTCGCTCTGGCGCACCCGCAGATGTCCCACGAAGCTGCCGCTGTCGGGGTTCGCGGCCCACGAGAAAGTGTACGTCGGAACGGCCGTCCCGTACACCCACTCGTTGAAGAACCAATCCATTGGTTGCCCCACGTGGTGTTCGACGACCCGCTGGAAGTCCTCCGTCGACGCTCGCTTGCCGCGATACGTCTTGTAGAAATCCTGCATCATCGCGATGAAGCGTCCCTCGTCCATGGTGCGCGTGTCGAGCAACAGATTGCGCAGCATGTGGACGACCCAGGCGCCCTTCTTGTAGGTGGACAGCTCGTAGTTCCCCCGCCAGTTCTGACCGGCGCGGCGGCCGAGCCCGATGGGCGCCGCGGTCGCGCGGTCGCGCCGGATCTCCTGGCGGGCCTCGCGCAGGGCCTTCAGGTATTTGTCGTTGTCGCGCAGCACGGCCTGCATGTACCACATGCCGGCGAAGTCGGAGAATCCTTCGGAGAGCCAGGCGTCCCGGTAGGTCGCCGGCTCGACGCCGATGCCCCACCACTGGTGCGCCATTTCATGCGCCCGGAAGATCTCGTCTTCCCCGTTCGTCCGAACGCCGAGAAACGTCAACCACGTGAGATGGATCAGGCCGGGGAATGCCTCGCCGTGGTAGTACGGGATCTCGGTGGCATAGTACTGATGAAAGAGGGGAGGGCCGAACATGCGCGTGAAGAAGGAGAGGCTGTTGGCGATGTCCGCCCCGACGAACTCTTCAGGACGCCGCGCCGAGATGAACACGCGGCTGATAGTCCGGTGCGCCTCGCTGTTGACCAGTACGGTGACGGGAGGGATGCGCGGGTCTCTGATATTCAGCTGTTGGAAGTCGCCGATATTGAAGGACACGTTCCGGGCGGGAAGCTCGCTGGCCCAGCGCGTCGTGGTGACGTTCTCAGTGGTGCTCGAGTCCACCAGTCGGCCGATCGTGGCGAATCGCATGTTCTTGGGCGTGTGAAAGGTCATCGCGAAATCGGCGCGCTGCACCGCACTGTAGCGCGGGTACCAGTTGCTCGCCGCCTTGATGAACGCCCAGCTATCGAGCGTGGGGAGCAGCTCGCGGCGCGACGGATCCCACCAGGGCGGCAGGAAATCCTCCATCGCGGATCCGAAGCCGATCAGGTTGCCGTGATAGACCACGCGCAGGTTGACCGTGTCGCCCGGGCCGGCCGGTTTGGGAAACCGCACCCATGTCTCCCACTGATGATCGCGGTGGAAGTACGTGAGCGGCGCGCCGTCCGGTGTAGTCACGGAATCGACATCGAGCTCGCCGTACAGAAAGAACGGTGCCCACTCGATCCGATCCCGCCGCACGGCGACCCGCATGTTGGTGCGCGCGGAGAATTTGTAACTGCCGTCGATCTTCGCGTCGATGTCGTACGCCGTGACCGCGAGCGGCTCAGGTTCTTCCTCTTCGACCGGAACGTCCCGGTTCAGATCCACGGCGCGCTGGAATTGACAGACCGTTTCGGTGCGCTGCCCGACCATCTTGCCGCGCCGCAGCAAGCTTACTTCTTCCGGCTGGCTGGGATCGTATTGCACCATCACGCTCTCGCCGCGCTTGCGCTGGATATACGCGGCGAAGAAGCCCGTGGTGGTGTGATTGAGCAGGGCAGTCAAGAAACTTTCATCGGCGCTGTGGCTGCGCCCGTCCACGATGTAGTCGAGCGCGTCGCCGATGGCGCTGCCGGGATCGGGTAGCGACGCGCTCCCCCCCCCGGTCGGCGGCCCAAACTTCAACGATCGCGCGAGCTCCTGGGCGGTCGAGTCCGCAAACAAGAAGACCGCGGCCGTGATCGCGCCGCTTATGGCCGAGTCCCCCATGACGCGTTGCAGGTTGAGTTGTTCGACCAGCACGGGCGGGACGAACGACACCGATCCCGAGCCGACAAACGCGATGGCCGCCGGACGACCGGCGATCGGCGTGAGCTGAAACGCCCAGCCGTCGTCGAGATGCAGCTCCATCACGTCGCGGCGGAGGACTAACCCATGAACAGGTGCGACCGCGTCGCGCTGAGGTGCGAGGTTCCTGATCTGATCGAAGACGGTGTCGTACGGCGTCTGGACGGTGGTACCGAGGGTGAGAAGAACGGCGACAACGGCGTACATGCTCCCTCCGAGTAGGTCGACGGAGGGCACAGGATTCGAACCTGTAAGGGCTTGCGCCCGCCGGTTTTCAAGACCGGTGCCTTAGCCATTCGGCCAGCCCTCCCCGTCGCCTCTAACCTAGTCGCGCGACCGCGCCTCCCAAAGCGAGATTATGACGTTTGGGGCGGCCCTTGCGGGTCTTTTTGACTTCGGTGTATCTTCGGGTCCCAGTTCGCACAAGAACAGGACCGGACGATGTCGAATTCCCGCGTTCTTTTTCGACGTATAAGCAGCACAGCCTTGGAACTCAGGTGGGGGACGTCCCGTTACGTTGAGGACTGTCCGACCGATTCACTTTCCGAAGAAAGCTTTCGCCTATGAAACTCTCCGAAACCGCGATCCGACGCCCCGTTCTCGCCAGCATGCTGTCCGCCGCGCTGGTGCTGTTCGGGTTCATCGGGTACACCCGGCTCTCGGTCCGCGAGCTGCCCGACATCGATCCACCGGTCATCTCGGTGACGACGGTTCTCCCTGGCGCGAACGCCCAGGTGGTCGAGACCGCCGTCACCGACGTGCTCGAGGAGGAGCTGTCCACCATCCAGGGCATCCGGACGCTGAGCAGCACGTCGTCGGAGCAGACGAGCAACATCACGCTCGAGTTCACCCTCGACCGGCCGGTCGATGTCGCGGCGCAGGACGTGCGCGACAAGGTATCGCGCGTGCGCGGGCGCCTGCCGGTGGACGTGCTCGAGCCGGTGATCGCGAAGCAGTCGGCGGACGCCCAGCCGTTTTTCTGGCTGGCGCTCTCCAGCGAGAACTACGACCTGATGCAGCTGTCCGACATCGCGGACCGGCTCGTCAAGGCGCGCCTCCAGAGCCTGCCGGGGGTGGGCAGCGCCCAGATCTTCGGTGAGCGGCGCTACTCGATGCGCGTCTGGGTGCAGCCCCAGGCGCTGTCGGCGCGCGGCCTCACGGTCCAGGACGTCGAAGGGTCGATTGTCTCGCGCAATGTCGAGATTCCCGCCGGCCGGATCGAATCCACTCGGCGCGAGTTCTCCGTGCGCTCACTCGGCGAGCTCAAGACGCCCGCCGAATTCGGCGAAATGGTCGTAGCGAGCCAGGGCAGCCAGCTCATCAAGCTCAAGGACGTTGCCCGGGTCGAGCTCGGCCCGGAGGACGACCGCTCGATCTTCCGGTACAACGGATCTCCGTCAGTGGCCATCGGGGTCGTACGACAGTCCAAGGCGAACCTCATCGATGTCGCGCGGAGCATTCGCGAGGCGCTCCCCGGCATCCAGCAGACGTTGCCGCTCGGCGTGAAGCTGCACAGCGCGTACGACGGGTCCGTGTTCGTGACGCACTCGATCGACGATGCGCGCCTCACGCTGCTCATTGCGGCGATCCTGGTCGTGCTGATCATCTTCGTGTTCCTGCGCAACGTGCGCGCCACGATCATCCCGGGACTCGCGATCCCGGCGTCGATCATCGCGACGTTCGCGATCATGTACTTCCTGGGCTTTTCGATCAACAACTTTACACTGCTCGCGCTGACGATCGCGATCGGGATCGTGGTGGACGACGCGATCATTGTGCTCGAGAACGCCTTCCGGCATCAGGAGGAGCTGCACGAAACCGCTGAGCAGGCGGCGGTGCATGGTACCAACGAAATCGGGTTCGCGGTGATCGCGACGACGATCGCGCTGGTGGCGGTCTTTTCGCCGCTCGCGTTCCTGACGGGCACCGCGGGCCGGTTGTTGAGCGAGTTCGGCATCGCCGTCGCGGGCGCCGTCGTGATCTCGGGCTTCGTGGCGCTGACGCTCACCCCGATGCTCTGCGCCAAGATCCTCCGGATGCAGCACCAGCACGGCAAGGTGTTCCAGATGTTCGAGCGCGGCTTCACGGCGCTCTCCGAGCGGTATGCGCAGCTGCTGCGGCGCGCCGTCGATCACCGCGTTGTCGTGCTGCTCGGTACGCTGGTAGTCGTCGCGGTCTCCGTCTTTGCGTTTCTGATTTTCCCGCCGACGCGGCTGCAGAACGAGCTGATCCCGGAAGACGATCGCGGGTTCTTCCTGATCGTGGTCCGGGGACCGGAAGGCGCGTCGCTGCCGTACACCGACGGCTACGTGCGACAGGTGGAACAAATCATCGGCCGCACGCCCGGCGTGAACGGCTATTTCACGATCATCGGCGGATTCGCCGGTGGCGTGAACAGCGCGTTCATCGGTGTGATCATGAAGGATTGGCGCGAGCGCCCCAGCGTGAAGCAGACGATCGGCGGGCTGTTTCCCCAGCTCATGGGGATCTCGGGCGTCCTGGCATTTCCGTACGCACCCGGCGCAATCGGGTTCTCGCAGCCGATTCAGTACGTCGTGCAGAATCCCGATTTCGCCAAGCTCACCGACATGATGGGACCATTCGTCGGCCGCGTCTCGCAAGTCAAGGGTCTCGCCAACGTCCAGACCGATCTGTTCGTGAACAAGCCGGAGCTGCGCGTGACGTTCGAGCGTGACCGGGCTGAGGATTTGGGCGTGCCCGTCCGGGACGTGGCGAGCGCGCTGCAGACGTTCCTCGGCGGCCGCCGCGTCAGCACGTTCACGCGGAACGACAAGCTCTACTACGTGATGGTGCAGCTCGATCCCAAAGATCGCGCCACGCCGAGCGACATGCGCGGGATTTATCTGCGAGGGAAGGGCGGGCAACTGGTCCAGCTCGACGCCTTGGCAAACGTGCAGGAAGGGGTGGGCGCGCGGCAGATCAACCACTTCAATCGAATCCCCTCGTTCACCTTGTCGGCGTCGCTGATGCAAGGGCTCGCGCAAGGCGAGGCGCTCGATTCGATCGATGCGGTCGCGAAGCAGGTCCTGCCGCCCGGGACCACGACGGCGCTCGCCGGAGAATCCCGCGAGTACAAGGAGAGCGGGAGCGCCATCTACTTTGCGTTTGTGATCGCGCTGATCGTGGTGTTCATGGTGCTCGCCTCGCAGTTCGAATCGCTGCTGCACCCGTGGACCGTGTTGCTGGCCGTCCCGCTCGCCGTGACCGGTGCGCTGGCGACGCTGAAGGTGGTGGCCCTGCTGACGCCCACCTTCATCGGGCGGCTGCTGAACTTCTCGGGTGCGACGATGAACCTGTACAGTCAGATCGGGATGATTCTGCTGATCGGACTGGTCAGCAAGAATTCGATCCTGCTCGTGGAGTACACGAACCAGCTGCGTGAGAAGGGGCTCGACACGATTGCCGCCGTGCTCGAGGCGGGGCGAATTCGCTTACGACCGATTCTCATGACGTCCGTGGCGACGATCATGGGTGCGGTGCCGGTCGCGATCGGGGTCGGTGCGGGTTCCGACTCCCGCAAGCCCCTCGGCTACGCGATCGTCGGCGGCGTGTTCTTCTCGACCGCGCTCACCCTGTTCGTCGTGCCGGTCGCGTACCTGGTGCTGCCGTCGGTGTTCCACTGGATCGGCAGCCTGCCTGGGCGGCTGTATCGCACGGTCGTGCGTCGCCGGCAACCCGTCACGGCGGAGGGCGACTGATGCTGGCGTTGTTGCTCGCCCTGCAGGGCACGGTGTCGCCGCACGCGACGGATTCGCTGCCGCAGATCACACTGACCGAGGCGCTGCAGCGCGCCGCCCAGCTCGATCCCAACTACGTCCAGGCGCTCGGCCAGGTGGACAACGCCGTCTGGGCGCGGCGCAACGCGTTCGCCGTGTTCGTGTTGCCAGCAGTCACCCTGAGCCTGCAAGCGCAGCGCGCGAATGGACTCAGCTTCGTCTTCGCCGGTGACACCTTCTTCTTGGCAAAGACGGCGTGGACGGGACAACTGACTGCCCGGTACGATCTGTTCACCGGCGGGCAGAAGTTTGCGGAGCTGTCCCGGTCCGGTGCAGAACTCGACGGGGCGCGTGCGAATGAGCTGCGGCAGCGGTTCGCGACGGCGCTCCTCACCGAGTCAGACTATTACGCGGTGCTCGCGAACACCGAGCTGGATCGGGTCGCGCGCGAGCGGCTGCGGCGCGCGCGCGAGCAGCTCGGCGTCGCGCGGGCACGAGTGGTCTCAGGCGCCGCCGTGTCGACCGACTCGCTGAATCTTCGGCTCGAGCTGACGCGGGCGCAGGTGGCCCAGCTCCAGCAGGCATCGGCTTTGCGGGTCGCGCGGCTCGAGTTGGGCCGCCGTATTGGGGCGAGTGGACCGGTGGACGCTGCGCCGCTGGATACGGCTGGAGCTCCGGAGCTGCCGGTGTCGCTGGCCGACGCGATTTCGCAGGCCGCCGGCCAGGGCCCGCAGTATCGCGCGGCGGCGGCCAGCGAGCGCGCGGCCAGCGCCGCGTATCGGGCCGAGTTAGGCAACTATTTGCCGCACGTGTCGCTGGCCTTCAACGCATTCACGTTCGACACGGCATTTTTCCCGAAGTTGTTCAAACCTACGAACTTCACGCTCGGCGTATCCTTCCCGCTGTGGAACAACGGTCAACGGGAGATTGCGCTCTCGCGTGCGCGGGTGACCAAGGATGTGGCGCGCGCGCGCCGGCAGGACATGGACCGTGCGGTGCAGCACGACGTGACCGCGGCGTACGACGCGTACGTGACTGCCCGGGGCACCGCCGAGCTGGCGAATGAAGGCCTCGTGGTCGCGCGCGAAAGCTTCCGCGTGCAGCAGACGCGCTACTCGAGCGGCGCGACGACCATTCTCGATCTGCTCGATGCCGAAGTGAACCTGTCGCAGGCCGAGGCGGATCTCGTGCAGGCCCGCTACGGCACGCGGCTCGCGCTGGCCGGCCTCGAAAGCATCCTCGGCAAACGACTCTTTACCGATAAGGGAACCCCGTGATGTCGCACCGCGCCCTTGCTGTTCTGCTCCTGCTCGCGGCTCCGGCCGCGTGCAAAAAGGCCAACTCCGCGGCAGGTGGCGGCCCCGGTGGACCTGGCGGCTTCGCCATGCCCGTCGAGGTCGCTGCCGCCATCCGCGACACGGTCGTCGACGCGATCGCGGCGACCGGCCAGATCGAAGCGATCCAGTCGATCGAGCTGCGGCCCGAAGTCTCGGGACGCATCACCGACATTCTGGTGCGGGAGGGCCAGGAGGTCGGCGCCGGCACGCCCCTGTTCAAGGTGGATGACGCCGAGCTGAAGGCGCAGGTCGCCCAGGCCGACGCCGAGCGCCAGCTCGCGCGCCAGGCGCTGGAGCGGACCAAGCAACTGATCGCGCAGAACGCCTCGTCGACATCCGATCTCGAGCAGGCCGAAGCCCGCTCGCGCGGCGCCGACGCCAACTACGACCTGCTGAAGACCAGGCTCGACCGCACCGTGGTCGGCGCCCCGTTCGCGGGCGTCATCGGCCGCCGGCTCGTGAGCATCGGGACATACGTGTCGCCGCAGACCCCGCTGATCACGCTGCAGTCGGTGAATCCGCAACACGCCTCGTTCGACGTGCCGGAGCGCTACGCCGACCGGCTGCGCCGCGGTCAGCTCGTGAGCTTCCAGGTCGCCGCGCTCCCGGGGAAGAACTTCTCAGGCGAGGTCGTATTCGTAGATCCCGTGGTCTCGCTGCCGGGCCGCACGATTCTCATCAAGGCGCGCGTCCCGAACAACGAGCATCAGCTCCAGGCTGGCATGTTCATCGAGGCGCGCCTCGCGACCGACATTCGGCCGAACGCCGTCGTCGTGCCGGAAGACGCGCTCCTCCCCATGCAGGGCGCGACCTTCATCTGGGTCATCAAAGACGGCAAGGCTGATCGCCGGCAGGTGAGCGTCGGTGTGCGGACGGCGGGCTGGGCCGAAATTCAGGGCGGCGTGGAGGCCGGCGACTCGGTGGTGGTGGGAGGTGGGGAGCGCCTGTTCCCGACCGCCCCGGTCATGGCGCGCCTGGTCGAGCGTCATCGCGGCATCCCGACGGGTCAGGAGTCGACGGCCGCGACGACGCATCCCGCCGGCGGTACCGGGCCAGGCGCCGCCAAAGACACGACGAAGCGCTAGCGGACCGGCCGCTCCGGCAGCGGCTGGAACTGCAGCGACGTCTCCGTATTGCGGAAGATCGCCTGCGCGATCTGCTGCGCGCGCGCCGAGAGCGCGCTCTGCGACGTCTGCAGGTCCTGCGCCATCGTGTAATAGGTCAGTCCGTACAGCGAGAGAATCCCCTCGGACGGCTTGTCCACCCAGCCGCGCGGCCGCTGCTTCGCCGCGGCGTCGGCGTGGTACACGTCGAACAGCAGCCGCGTGGTGCGCGGCACGTTCACGTACCCGAGCGACTGAATGCCCTTGAGGCTGTCCGACGGCGTCAGCTCTTTGCTGCGCAGCACGCGCGCGAAGCCCTGCCCCTCGAGATGTGACGTGAAGCCGAATTGATCGGCGTACAGCCCGACGGTGCGGGAGAAATAGATCGGCCGCTTGCCGAGCTGATCCTTGATCACCTGCAGCACGATGATGTCGGCGCGCTCGAGGTAGGGACGGCGCAGCATCTGCGGATCCATCGTGACGCGGACCGTGTCGGCGCCCGAGCCGAGCTTGGCGGTGCGCGCCTGATCGAGCACGTAGTACTGCTCCAGCGCCGCCAGCTGCGCGTCGGTGAGGGTCATCAGCCGGCCATCGGGCTTCGGCCACTGTTTTCCCTGGTAAATCGCGGGAGCGTGCGCGGAATCGAACGCGGCCAGCGGCCGGCGCTGCAGCTGCCGGACGTACCAGTCGGTGTTGGCAAGCGACAGGTTGACGATCGTGACGTCCTGGCGGATGCCTTCGACCTCCTGCGCGTACCACAGCGGGAACGTGTCGTTGTCGCCCGCCGTGACGAGCACGCCGTACGGCTCGACCGACTGCAGCAGGTCGTACGCGAAGTCGCGCGCCAGCGTCTCGCCCTTGCGCGATGCCGTCAGGCGATTGCCGGCGAGCGGAATCAGCGCCAGCGCGAGCAGCGGAGTACCGTACACCCAGCGGCGCGCGGCGTCGGGCTGACGTTCGCGGAACAGGTCGGCCACCCATTCGATTCCCGACGCGAGTCCCATCGCGACCCAGATGCCCCAGAGCGCGAACGACACCATGAAGAAGTAGTCGCGCTGGCGCACCTCGTGCGCCTCCAGCGGCTGCTCGCTATGGAGCGAGTACCCATACTTGAAATTGAGATAGAACACGAGCGCGAACGTGAACGTGAAGACGAGGAACGTCATGGCGAGCGCCGTACGCTTGTCGGCGCGCCAGTGGCGCATCGCGCCCGCGATCCCCAGGAAGGCGAAGCAGACGGCCAGCACGCGCTGCACGCGATCGGACCAGTCGTGCGCGAACTGCCAGCTGAAGTACTGGGCGTAATTGACGAGCTGCGCCCAGTAGAGCGCCGCGGTGTGGCCCGTGTTGCCGATGCCGGGCGGCTGCGTGGGATTGTTGAAAATCGACGGCTTGCCGTACTGCTGCCTGGTCAGCACCGCCCACAGCGACTGCCAGTTGGTCGGCTCGCCCTCGTTAATCGGCGGGAAGAACCCGGCGCGAATCGGCAGATACGTGTACACCGACAACCCGACCACTGCCACGAGCAGCGCCGCGACCGCAAACGACACGTTGCCCGCCATGATCGCGTACACCAGGGCGGCCGCGAACAGCACACCGGCAACGGCGATGGGCTGCCAGCCCTCGAGGCCGAGTGAAAGCAGGAGCCCCCAGACCGTCGTGAACACAAGGAACTGCGACCACTCGAGGCTGCGCTCCCCATCCGACAGTGGCCGCTGCTTCTTGAGCGGCGGATAGAGCAGGATCATGACCACGGGGCCGACCAACACGCCCATCATGTGATTCGTGGCGGTCAGCGCGAGCAGATAGATGATCAGCAGCAGGTGGTGGTCGTGCGCTTCACCGGCCGGCTGATCGTCCCAGCGGACGATGAGCCACAGAATCAGCGCGATCGAGAGCAGGCTCAGCGTGTAGACCTTCTCGTTCACGACCGACTGGTTCCAGACGGTGAATGCCGTCGCGGAGACGAGCGCGCCGGCGAGCGCCGCGAGCCACCGCGGCCACAGCGCGGGCACGAACGAGCGCAGCCAGCGCTCGGCGACGAGAAACCAGCAGCCGGCGGAGACGGCGCTCGTCACCGCGGCGAACAGATTGATGCGCTGCGCGTATCCCGCCACGAGCGGCAGCAAGCCGAACACGTGCGCCATCAAGACGAACAGCGGATTGCCCGGCGGATGCGGAATGCCGAGCGTGTAGGCCGCCGCGATGTATTCCGACGTGTCCCAGAACTGCGTCGTCGGCGCAAGCGTGAGGACATACAGGATAAGCGCGCCGAGGGAGACGCAGCCGGCCATTACGTACGGCGGTTTGACGGCGTCTGACGGCGTCGTCATTGCGGAATCGGATTGGCGCGGCGCCGCCGCGGCGCGATTGGGATACGTGGTCGTCATAGGCCCATTAATCTAGTGACGGAATTGCCGCATACCGGTCAAGATCATGGCAAGGTCATGCTCATCCGCCGCCGCGATCACCTCGGCGTCCTTGACCGATCCTCCCGGCTGGATGATGGCGGTAACCCCAGCCGCGGCCGCTTCGTCCACGCCGTCCCGGAACGGAAAGAAGGCGTCGCTCGCGAGCACCGCGCCCTGGGGGTCGTGGCCCTGCTGCCGGGCCTTGTGGCCCGCCAAGAATGAGGAATCGACCCGGCTCATTTGCCCGGCGCCGATGCCGATCGCCGCTTCGTCCTTGACCAGGACGATGGCGTTCGACTTGATAGACCCCACCGCCGCCCAGGCGAATCGCAGATCGTTCCATTGCGCATCGGTGGGGCGGCGCGTCGTGGCGACGCGCCACTGCGATTCATCGGCAATCCCGGAGTAAGCGCGGCGGCGTCGACACGCGGCGCGACGACGACCTCCACAAACAGCTCGCGCATCGCCTCGGCAGCGGCCTGGTCCACGACGGTATTGAACGCGACCACCGAGCCGAAAGCCGACGTCCGGTCGGTCGCCAGGGCGCGCGTGTAGGCGTCGGCGGCGTTGCGGCCGAGCGCGATGCCGCAGGGCGTCGTGTGCTTGATGATGACGCACGCCACGCGCGAGTCTCTGCCTTGCCACGGCGCCACGGCCATGACCGCGGCATCGACGTCGAGCAGATTGTTGAACGACAGCTCCTTGCCGTGGAGCTGGTGCATGTCGCGGATGCCGGGCTCGTCGGTCACGTAGAGCGACGCGCGCTGATGCGGATTCTCCCCGTAGCGCAACGACTGCCGTTGGTGGAGGATCTGGACGTTGGTGGAGGGTAGGACCTCTTGCGAGCGAGCGAGATAGCCCAAAATGGTCGCGTCGTAGGCGGCGGTGTGCGCGAAGACTTTCGTGGCGAGCGCACGCCGCTTGTCCTCACCAACCTCGCCAGCCTTGAGATCCTCGATCACGCTGGAATAGTCGTCCGGATCGACAATCACGATCACCGCGGCGTGGTTTTTGGCCGCCGAGCGAAGCATCGAGGGACCGCCGATATCGATCTGCTCGATCGCCTGCGCGAAAGTAGTCTGCGGCTTCGCGACGGTCTCGCGGAACGGGTAGAGATTCACCGCGACCAGATCGATGGGCGTGATGCCGTGCTCCTTCATCGCCGCGAGATCGCTTGAGTTATCTCTTCGTGCTAGGAGTGCTCCATGGACCTTCGGATGCAAAGTCTTTACACGCCCGTCCATCATCTCGGGAAAGCCTGTCACTTCTTCAACGCGGACGACCGGAATGCCCTCACGCCGCAGCGCCTCCGCGGTGCCACCGGTGGAGACGATCTCCCACCGTAGCTCGACGAGCTGACGGGCGAACTGGACGACTCCTCGCTTATCCGAAACTGACAGCAGTGCCCTCATAGGGCGGTCAAACTACAACTGCGGCGGTCAAAAAACGACTGCGGCGGTCGGGCGGTCATGACCGTCGCATTTGCAGTTTGACCGTCCGACCGCCGCCTTTTCAGTTTGACCGCCTTCTCTCTCACCAATCCTCCGCCACGGCCCGCACCAGATCTGCCAGGCTCACCAAATCTTTCAAATCCACGATTTCTACCGGGGAATGTGAATATCGAAGCGGCCACCCGAGTGGGACATCCACGACCCCAAATGGGACAAACGTCGAGCCGTCGTTGCCGCCGTTCGTCGTCCCGATCTGCAGGGCGATGCCGCGGGCGCGGGCGATCTCCGCCAGCGAGTCCACGTAGGCGGGCGGTGTGATCGAGGAGTTGTCGAGCGCGCGGGCGACGGCGCCGGCGCCGATCTTCGCGACGGCGAAGTTCTGCAGCTCGAGCGGCGAATCGGCCGAGACGAACGTGTCGATCGCGTGCACGCGCCGCGTCGTGGTGCCCAGCTGGCGCGCGGCCGCCTCGGCGCCCTCGAGCCCGATCTCTTCGCGCGTGCTGAAGATGAAGATCACGGGATGCTTGAGCTTGCTGCGATCGAGCCGCCGCAGCGCCAGAATCAGCGCCGCGCAGCCCATGCGGTCATCGAACGAGCGGCCGGTCGCGCGCGTCCCGGCGAGCCGCACGTACTGCTTGGGCATCGTGACCGTCTGGCCCACCTTCACGCCGAGCGACTCGGCGCCGGCGCGCGTCGTGGCACCCACGCTCACCCGCAGCGGCGGAGGCGTGCGGCGCGTCAGACCGCTGTCGCGCGGCAGGAAGATGCCGGGGATGTCGCCGCCACTCGTGTGAATCAGCGCGGGCTTCGCTTCGAAGAGCGACAGGATGAAGCCGCCACGGGTGCGCAGGCCGAGCGTGCCGTCGGCATTGATGGTGTCCACGCGGAAACCGATCTCGTCCATGTGCGCGACAATCACCACTGGACCGTCGCCCTGGCCCGTGCGCACCCAGAGATTGCCGGCGGTGTCGGTCTCAGTGCGGACCCAATTGGGGAGCAGGCGCTGCACGGTGGCTCTGACCGGCGCTTCCATGCCTGACACGCCGTAACTCTCTACGAGCTGGCTTAGAACTGATTGCGCCTCGACGATGCGGGTTGTGTCCTGGATCGCGAGGATCGCCGCCAGTGCGAGGATCATTGGCTGCCTCCAATCCACCTCACGACGTCGGCCACCAGGGCATCAACATCTTTCAGCGCCACCGTCTCCACCGCAGTCTCCGCGAACTTGGATGGCACCGTCACCATTCGGGTGTCGGTGAAGGGTCCATGCACATTCACGATCGTTTTGAGTCCCGCGGTGTCCGCATAGAGGCTCTGCACCGTGAACGCGACGACGACGGTTCCGCGCACGCGCGGGCGCGACAGCGCGGCGGACGCGAGCGCGGCGCACGCGGCCCGGCGGCCCGCATTGGGAGCGGCGAGAAGACGGTCACCATAGCGGAGCGGGCGTTTGGTCAGCGAGACCGGCGTGAGCAGCGAGATCCCCAACGCGAGCACCTCATCGTGTGACGTAGCGCCGACGTCCACATACGCGTTGTCGACCGTGAACGGGGGCTCGTCTCGACTCGGCCGGCCGCGCGTGAGATGCGTCGAGCGAACGGCGACCACACCCGGCACAGCGCCCTTGCGGCCGAACAGGGTGACACGCTGGCCTTCGAGTTGTTGATCGAACAGCGGGTACAGGCGCACGCCGCCGCCGACGCGGCGCAGCAGGACAAAGCCGTCGTCGGTGATGTTGCCGACCGCATAGCCGATTTCGTCGAGGTTGCAGTAGACCAGTCGCCTGGGCGAGCCTCGGCCCAAGACAAGCGTCACGTTGCCGGTGCGGTCTCGTGAGCTGCCTGGGAGCAAGACGAGCAGTGAATCTGCCATCGTCTGCTCGTATCCTGTCACCGCAGTCATTGCGGAGAAACGGACCGCGAGGCTGTCTGCGGTTTGGGCGGATAGGCTGGCGGTCAAGAAAACAAATGCGGCGGTCAAGAAGCAAATGCGGCGGTCGAGGCGGTCGCGACCGCCGCCGTTGCCTTTGACCGCCGCCGTTGTCGTTTGACCGTCCGATTGATTGTTCATCGGAGTCCTTTGGCCAAGTCCAATACCACTTTGGGAAGAAGCTTGTGTTCAGCAGCCAGAACCCGGGCCGCAAGTGCATCGGGCGTGTCTCCAGGTTCCACCGGCACCCGTTCCTGCCCAATGATTTCCCCACGGTCAAACTCTTCATCCACCAAATGCACCGTCGCGCCGGATTCTTTGGCACCGCTCGCGAGCACCGCCTCGTGCACCCGTCGCCCGTACATCCCGGGGCCGCCGAAGTCAGGCAGGAGCGCGGGGTGAATGTTGATCATGCGGCCCCGAAAGCGCGCGACCACGGAGGCGTGGACGAGCTTGAGGTAGCCCGCCAACACCACCAGTTGCGCGTCGCCGAGGGCGGTGACTAGCTCGCCGGGGTCATTGACGTTGCGGAGCACCGTGGTTGCCACGCCGGCGCGACGCGCGCGCGCCAGCGCGCCGGCATCGGGCCGGTTCGAGATGACACGCACCACCTGGGCGATCCGGGATTCGTGAAGGGCATCGAGGAGGGCCTGCAGGTTCGTGCCGCCGCCTGACACGAGCACGGCGACACGAACTGGCCCCCCTGGCTGGGTCACTGACTGTTACGAGTGCACCGCGCCACGGACTTCGGTTTCGACCCGCTGGTGACGCTCAGCGTGAACGCGCCGGTCGCGTAATGATCGGCCGAATTCACCACGATCTCGTAGTCGCCGGTCTGCGGGAAGGTCGCGGTGAGGCGGGCGTGGCAGTTGCCGCCCGAGTCGTCGTCCTGGAAGTCGCGGCCGCCCGCGATGCCGGGCCCGCGCAGAAACAGATACGAGTCGAACGCGTCGGATTCGAGATCGATCGTAATCGTGGCGCCCGACGTCCCGTGAATCGTCCACGGCTGCGCGTACGTGCTGTCGCTGGTCAGCAAGACGTCGTTGCGGGTCAGGGTGCCCTGCTGCGTCTGGCCCATCGCGATCGCGTGCGTCGCGGTCGAGGCGCCGGCGCTGCTGCTCGGGCTGGCGCTCTGGCAATCGGCCGTCGCGGCGCTGCCTTCCTGCACGGGCTTCGAGCCGTCCGTGATGGACAGCGAGAAGCGGCCCGTCTGCCGTTCCGGCGAAGACGTGGTGTTCACGAGGATCCGATATGGGCCGGTGCTCGGGAATGTGCGCGCGATGCGCGAGTAGCAGCCCGGACCGCCGTCGTCATTGATGATCGAGGCGTCGAGATCGTCGCCGCGGACGATCAACACCGGATCGAAATCGTCGGAGGAGAGATCGATCGTGACCGGCCGTCCCGCCGGGGCGGTGAACTGGTAGAACTTGAAGTAGCTGTTGTCGGGGTAGAGCGAGTCGCTCGAGGTGAGCGAGCCGTTGACCGTTTCGCCCACGCGGATGGTGGAGATCGGCGCCCGCGGACCGGCGGACTGCGCGACACCGGCCGACTGTTGCAGCGTCTGCGTCGCGCTCGCGCCGCTCGTGAAGCGGCAATTGCCCTTCGTCTCGACGCTGGACTGGCCTTCGGTGACGCGCAATGTGAAGCGCCCGGTCTGGTGCCGGGGCCGCGACGCGGTGTTGACCACGACGCGCAGCGGATGGTCGTCCTGCGCCGTGTACACGATTCGCGCATTGCAGCTGCCGCCGCCGTCGTCGTTCTCGACCAGCTTGTCGCCCCGCCCCTTGGTCAGCAGGAGGTAGGAGTCGAAGTCATCGGATTGCAGATCGACGGTGAACGCCTGATTCGCCTTCACCGGCAGAATCCAGCGCTCGAAATACGTCGAGTCGCCCTGGAAGTCAGGATCGTCTGCCGAGAGGGTGCCCGTGATCGTCTGACCGACCTCGATCAATCCGGCCACGCGTCCGAAACCCTTGCACACCGTGTCGGATGGGACCGCCGCCTTGCCCTTCGCGAGCGACAGCCGATACTCGCCGACCTCCGCTTGCGCGCTCGAGTTGGCATAGACCCGGAAGTTGCCGGTTGACGGCGGCACGAAGGTCAGCCGCGCGTTGCAGCGGTCGCCGCCGTCGTCGTTGCGCGCCAGCGAATTGCCGGACGCGTCCGCGATGAGCAGGTTCGCGTCGAAGTCGTCAGAGGTCAGATTCACCGCGACCGTGTCGCCCTTGGCGCCGACGAAGGCGTACAGCTTGTAGCGCGAGCCGTCGGAGAACTTCTGGTCGGTTTGCACGAGCCGGCCCGTGACCGACTGGCCGACGCGGATCGGAATTTGGGAACTGAGGACGACGGGAGTGACGACGGCGAGCGCGGTCAGCAGATGACCTAAGCGCACAAGAGCTCCTTAGCTGCGGGGAAGGGCGACGGGCTAATCTGCAATTCTGCGTCGCTAAGAACAATCCTTGAGAATCTCCGCGACGGCGTTCCCCAAGTCCGCGACGACCATCACACCGTTCGCCCGGGCCTGCCCCTGACCCAGATTGCCTTCCCCGGTTGAGACCAGAATCCCTTTGCCCCGGAACGCGCGCGCCGGCAGCACGTCGGACATGCGGTCGCCCACCCACCAGGATCGCGCCAAGTCGATGTCGAGCGCTGCGCCCGCATCGCGAAACAGTTTGAGCCCCGGTTTGCGGCACTCGCAGGGCCCGGAGAACCGCGGGTGATGGGGGCAGAAGTACGCGCCGTCAAGACGTGCGCCGTGCGCCGTAAGCAGTGCGCCGAGACGCCGTTGCACGGCTTCGTAGTCGCCGACTGTGTAGAGCCCGCGTGCGATACCGGATTGATTCGTCACGACGACGGCGAGAAAGCCGTGGTCATTCAGCTGCTTGATCGCCGCCGCCACGCCAGGGAGCAGCTTGACCTTCCCCGGCTCGTGCAGAAACCCGGGGGGCGCGTCCTCGACGATGGTGCCGTCGCGGTCCAGAAAGACCGCCCGACGGCGGCCGTCAGCCATCTGCGGTCAGTGCCGCGATAACCGCTTCGACCTGTTCCGGGAAGATCGTGCGCGCATCCAGCAACACCCGGCTGCCCGCGACCCGCGCGATGATCGGCGGATCGTTGCGGCGCAGCCGCTCGGCGAGTTGCTCGTCGGGGAATCCGGCCAGCCAGGTCCGGAGTTTCGCGCCGGGGAACGACCCGCCGCCGACCTCCGAGTCGCCTTCGATCAGCTGACCGCCGAGGCGCTCGGCGCGCGCCCGAATGCTTTCCTCATTCTCGGTCAGCATGTTCAGGACGGGAATCTCCCGCACCGCGACCTCCTTGTCGCGATAGAGGGCGAGCGTCGCCTCGAGCGCCGCCAGGGTGAGCTTGTCGGCGCGCACCGTGCGCGCGATCGGGTCGGCGCGGCACGCCGCAATCGCCGCCGCGCTGCCGACCAGAATGCCCGCCTGCGGCCCGCCGAGCAGCTTGTCGCCGCTGAAGGCGATCAGATCGGCGCCGCTGGCGACGGCTTCGGGAACGGTCGGCTCGCCACTCAGTCCCCAGTCCGAAAGATTGATCAGCAGGCCGCTCCCCAGGTCGTACACGCACGCGAGGCCGCGCGCGTGCGCCAGCTCTGCCAGCTCGACGACGGCGACGTCGGCCGTGAATCCGGTGACCTGGAAGTTCGAGCGATGCACCTTCAAGAGCACTCTGCTCTCAGCCGTCAGCGCTCTCTCGTAATCGTTGGGATGCGTGCGATTGGTCGTCCCGACTTCGACGACTCTCGCGCCGGACCGCGCCATGATGTCGGGAATCCGGAACGAGCCGCCGATCTCCACGAGCTCGCCGCGCGACACGATCGCATCGCCACCGCGCGCGAGCGCGCTGAGCGCCAGCAGGAGCGCCCCCGCCGCGTTGTTCACCACGAGCGCGTCCGCCGCGCCCGTCAGCTCGACCAGGAGATCACGGCAGTGCGCGTGCCGCGAGCCGCGCGTGCCGCTGCCCAGGTCATACTCGAGCGCGGAGTAGCCCTGCGCGACGCGGGTGAGCGCGGCGACCGCCGCCGGCGCGAGCGGGGCGCGGCCGAGGTTCGTGTGCAGCACGACGCCCGTCGCGTTGATGACGGGCGCGAGCGACGGCACGGCCAAACGCGCCACCGCGGCGCGCACGGCGGCATCCCATCCCTCCGCCGGCGCCGTCCCGCCGTTGTCGCGCGCGGCGTCAACCGCGGCGCGCGCCGCCTTGACGACGAGCGCGCGTGGATGCGCCGCAAGCAGCGAGGCCAGGCCTGGACCCGCCAGGAGTGCATCGATAGATGGCAATTGCCGACGAGGATCAGCTGTCATGTTGGAGGTCTGGAGGTCGGTGGAGGTGGTGGAGGTTGTGGCGGCCGACCGCGGCGCGTCGTGTCCGCGACGACAGGTTTCGGCACGCTGAAGCCCACGTCGCCGGCGCCCTTTTTCCCGATCAAGTTCGTCGCGCCCGCGATTCGCACGACGTACCGCGTCTCCGGCTTCAGGGGCTGTACCAGCCGGATCACGATCCTGTCCGAGGGAATCGGACGCTGCGCGAGCAGCTGGCGCACCAGCGTCGTATCGACCGGGAATTTGGCCGCGGCGCGCCCGGCCCCGCGTGAGGGCTGCCCGGGGGCTGCTTGGGGCGGGACAGTGGGATGAATGTTCGGCCGCGCCGCGGTGTCGTGCACCATGCGGGGCCGG
>WNGB01010004.1_pt1 | contig 22619 bp, 24 predicted proteins | sample 5400681 | NCBI WGS metagenome assembly WNGB01 (sample SAMN13153367, study PRJNA577476) | soil metagenome | isolation source: 115 cm soil or saprolite under grassland replicate 2 | place: USA:California | collected 2016-06-15
GTGCTGGTTCCGGCGGCGGCAGGGTCCTGGGCCAGCGCCGCGTCGGCCGCCGCGATATCCCCGTCCGTCTGGCGGAGCACGCAGAGCATGCGCTGCATCTCGCCCAGCGCCTCGCGGCTCACCGCCTGGATCGCGCCCAGCGCGGCCCGGGCCTCGGCGGGCTGGCTGTCGAACACGTACTCGCCGAAACCGGCCTGCACGTCGTGCAGTTCCCGGGCGATCCGGAGCCGTTCCCGGGTGACCGCGTCGGTGGCCGCCCGGTCCCGCAGGTGCGCGACGTAGGTCCGCCGCTGCTGCACCAGGTACCCGACCATCCAGAAGATAGTGAGGACCAGCCCGGCGGCGGTCGCGTTGCCGGACCCCAGCCCGTCGAAGTGCAGCACCACGCCCTGCGCGATCAGCAGGCCCAGTGACCCGGCCAGGCCGGCCAGCGCGATCGCCCGGCGGCAGGTCGACGCGACCAGGTACAGCACCACCGCCAGCGGCAGGAACGGGCCGCGGGTAATCTGCCCGCCGATGATCATGGTGATCAGGCAGCCGGCCAGCACGATGACCAGGGACCGGACCGGGATGCGGCGCCGGAGGGCGACTGGCACCGACAGGCCCAGGGCCAGCAGGGCCAGGAGGGCGCCCCGCGGACCCAGCAGGCCGGCCAGGGACCGGGGGCCGTCCGCCGCCCGGGACATCAGCACCCCGAAGATGAGCACGGCACAGAACGCCGCGGCCGCGTAGTCCAGAGCTATCCAGAACCGCCGCCTCAGCCGCGCACCCCGCGGGGGTCCGGTTGGTCCGCTCACCAGCTAACGGTAACGCCGCAGGGCACCTCCGGGCGTCCGCCCGCGGTCGTACGCTGCCGGTCTGATCCGGGGCACGCGGGCGCGCAGGTCAGGCCGGGGCGTGACGGCGAAAGCCATTCCCCGGGATGATGACGCGCGGCCGTCCGGGGGCCAGGCTGGGAACCCACCGCGTTGACGCGACGAGGGGAGCACGAGACACGTGACCGCACCAGTGCCGCTGCAGGCCGGGCCGCCCGGAGGGACGGGCCACGGGCCGGGTTTCGTTGCGGCGGTTGTTGAAACCTCAGCCCTCAGCATGCGGTACCCGGGCGCGGTGATCGCCCTGGACCAGCTGTCCGTGCGGGTCGGCCCGGGCATCACCGGGCTGGTCGGGGCGAACGGCGCGGGAAAGTCCACCCTGATCAAGATCCTGCTCGGGCTGCTCACCCCGACCGGCGGCCAGGCGGCCGTGCTCGGCCTGGACTGCGCGCGGGACGGGGAACGCATCAGGGCGCGATGCGGGTACATGCCCGAGCACGACTGCCTGCCGCCGGACGTCGCCGCGACCGAATTCGTCACCCACCTGGGCCGGATGTCCGGGCTGCCGCCGACCGCGGCCAAGGAGCGGGCCGCCGAATCACTCCGGCACGTCGGCCTGTACGAGGAGCGGTACCGGCAGATCGGCACCTACTCCACCGGCATGAAGCAGCGGGTGAAGCTGGCCCAGGCCCTGGTCGGGGACCCGCGGCTGCTGCTGCTGGACGAGCCCACCATCGGCCTGGACCCCGCGGGCCGGTCCGCGATGCTGGACCTGGTCAGCCGGATCGGGACCGAGTTCGGCATCTCGATCCTCGTCTCCTCGCACCTGCTGGGCGAGATCGAGCAGATCTGTGACCACCTCGTGGTGATCGACAGCGGGCGGCTGCTCCGCGCCGACACGATGACCAGCTTCACGGGGGTGAGCCAGGTGCTGGTGGTCGAGGTCGACGAGGGCACGGCGCAGCTGGAAGCCGAGCTGGCGGCCCTGGGGCTGTCGCCCCGGCGTGACGAGCGGGCGCTGCTGGTCCAGATCGCCTCCGGCCAGACCTACGACCTGGTCCGCGACGCGGTGGCGGACCTGGGCCTGCCGCTGAACCGGCTGGAGCAGCGCAGGCGGCACGTCGAGGAACTGTTCCGCGACGGCGACGGGGAAGGAGCAGCGTGACCACGCACAGCGGGGAGCCCGCGGCCCGGGCCGGTGTCATCCACGACATCGGCTACCGGCACTACGAGGGGCCGCGGCTGGGCCGGGCCGCCATCATCCGGGCCCTCGGCTGGCACAGCCTGCGGTCGGCGTTCGGCATCGGCCGGGGCGCCAAGGCCAAGATCATCCCGGTCATCGCCTTCGCGATCATGTGCGTGCCCGCGGTAGTCAACACGGTCGCGGTGGCCGGGGGCCGTGGCCCGGTGGTCGACTACGACACGTACGTCTTCCAGCTCCGGGTGCTGGTCATGATCATCTTCGTTGCGGCCCAGGCGCCCGAGCTGGTGTCCCGGGACCTGCGCAGCCACGTGCTGCCGCTGTACTTCTCGCGGCCGCTGCGCCGGCTCGACTACCCGCTGGCCAAGCTGGGCGCGTTCATCCTGGCCTGCCTGGCCCTGCTGGAGATCCCGCTGCTGCTGCTCTACCTGGGCTCGGTCAGCCAGGCGCACGGCGGGGGAGCGGTCTGGGACCAGACCAGGGCGCTCATCCCCGGGCTGCTGGTCGGGCTGGCCTGGGCGGTGCTGCTCGCCTCCATCGGGCTCGCGCTCGCCTCGCTCAGCGGGCGCCGCGCGTACGCGACCGGCAGCATCGCGATCTGCTTCTTCCTCAGCTGGGCCCTGGCCGGGCTGCTGCGCGGGGTCGCGACCGGGCGGGGTCCGATCACCGGCGGAGCCGGGGTGGCCGACGCGGGGGCGCGGCTATCCGGCCTGGTCAGCCCCTTCACCGTGCTGGACGGGCTGCGTGAGTGGCTCGGCGGCACGTCGCCCGGGCCGGTCCCGCCGCCCGCCGGCTACGGGCCGCTGTACGGCGTGATGTTCGTCCTGCTGCTGGTGGCCGCGGCCGGGGGACTGGCCGCCCGGTACCGGAAGGCGGGTGTGCTCCAGTGAGCGCCATCGAGCTGTCCCACGTGTCCCGCTGGTACGGCAACGTGGTCGCGATCAACGACATCACGATGACCATCGGCCCGGGCGTCACCGGGCTGCTCGGCCCGAACGGCGCCGGGAAGTCCACGCTGCTGCACCTGATCTCCGGGTTCCTGGAGCCGTCCCGCGGCGAGCTCACCGTCGGCGGCGCCCCGGCCTGGCGCAACCCGGACGTCTACCGGACCCTGGGCCTGGTGCCCGAGCGACCCGCCGTCTACCCGTTCCTCACCGGGCTGGAGTTCGTCCGGGCCACCGCCCGGCTGCACAAGCTGGCCGACCCGGACCGCTCCGCGCAGCGTGTCATCGCGATCGTGGAGATGGCGGCCGCGCAGGACCGGAAGATCGCGACGTACTCCAAGGGCATGCGGCAGCGGATCAAGGTCGCGGCCGCGCTGGTGCACGACCCGGGGCTGCTCCTGCTCGACGAGCCGTTCAACGGGATGGACCCGCGGCAGCGGCTGCACATGATGGACCTGCTGGAGACCCTCGGCGACGAGGGCCGGACGATCCTGTTCAGCTCGCACATCCTGGAGGAAGTGGAGCGGCTGTCCGGCACCATCCAGGTCATCGTGGCCGGGCGGCTGGCCGCGTCCGGGGATTTCCGCGCCATCCGGCGGCTGATGACCAGCCGGCCGCACGTGTTCCTGGTGCGCACCTCCGACGACCGGCGGCTGGGCGCGGCGCTGATCGGCCGGCCGTCCGTGAGCGGGGTGGAGATGAGCGGCCGCGGGCTGCAGGTGAAGGCCTCGGACTACGGCGCGTTCAGCCGGGAGATCGCGGGGCTCACGCGGGAGCACGGCATCCAGCTCCGTGAGCTGCTGCCCGAGGATGAGTCGCTGGAGAGCGTGTTCGCCTACCTGGTGGAGGTCTGAGATGCTGCCCGTGCCGGCTCGTTCCGTACAGGCCAGGACCGTGGCCTCGATCACCCTGCGCGCCACGCTGGGCCGCAAGCGGGCGCTGCTGTTCGCGCTCCCGCCGCTGATCCTGGTGCTGGTCACCGCGCTGCTGAAGGCGGCGGGCCCGGCCCAGGCCGACTGGCCGAGCGTGATCCTGGGCGGCTTGGGGCTGGCCGTGGTGCTGCCGCTCACCGCGCTGATCGTCGGCACCAGCGTGCTGGGGGCCGAGATCGACGACGGCAGCGTGGTGCACCTGCTGGCCACTCCCGTGCCCCGGTCCACCGTGATCCTCAGCAAGTTCGCGGTGGCCACCGGGCTGACCATGGCGTTCGCCGCGGTGCCGGAGTTCCTGGCCGGGCTGATCGCCACCGGCGGCGCGACGAGGCTGGCCATCGGCCTGTTCGCCGGGGCGCTGGCCGGCTCGGTCATCTACAACGCCGTGTTCGTGATGATCTCCGTGCTCACCACCCGGGCCATCGCCGTGGGCCTGCTGTACCTGCTGGTCTGGGAATCGCTGCTGGGCAACGCGGTCAGCGGGGTCCGGGTGCTGTCGGTCGAGCAGTACTCGCTGGGGATCGCGAACTCGGTCGCCCGGGACGCCAGCCTCGGCGCGCACCTGGGCGTGGCCACCGCCGTGGTCATGGGCGCGCTGGTCACCGTGGCCGCGCTGGCGCTGGCCATCCGCCGCCTGAGCGCGTTCTCCCTCAAGGGCGACGCGGTCTGATCGCCGTGGGTACGGCGTCCCGCCCCTTCCCATGATCACGGTCGATAGGGGGCGCCATCTGGCACTAATCGCCCAGGATCATGAAAGCCCGGCCGGTGCGAGGGTCAGCGGGGGGTGTTCGGGGCGGGGCGGAAGGCGGGGCCGTGGCCGGGGATGATCACCGTGGCCACCTCCAGGATGCGGGCCCGGCTCTGGTGCAGCGCGCCCTGGTCGGTGCCGAGCGGGTCCTCGGCCGGTCCGTCCGGGCCCCACCAGGCGTGCGTGCACGCGTACACGTCGTCCGGGGTGGCCGCGAGCGTCGTGATGTCCTCGGCGGTGTGCCCGGGTGTGGCGATCAGCCGGACCGACGGGGTGAGAGCGAAGTCCCCGGGCTCGCGGCTGATCCAGCGGTCGCCGTCGTAGCTGGCCCAGTGGTCGTGGATCACGGCGCCGGGGAACAGGGCGGCGTTGATGGTGTGGTCGGGGTGGTGATGGCTGAACACGACGTCGGTCACGCCGTCCGGGCCGGTCCCCTCGGCGGCCAGTGCGCCGAGCAGGGCACGGCGGCCGGACACCATGCCCGGATCGACCACGATGACCCGCCCGCCGTCGCGGATCAGCGTGACCGTGCTGCCGACCCGGTCCGCGTCGTCCTCTTCCCGGACGTAGCCCTCGTGCAGCACGGACACCTGCGCGGTCCCGGCCATCACCGGGCCGCCTTGGCGGCGGCTTTGCGCTGCTGCTTGTACGCGCGGACCTCGGCGAGGGACTCCTGGTCGGTGATGTCCGCCACCGAGACCCGGGAGCCTTCCTGGCCGAACGGGCCGGTGGCCTCCCGCCAGCCGGGTGGCCGGACTCCCAGCTGCTTGGCGAGCAGGGCGGCGAAGATCTGCGCTTTGGCCGCGCCGAACCCGGGCAGCCCGGCGATCCGGCGGACCAGTTCCTGGCCGCTGTCCGCGCTGGCCCACACCTGGGCGGGGTCCCCGTCGTAGCGGTCCACGATCAGCCGGGCCAGGTCCTGGGTCCGCGCCGCCATGGCCCGGGGGTAGCGGTGCAGGGCCGGCCTCTCGCTGAACACGGCGGCCAGCGCGTCCGGGTCGTACTCCGCGAGTTCCTGCGCGGTGGGCTCGTGGCCGAGCCGCCGCGCCAGGTCCCGGGGCCCGCTGAAGGCCTTCTCCAGCGGTACCTGCTGGTCCAGCAGCATGCCGATGAGCAGGGCCAGCGGGCTGCGCGCCAGCAACTCGTTAGCGTCAGGATCGATCGGCAGCGATAGCGATATGGTCATGAGAACCTCCTGGTCGCTGCGGACATCCTGGCCGGCCCGGGCCGCACCCGCGAACCCGGCCCGCCAGAGCAGGCCCGCGGGCCCGGGAGGGCGGCATGCTGATCGCAGCCTGGAAACCTGCGCAGAACCGCCGGACGCGGAACTACGTGGCGGCCGGCGGGCGTTTCACTTTGCAGACGCGGATGTGGCACGGTTGGGCGGGGCACGGCCCGGCCAGGGGACCGCATCCTCGCCGCCTGAGGAGGCAGAAGTTGTCAGGTCGGATGAAGTTCGCCATCGCCGGGATCATCCTCGGCCTCATCCTGTTCATCGTCAGCCCATGGCTCGCGATCGGTGTCATCGTCCTGGCGATCGGCATCCCGACGGGCATGTACCTGATGCTGGACCCGTCGCAGCGCCGGCGGCTGAAGGAGATCCGCCGGCGGCGCCAGATCGGCGGCTGACCCCGCCCGCAGCGAGCGCCCGGCTGATGAGGCCGCTGAGCGGTGCGGCGCTCAGCTCAGCATGCCCGGGAACAGCAGGGCGAGCTGGTGCGGATAGCCGCCGATGAGGCGGAGCTCGTCGTCGGTCAGCGGCTTGCCGCTGGCCGACGCGCAGAGCTGGACCAGGGAGAACGCCAGATCCTCGTCGGCAGCGCCGATATCGGCGCCGAGCCCGTCCATCACGTGCCGGAAACCGGCCTTCCCGCCGTACTCGCCGGTCAGCACGACCCGGCCGGCCCGGGTGAACCAGTCGTCCGGGAACGGCCCCAGCGTGCTGTCGTCGTACAGCTCGTAGTTCTGCCGGTCCTTGAGCGCGCCGTCGGCGTGGATGCCTGATTCGTGCGCGAACGCGTTGCGGCCCACACCCGGCTGGTTCTGGGGAAGCGGCTGGCCGAACGCGTAGCTCGCCCACAGGCCGAACCGCCGGGCCCAGGACAGGTCGAGCTGGTCGCCGATCCGGGCCTTCCCCGCCACCCCGAACCCGTGGCTGAACGCGAGGATGCAGGACAGCAGGTCAGCGTTGCCGGCCCGCTCGCCGATGCCGTTGATGCAGGTGTTGACCCAGGCGTCCTGGCCAGCGTCGAGATCGCCGAGGGCTCCGGAAACCGAGTTGGCCACGGCCATGCCCAGGTCGTTGTGGCAGTGGGTCTCGACCGGGATCCGGATCGCGGCGGCGAGCTTGGCGAAGCGCTCACGGATCCGGTCCGGCGTGTCCCCGCCGATCGTGTCGCAGTAGCGGACCCGGTCCGCCCCGGCCTCCCGGGCCGCGGTCGCGAACTCCAGCAGGAACCCGTCGTCGGTCCGTGACCCGTCCTCGGCGTTCACGCCGATGGTCTGGGCACCGCCGTCCCGGGCGGCCCGCACCGCCGCCACCATCTCCGAGATCACGGAATCCCGGTCCAGCCGGCCGCGGAACTTGTGCGTGATCATCTGGTCCGAGGTCGAGATGGACAGGTTGTAGTGGCGCAGCCCGAGCGGGATGGCCGCCTCCACGTCGCCCGGCACCGCGCGGCACCAGCCGGACAGCCGCAGCCCGCCGAACGCGCCCGCCTCGGCCAGCGCCACGCTGGCCCGGATGTAGGGCGCCTCGTGGAACAGGAACGGGAAGCCCAGTTCGGACTGGGCCACGCCGAGCTGGCCCAGGTAGAAGTTGACCATGATCTTGCCGAACTTGGACAGGCCGGTGCGGGCGGTCTGGACGCCGTCCCGGTTGGTCACGTCAAGGAAGTGGATCGCGGGCATCGGCTCCTCCGGAACTGCGCGGCGTCGCGCTCGGCTCGGTGACCCGCGGCGCGGGCCTGTGAGTCGACACGTTCGCATTTCTGTCGAGTGTCATCAACGTTGATTAAAATCAACTATCTTGAATCTCTAACGGGATCCGCTGGCCAGCCCGGCCACGGGCCAGGATTGCGGCCCCGGCACCGGAGGCTGGTAGGGGGAGCGGCGGATGGCCGAGTCGGAGTGGATTGGCGCGGCCGAGGCCGCCCGGCGGCTCGGGATCAAGCAGGCCACGCTGTACTCGTACGTCAGCCGGGGGGTGCTCACCCGGCGCCGGGCCGTCGGCGCCGGCGGAACCAGCGGCGAGGGCAGTGACGGCAGCGGCCGGGGTGGGGGCCCCGGGAAGGGCAGCCTGTTCGATCCGGGGGAAGTCGAGGAGCTGGCCCGGCGCGGGCGGCCCCGGCGGCCGCCTGGCCTGGCCGGGCTGGTGATCGAGTCGGGCGTGACGGAGATCGACGGCGGCCGGCTGTGGTTCCGCGGGTTCGACGCGCTCGACCTGGCCCGGGACTGGGACTTCGAGGATGTCTGCGAGCTGCTGTGGCTCGGGCAGCCGCATCCGTCCCTTCCGCCGGATGCGGCCCAGTGGCAGGCGACGCCCGCGGCGGTCGCGGCAGGCACGGCGGCGCAGGCGGCGCTCCCGGCGGGCACCTACCCCCTGGAACGGCTGCAAGTCATCGTTCCCGCCCTGGCGGCGGCGGATCCGCTGCGGCTGCAGTTCGATCCGCCGGCCGTGGCCGCGGCGGGCCGGGCCATCATCGCCGGCCTGGTGGACTGCCTGCCGCCCGCCGGGTCCAGCGGTCCGGGGCAGCGGGCGGACCCGGGCGCAATCCCGGGCCGGCTCTGGCCCCGGCTGTGCCCGGATGAGCCGTCACCTGGCCTGCTCGACGCGCTGCGGGCCGCGCTGGTCCTGCTCGCCGACCACGAGCTGGCCGCGTCCACGCTGGCCGCCCGGGTCGCCGCGTCGGTCCGGGCCGACCCGTACGCCGTGGTGGCCACCGGGCTCGGCGCGGTCGGCGGTGCCCTGCACGGCGGCGCCTCGCTGGGTGCGGAGACCATGCTGGCCGCGGCGCAGGATGCGGCGGCCGCGCCCCGGGTGGTGGGGGAGCTGCTCCGCCGCGGGGAGCGGGTTCCCGGGTTCGGCCACTTCGTGTACCGCGGCGGTGACCCGCGGGCCGGGCTCCTCCTGGCCCTGGTCAGGAGCGCGGTCCCGGCGTCACCCCGGCTGGCCGTGGTGGACGCCGTCCTGGCCGAGATGCACCGGCGGGCCCTCCCGGAGCCGAATATCGACTTCGCGCTGGCCGTGCTGGCCACCTGCGCGGGGATGATCCGGGGTGCGGGCGAGGTCATCTTCGCGGTGGCCAGGACGGCGGGCTGGCTGGCCCACGCGCTGGAGGAGTACACCGCGAGCACGCCCCTGCGCCCACGTGCTGTTTACACTGGACCTGCCCATCGGCAGGCCGACCCCGGCCACCGTGAATGATCCGGGAGCCCCCATGACTGACGACCTGTGGCACACGCCGCTCGTGCACATCCGCGGCCGCGACGTGCGCGGCCCCAGAGGGTCAGTAATCCCGGCCAGAAACCGGGAGCGGGCCCCCCGGCCGGCCTAATTCCTATAATAACGATAGGAGTTACTGACATAAGGGGCGGTGGCCGGGCCGGCGCATCACCCGGATCTTGGACTGGGGGTGCGGCAGCTCCTCCCAGTCCTCCAGTAGCTCCGCGTCGAACCCCCTCGAGTCGGCCAGCGCGAGCAGGGTCTCCGTCCGGTAGTAGAAGTCCTCCCGCAGCACCTGGTGCTCGGCGCCGTCGGTCCGGCAGAACGTGAAGTCGAACACGCCATCGGGCCGCATGATCCGGCCCACGTTGGCCAGGCACTCGTCGATCACCTCGATCGGCGAATGGCTGAACACGCTGTGCGCGTGCACCACCGTGAACTGCTCCGCTGGCAGGAACCTAAACCTCAGGTCATCGACCAGCTCCAGATGGGGGAGCTTGGCCTGCAGGTCGTCCCGGGTGATGGTCTCCTGCGCGGCCAGCAGGATGTCCGGCGAGATGTCGATGCCGTAGTAGTTGCCGGGATTGAGATAGGCGATGAACAACCGTCCCGCGCGCAGGTCACCGCAGCCGATCTCCAGCATCCGGTCGCCCGGCTGCAGCCCGTCTTTGAGCAGGTAGTCGTACTGCAGCTGGCCCACCTTGAGCCAGGAGTCGTGGGTCATGCTGCCCACCGCGGCCTCGGGGCTGCGGGCGGTGTTGGCCTTCATGACCGCCCGGTAGTAGCTGATGTGATCGGAGGCTTTCATCCCGATCAGCGCGTCCCGGCTGCGCCGCCGGGCGTAAGGGAGGACCTGGCCAGGATTCCGCAGCGCGTAGCTGAGTTTGAAGGACAGGCGGGAGCGGTCAGGTGCAGACACGGCACAGAGTCTCGCACGCCTCCGGACCTGCCCGGACATCGATAGCTAAGAGCCCGGATGCCAGGATCGGGGGCATGCTTGCGGAAAAGGAAGCCCGGGCGGCCGTGCTGGCCGCCGCGCAGGGCATGCTCGAGCACCGGATCACGTCAGGGACCAGCGGGAACGTGTCCGCCCGGCTGGACGCCGGGACCATCGTGATCACCCCGTCCGGGCTGCCTTACCGGGACATGGACCTCGCGGACCTGGTCGTGATCACGATGGCGGGGGAGCCGGTCCCCCCGGGCGCGGTCTCCCCGGGCAGGGGCTCGCCGGGCAGGGGCGGCCTCGTCCCCTCGTCGGAGTATCAGCTGCATACCGCCTGCTATCAGGCGTTTCCGGAGATAGGCGCGGTCCTGCACAGCCATCCGCCGTACGCGAGCATGTTCGCCGCGGCCCACGAGCCGGTCCCCGCGGTCATCGACGAGGCCGTGATCTTCCTGGGCGGCGAGATCCCGGTGGCGCCGTACGCGATCAGCGGCTCGGCCCAGGTCGGCGCGAACGCCGTGACGATGCTGGCCGACCGGGCCAGCGCGCTGCTGGCCGGCCACGGCCTGGTCACGGTCGCGGCCACCCCGGCGCAGGCGCTGCACCACGCGGTGCTGTCCGAGCACTGCGCCCAGGTGGCCTGGGGCACCCGGGCCCTCGGCGGGCACGTCCCGCTGCCCCCGGCCACCCTCGAGACGTTCGGCGCCGCCTACCGGCGCGGCCGCCGGCCGCTGGGCTCCTGAATGGCCCGGATGGTCCAGCCACCGGGCTGGGGCTTCGGGGCGGGGCTACTCGGCGGAGGCCACGGCGCTGCGCCGTGACCGGCTGGTCGCCGCCCGGATGGCGAGCACCCGGACCGCGCCGACCACCACGCCCATGGCGATGGCCCAGCCCAGCGCCTCGGCCATCCCCACCGCGGGATCCTCCGGGTCGGCCGGCGGCTCATGGCCGGTGACCTTGGTCCAGGCCACCGTGGCCACCTTGCGGGCGACGAAAGCCGCCCCCAGGGCCGCCACCGTGCTCAGCGCCTTGCTGGCGCCGTCCCCGCGCTTGTCTGACATACATCCTCCCTGATGCCCGCCTGGCCGCCCATGGTGCCGGACGCCCTCGATTGTGGGCGGCGTGCCGGTCTGCTGCGAGCTGATCATCCCACGGGTGTGCCGCCGGCCCGCGCAGCGGGACGGGCGGCCTCGATCGCGGCGGCCAGTTCCTCCGGCCGGCGGGTGCCGATCAGCCAGTACGGCCCGCGGGCGGCGGCCCCGTCGACGGCGATGTACACCGACCGGGGCAGGTAAGGCCGGGCCATCAGATAGGCCGCCGGGTCGGCTCGGGGCCCGCGCAGCGCCCGGGTCTGCTCCGCGTCCAGCGCGGTCACCTCGCCCGCCAGGGCCAGCGGCAGCCGGTCCCGGCCCACCCGCAACTCCCCGTCGGCCACCTCGGTGCGCAGCCGGCCCCAACCGAGCAGGATCGCGGCCAGGCCCGCGGTCAGGATCCCGTACACGGCCAGCGCCGGCTCCCAGTCGAACCCGGCCAGGAAGCCCGCGCCCAGCATGAGGACCGAAATCATCCCGAGAACCCACCAGCTGACCGGGACACGCAGGCGTTCGTGGTAAACACGCATGGGTCCACCGTAGTTGGTTACATGAAGCCATGATTGGGCGACGCATGCGGCACGGTCTGCGCTCGGGGACGGGCCAGGCCGCTGACCGCGTCCCGCCGGATAACGGCACGGGGGACATCACGCAGGCAGGCGAGGGGGCCGGCCAGCCAGTGCAGGAAAAGCAGGAAAAGCAGGAAAACCAGGAAAACCAGGGCCGCAACGAGAACCTGGCCGCGGCCGCCGACACCACGCCCGGGCCCATCACGGGGCCGGCGGACGGGGACGCGGCCGCGGCCACCGGGCCCGGCGGGGTGGCGGGGGCGGCGGACGGGGACGAGGGGCCGCCGGACGCTGGGCCGGCCGAGGCGGGCGGACGGCCGGCGGACGGGCCGGGCCCCGGGGCCCCGGCGCCGGCCGATCGCCCCGCGGTGCCCTACTGGCTGCAGCGCGCCGCGGGCTGGTCCTGGCGGCTGCTGCTCATCGGGATCGTCATCTACCTGGCGTTCCGGGTGGCCAGCGTGCTCCGCCTGGTGGTGCTCCCGTGCGTGGCCGCCCTGCTGCTCACCGCGCTGCTGCATCCCGTGCTGTCCCGGTTCCGTCGGCTCGGCCTGCCCGCGCTGGCCGCCACCTGGTGCACGCTGCTGATCGCGGTGGCCATCCTGGCCGGGGCGAGCACCCTGGCCGTGACCCGGACCACGGCCGACTATCCCCACCTGGTCAACGAGCTCAGGCACACGGCCACCGCGCTGCAGACGTCGCTGGCCGGGCCGCCGTTCCACGTCCGGCACGCCGGCATCCAGGGCCTGTCCAACCGGGCGCTGAAGTACCTGCAGCAGCACCAGTCGCTGGTGGCCGGCACCGTGGTGTCCGGGGGCAAGATCTTCCTGGAGATCCTGGCCGGCCTCGTGCTGATGCTGTTCGTGACGTTCTTCCTGCTCAAGGACGGGGAACGGATCTGGGCCTGGCTGACCGGGTTCCTCAGCCCGGACAACCGGACGCGGGTTCACCTGGCCGGCTCGGCCGCCTGGCAGGCGCTGGTGTACTACGTCCGCGGCACGATCGCGGTCGCGGCCATCCACGCCGTGGTCATCGGGTTCTCGCTGTGGGTACTCGGCGTGCCGCTGCTGGTCCCGCTGGTGATCCTCGTGTTCCTGGCCGCGTTCGTCCCGCTGGTCGGCATCCTGGTCGCCGGGGCGCTGGCCGTCGGGGTCACCCTCGGCACCAAGGGCTGGATCGCGGCGGTCGTCCTGGTGGTCATCTTCATCCTGGAGAACCAGCTGGAGAGCCACCTGCTGCAGCCGCTGGTGGTCGGCCGGATGGTCCGGCTGCACCCGCTGGCCATCATCCTGGTGCTGGCCATCGGCGGGGTGGTGGCAGGCATCCCGGGAGCGATCGTGGCCGTCCCCACCGCGGCGGCCCTCACCCGGGCCGCGCCGTACCTGCGGGGCAGCCGGACGGCGGTAAGGTCGCGGGAGGGAGCGGGCATCAGCACACCGGCCACCAGGGCACCGGCCATCAGGGCACCGGCCATCAGGGCACCGGCCATCAGGGCACCGGCCATCAGGGCACCGGCCATCAGGGCACCGGCCATCATCCCGGGCACGGACCCGGTGGACGTGCTCATCAAGCGGCTCGACCCGGACCTGCCGCTGCCGGCCCGGTCGCATCCGGGGGACGCCGGCACGGACCTGGTCACCGCCGTGGACGTGGAGCTCGGGCCCGGTGAGCGCGCGGTGGTGCCGACCGGCATGGCCATCGCGCTGCCGGACGGGTACGCCGCGTTCGTGCATCCGCGCTCGGGCCTGGCCGCGAAGCACGGGGTCACGATCGTGAATGCGCCGGGAACCGTGGACGCGGGGTACCGTGGCGAGATCAGGGTGACGCTGCTCAACACCGACGCGGCTGAGGCCGTCAAGTTCCAGCGCGGTGACCGGATCGCACAGCTCGTCATCCAGCGGGTGGCCCGCCCGGTGTTCCACGAGGTGGACACCCTGCCGGGGTCGGCGCGGGGCGAGGGGGGCTTCGGGTCCACCGGCGGGCACGCACCGGCCTAGGCTATTCCCACGCCGCAGCCGCCCGGAGATCAGGCAAGAACAGGGAGAAACACAGTGTTCCGTCGGCGTCGCCGCGAGGAAGCAGCCGAGCCAGAGGTCGTCGAGGACGAGGTCGTCGAGGACCCCGGGCTGGAGGACGAGGAGACCTGGGACGAGCCCGGGGACACCGAACCCTGGGACGATGAGGAGGACGGCGAGGAGGCCGCGCCTGCCGGGGAGGGCGAACCTGCCTGGGGGCCCTGGGACGCGGCGGACCAGATTCCGCCGCTCAACCGGGTCGACTTCGGCAGCCTCCAGGTTCCGGTGGTGGACGGGTACGAGATCCAGCTCAACATCGCCGACGATCAGGGACCGCTGATCGCGGTGGTGCGGGGAGACAGCTCGCTCCAGGTCCAGGCGTTCGCCGCGCCCAAGACCGATGGCCTGTGGGAAGACGTGCGCCAGGAGATCGCCGCGGCGGTGGCCCAGGCGGGCGGCCAGGCCGCGGAGGCGGACGGCCCGTTCGGCCCGGAACTGCATGTCCGGGTGCCGGGGGAGCAGCCGCAGCTGGGGCTCCAGCCGATCCGCTTCCTCGGCGTGGACGGCCCGCGCTGGTTCCTGCGCGGGGTGATCACCGGGCCCGCCGCGGAGCAGCCCGCGGCGGCGGCCCCGTTCGAGGAGATCTTCGCCGGCCTGGTCGTGGTGCGCGGTGACCACCCGGCGCCGCCCCGCGACCTCCTCGAGATCACCCTCCCCGAGGAGGCCCGCAAGGCCATGGAGGAGCAGATGACCGCGGCCGGGGAGGACGAGCGGTTCGGCGAGCCGCTGAACCCCTTCGAGCGCGGCCCGGAGATCACCGAGACCCGGTAACCCGCGGGTCAGGCCATGCCCCGGTGGCCCCCGGACAGCAGCGTGGCCAGCTCGTCCTCCACGTCCTCGCTCGTCACGAACAGCAGCTCATCGCCGGTCTCCAGCGGGTCGTCCTTGGCGGGGACGAGCACGCGGCCGTCCCGGAGGATCGCCACCAGCGCGGTGTCGGCGGGCCAGCCGATGTCCCCGATCCGCTGGCCGACCAGCGGCGCGCCGTCCGGCATCGTGAGCTCGACCAGGGTGGCGTCGCTCTGCCGGAACGTCATCAGCCGGACCAGGTCACCGACGCTGACCGCCTCCTCGACCAGGGCCGACATGATCCTCGGGGTGGACACGGCGACGTCCACCCCCCACGACTCGTTGAACAGCCACTCGTTGTTCGGGTGATTGATCCGCGCGACCACCCTGGGGACCCCGTACTCGGTCTTGGCCAGCAGCGAGATGACCAGGTTGGCCTTGTCGTCGCCGGTCGCCGCGATGACCACGTTGCACCGTTCCAGGGAGGCCTCGTCCAGCGAGGTGATCTCGCACGCGTCGGCGAGCAGCCACTCGGCCCGGGGCACGCTATCCACCGCGATGGACCGCGGGTTCTTGTCGATCAGCAGGACCTCGTGCCCGTTATCGAGCAGTTCCGCGGCGATGGAGCGGCCCACCGCTCCCGCTCCCGCGATGGCGACGCGCATCAGCGGCCTCCCTTGGCCTTACCACCGGGCGCCCGCGCGGACAGCGCGGCCGAGATCCGTTCCAGATCTTCCTCCAGCGCGATCACGTGCAGCACATCACCTTCCTGCAGGACGGTGCCCGGCGCGGGCAGCACTACCTCGCCGAGCCGGGACAGGAACCCGACCCGGACCCGGGCCGCCTCCTCCAGCGCGCTGGTCTTCTCACCCACCCAGTCGGGGGCGTAGGCCACCTCGGCGAGCACGACCCTGCCGGTGGGGTCCCGCCACAGCGGCTCGCTGCCCTCGGGCAGCAGGCGGCGCAGCATCTGATCCGCGGTCCACCGGACTGTCGCCACGGTCGGGATGCCGAGGCGCTGGTAGACCTCGGCCCGCCGGGGGTCGTAGATCCGTGCCGCGACCCGCTTCACCCCGAACGACTCCCGGGCGACCCGGGCGGCGAGCACGTTGGAGTTGTCGCCGCTGCTCACCGACGCGAACGCGTCCGCATGCTCGATACCGGCCTCGATCAGCACATTCTGGTCGAAGCCGATGCCGGTCACCTTCTTGCCCTTGAACGGCGAGCCCAGCTTGCGGAACGCATCCCGGTCCTGGTCGATGACTGCGACCGAGTGGCCTTGGTCCTCGAGGATGTGGGCCAGGGTCGAGCCAACCCTGCCGCATCCCATGATCACAATGTGCACGACGGCCCCTTGCGTGAGTACAGTGCCTGTCCAGAGCTCGCGTTATTCAAGCAAACACCGCTGCCGCCGCACGCCACCAGCGGCACCGGCCGCTCGCGCAGGCTGACGGCCTGCGCCCGCTCGCCGGTTGAATAACGCTCACAGTGGCCCGCCAACGATATTCCCTGTCCTGAGTGGGTGAGACGGCCGGTCAGGATACTCGACCCGACTGAACATGAGGTGCGGCGTGGAACTCGCCCGGCAGACCGGCGGGCAACTGGCCGAACTCGAGGTCGGCGAGGTGGCGCAGGGCGGCTGGTGCGTGGCCCGGGAGCCGGCGGGCCGGGTCGTCCTGGTCCGGCACACGCTGCCCGGCGAGCGGGTGGTGGCCCGGCTGACCGAGGAGACGGCCAGGTTCGCCCGGGCCGAGGCGACGGCGATCCTGGAGGCCTCGCCCGACCGGGTCGGGCCGCCGTGCCCGCACGCGCGCCCGGGCGGCTGCGGCGGATGTGACTGGCAGCACGCCAGCCTGGCCGCGCAGCGCCGGCTCAAGGCCGCGGTCATCGCCCAGCAGCTGCGCCGGATCGCCGGCCTGGAGCGCGAGGTGACGGTGGAACCGCTGCCGGGGGAGGAGGACGGCCTCGGCTGGCGGACCCGGGTCCGCTTCGCGGTACGCGCCGACGGCCTGGCCGGCCTGCGCCAGCACCGCTCGCACGCGATCGTCGACGTCGGGACCTGCCCGATCGCCCACCCGCTGGTCAACGAGATCGGGATCACCGGGCGCCGCTGGGCGGGGGCGGAGTCGGTGGCCGCGGTGACCTCGCCGGGCAGCAGCGAGCAGGCCGTCGTGGTCACCCCGGCGCGGGCGCCGCGGCGCCGGCGGCCCGGCGGCCGGGCTGCGGGCCGGGCCGGCGGCCGCGGGCCCGGGGCCCGGCCCGGAGAGGGCCCACGCGGCGCGGTCCCCGGCGGCCGGGAGCCGGCCGGCCGGGCGGCTGTCCCGGACGCCTGGGCCGCCCAGGTGGAGGGGCCGGTCCTGGTGGACGGCGGAAGCGGCGGGCTGACCGCGCTGCGCGGCGGCCCGTTCCTGCACCGGGCCGCCGCCGGCCGGACCTGGCGGACCAGCGCGGGCGTGTTCTGGCAGGTGCATCCGGCCGCGGCGGACGTGCTGGCCGGCGTGGTCCGGGAGGTGCTCCGCCCGCAGGCCGGGGACGTGGCGCTGGACCTGTACTGCGGTGCCGGCCTGTTCGCGGGCGTGCTGTCCGCCGCGGTGGGGCCGTCCGGGGCGGTGATCGGCATCGAGTCGGACCGGGCCGCGGTCCGCGACGCCCGGCACAACCTGCGCGACACCCCCTGGGCCCGGGTCCACCGGGGAGACGTCGCCGATGTGCTCGGCTACGCCGAATGGGAGCAGGCCAGCCTCGCGGTGCTCGACCCGCCCCGGACGGGCGCGGCCCGCCCCGTCCTGGACCAGCTGCTCCGCCCGGGAACCGCGCTGCGCCGGGTCGCCTACGTATCCTGCGACCCGGCCACGCTGGCCCGCGACATCACGGTTTTCGCGGAGGCCGGCTGGGAGCTCGGCGCGCTCCGCGCATTCGACGCGTTTCCGATGACCCATCATGTGGAGTGCGTCGCCACGCTGACCCGGGGCTAAGCCTGCTGCTGCTCCTGGCGGAGCACCGCTTCGGCCTCGATCTCGATCTGGATCCTCTCGCTCACCATCACCCCGCCCGAGCCGGGAATCGGGGCGTTGAACGTGATCCCGTACTCGGTCCGGTCGATCTCTCCCTGGGCCGAGAACCCGGCCCGGGTACCGCCGAAGGGATCCGGCCCGAACCCGTTGACCTCCACGGTCAGGGTGATCGGCCGGGTCGCTCCGTGGACGGTGAGCTCGCCGTCCACCAGGAATGAGTCCCGGGCCCCGGTCGGCCGGATGCCGGTCGACCGGTAGGTCATCGTCGGGTAGTGCGCGACGTCGAAGAAGTTCTCCGACCGCAGGTCGTTGTCGCGCATCTCGTTGCCGGTGTCCACCGAAGACAGGTCGATGGTGGCGGTCGCCGAGGACTCCAGCGGGTTCGGGGCCGTCACGATCTGGGCCTCGAACGTGGGGAAGCGGCCGCGGACCTTGCTCACCATGAGGTGGCGGGCCACGAAGCCGATGGTGGTGTGGACTGGATCGAGATCCCACGTTCCGGCGATATAGCCGGGGATCTCTACGGCCTGGGACGTCATCGTCGATCCTCCCGGGGTGTGGGGCCTGTCCTTCTTCCGACGATAACTCCGGCCAGGACGAACGGCCCGGCGGGTCCCGGGTAGCACCCGCCGGGCCTAGCCGGCCTTCGATGGGAGTCAGGGAACCTGGCCCGCAGGCGCCCTCGGCGCCGGGGCCTGCTTGAAGCCGGCCGGCACCTCCAGCCACCGTGTACGCCGATCCTGGGCCAGTGCCGCAGGAGCCGCTCCAGCCCGGCCTGCCGCAGGTCCTCGCCCGCCTCCTTGCCGCCGGTGGGCAGTACCGCGGTGCGCAGCAGCGGCCCGCCCCGCTCGGCCAGGAACGACTCCAGGCCGGTGACGGCCCGGTCGTCTGCCAGGCCCTCAGCTCCTTCTGTCGTCAACCAGGTACGAGGCAGCCGACCGGAAAGTTGAGAGGAAATTGGGGTGGTCCTGAGCGGGGCGGGACAGCGGCGGGTGCCGGGAGCAGGCGGGCCCCCGCCCGGCCCGAGCCGGTGCCCGCGACCATGCCCGCCGCCTCCGCGGCGGGGCAGTGCGCGAGGATGGATCCATGCAACTTCGGATCATGACCGAGCCACAGCAGGGCGCAGACTACGGCCGGCAGCTGGCGGTGGCCCGGGCCACCGAGCAGCTGGGCTTCGACGCGTTCTTCCGGTCCGATCACTACCTGAGCATGGGCGAGGGCGACGGGCTGCCCGGCCCGACCGACGCCTGGCTGACCCTAGCCGGGCTGGCCCTGCAGACCTCGCGGATCAAGCTTGGCACGCTGGTGAGCCCGATCACGTTCCGCTACCCCGGACCGCTCGCGATCTCGGTGGCCCAGGTGGACGAGATGAGCGGCGGCCGGGCGGAGCTGGGTATCGGGGCGGGCTGGTTCCAGGCCGAGCACGACGCCTACGCCATCCCGTTCCCGGACACGGCCGAGCGTTTCGGCCGGCTCGAAGAGCAGCTCGCGATCATCACCGGCCTGTGGGACGTGCCTGCCGGCGAGCGGTTTTCGTTCGCGGGGAAGTTCTACTCCGTCACCGACTCACCCGGGCTGCCCAAGCCGGTCCAGCGCCCGCACCCGCCGATCGTCATCGGCGGCCGGGGACCGCGCCGGACGCCGCGGCTCGCCGCCCGGTACGCCGACGAGTACAACGCGCAGTTCGCCACGGCCGAGGAGACCCGGGCCGCGTACGGCCGGGTGCGTGAGGCCTGTGAGGCGGCCGGCCGGGACCCGGACTCACTCGTCTACTCGGCCGCGCAGACCGTGTGCTGCGGGCGGGACGAGGCCGAGCTGGCCCGCCGGGCCGCGGCGATCGGCTGGGATCTGGCCACGCAGCGCGCCGACGGGCTGGTCGGCACCCCCGGCGAGATCGTGGACCGGCTCGGGACCTTCGCCGGGCTCGGCGCGACCCGTATCTACCTCCAGGTGCTGGACCTGCACGACCTGGACCACCTGGAACTGATCGCCGCCAAGGTCATGCCCCAGGTCCGCTAGGCGCTTCCCGCCCTTCCCGGGGGCCCTTCCAGGCCTGCCAGGTCTCGCTGGGCTGGCTGCACCTCCGGCAGCTGCTGATCCACCCGCCCGCCGGCCGTAACTGGGCCTTCCAGTGGTACGAGACCGGCATCTCCCTGGCCGTGGCGCTGGCCCCGGCTGGTTTTTGCGTCTGGTGGATCCGGCGGCGCCGGCTGTCTTAGCGGGGATCGATCCCCGGGCCCGCCGGGGGCTGGCCCGCCCGGGGCTGGCCCGCCGGGGGCTGGCCCGCCGGGGGCCGGCCCGCCGGGGCCTGGCCCGCCTAGGGCTGGCTCGTCGGGACCCAGAAGCGCAGTTCGCTGCCGCGCTTGTCCTCCAGCACGCCGCCGTTGCCCTCGATCACCCGGCGCGACCCCGTGTTGGACTCGTCGCAGGTGACCAGGGCCGGGTCGATGCCCAGCGAGCGCGCCACCGGCAGCGCGGCAGCCAGCATGGCCGTGGCGTGCCCCAGCCGGCGGGCCGAGGGTTTCACGTCGTAGCCGATATGGCCGCCGAGATCGGTGAGCCGGGGCGTGAGCCGGTGCCGGATGGCGAGCCGGCCCAGGTACTCGTCCCCGTCCACCCACCACAGGGTGGTCGAGGGCACGTACCCGGGACGGCGGGGCGCATCCTGCCGGGCCTGGTCCCGCAGGTAACCCGCGTAGGCCTCGAAGCGCTCCGGGTCCTGCCAGTCCAGGCCGAACTCACGGATCTCCCGGCCGAGCATGGTGTCGTCGGTGGCCGTGCCGCGCCCCTCGGCGCGGAATTCCTCCATGGCGCCGATGAACGAGAGGCGGACGCGGGACGTCGGAGGGGTGAAGCCCGGCATGGCTTCACTCATACCGGGTCCGGGGCCGGCCCGCAGCCGACCCGGTGCCGCCCGGGGGGAGGTGACGATCATCGCTCATTCAGAGTCCGTTCAGAAAGAAACCCCAGCACGGCAGCAAGCTGCGGGAGGATGGTCACCCCGGCTGGAGGCGACGTGTTCTCCGCGTGTGCAGGTGCGTCTGCGCTGATCCAGCCTAAACAGGAGGCAGCATGGTGTCGTCACGTGGCCCGTGGCGCTGGCTGAGATGGGTCATCGCGGCGGTCGTCGTGATCGTCGTGCTCGCGGTGGGCGGGCCGTTCGTCTTCTTCCACTTCATCGAGGGGGACGGCCCAGCGCCGCTCAGCCTCAAGGCGAGCCCCGCCGCCAGTGCGTCCGGCACCCAGGGCGCCAGGGCCGTCGCCAGCCAGGGAAGTTCCGGGCCAGTGGCCGGGACCTGGGCGGTGGGCTCCGGTTCGCGGGTCGGCTACCGGTCAACGAGATCCTCGGCGGCCAGTCCCACACGGCGGTCGGCCGCAGCAGCGCGGTGACCGGGCAGATGGTCATCAAGGGCACCACGGTGAAGTCGGCCAGCTTCACGGTCAAGATGGCCACCATCCACACCGACTCATCCGAGCGTGACGCGCAGTTGGACGGCCGGATCATGGACGTGGCCACGTACCCGGACGGGACCTTCGCGCTGACCAGGCCGATCACGCTCGCGCCGCTGCCCGCGACGGGAACGATCAAGACCTACACCGCCACCGGCCATCTCACGCTGCACGGCCCGACCCGGCCGGTGACCTTCCCGCTCAAGGCCGAGCGGACCGCGAACGGAATCGAGGTCCAGGGCTCGATCCCGGTACTGTTCTCGAAGTGGGGCATTCCCAACCCCTCCTTCACGGGTTCGTCACCACGCAGAACCACGGAATCATGGAGTTCCTGCTCGACTTCCGGCCCGCCTGACGAACCAGGCTGCCGCCTCAGCACCCGGCGCAGCGCAGGTCCCCGTTCCCCGCGGTGCGCCGGGTTTTCATGCCGCCAGGGGAACCCCTGCCGCCCCGGGCGCCCCAAACCCATGATCACGCCCCGAGATGCTCCTCCGCGGGAAGCCCGGTCCGGGGGCACATGGGTAACACCGGTCACGCAGGCCGCAGGAGAGGCACGCCGTTGGGGGACGGCCTGGCGTGGCGGGGTGGCCGGCCCGTAGATGTGCGGCGGCTCTTGACATCACGTCCCTGGGCGGGATGATGTGTGTCGATTTGGTTGGTCTCGTTCAGTCAGCACCAGAAAATGTTTGATCTTGGTGTTACCGGCGGGGGCCAGAGTGCGCTGGCGCCGCCGGAACATCACCGTCACCAGGTGGATCAGGCGAAACGAGGACACTATGAGCGCCGGCCAGGACAACCACGCACCCGTGACCCCGCCCCAGGGCGGCCATCCAGCAGGCCCACCGGCGGGCCCACCAGCAGGCCAACCGGCAAGTCATCCCGCGGGCCGCAACGCCAGCCCCGCCGCTACCCAGCCCGGCCTCCAGCCGCCCGGCCCCTCGCGGCGGCAGATGCTGCGCGGGGCCGGCGCCGGCCTGGGTGTCGCGGCCTTAGCCCCGGTCTTCGGGTTGGGCGGCCGGCCCGCGGACGCCGCCCGGGCCCGGCTGACCGCACGGGCGGCCGGCAGCCGGGTCACCGATTTCGGCCAGGGCTGGAAGTTCGCCCTGGTCAACCCGTACGGGATCACCGACCCGGACGGCACCTACGCGAACGCCCAGGATCCCGGCTTCGACGACTCCGGCTGGCGGCAGCTGGACGTCCCGCACGACTGGAGCATCGAGCTGGCCCCGGTGGACAACGCCAGCACCAGCAGTGCCACCGGGTTCCTGCCTGGCGGCCTGGCCTGGTACCGCAAGCACGTCACGCTGCCGAAGTCGCTCGCGGGGCAACGGATCTCGATCGAGTTCGACGGCGTGTACCGGAACTCGGACGTGTACCTCAACGGCAAGCTGCTCGGCAACCACCCCTACGCCTACACCGGGAAGGCCGCGAGTTCGGGAATTCTGAAGGGCCATCGGGCGGGAACCGGGGCGGTGAGTGCCTGGTGAGCCTGCTTCGATCCCCGAGTTCACGAACCGGGGCGGGCCCCTTTAGTGGTGCGCAGCCCGGCGAGGCCGATGGAGCCTGCGAGCAGCAGCAGAACGCCGCCGAGTATGTAGACGGCCTGG
>WNGB01004063.1_pt1 | contig 22604 bp, 15 predicted proteins | sample 5400681 | NCBI WGS metagenome assembly WNGB01 (sample SAMN13153367, study PRJNA577476) | soil metagenome | isolation source: 115 cm soil or saprolite under grassland replicate 2 | place: USA:California | collected 2016-06-15
TAGATCATTCCCTTGTCGCCGAACATCGCGTCAGGTTCGGAATCGAACTGGGCGAGCAACTGCCAGTCCGTAGCGGGCACCCGCCCATCCGCACGGGCACAGTGGGCCCAAGGATCGTCCTGGACCGGGTCGGCATGGCCGAGCAGGCGATGGCGGGGACGATCGTCCTCGTCGAGCGGAGGATGGAACTCGTTGAGGAACTCCAGGAGTGGCTGCCCCTGGCTCGGATTGACCTCCGCAGCCCGGCCCAGAAGATGCGAGTAGAACGGACTATCCAGTGGAGGCAATGACGGAGAATCGACCGACATGGTCACTGCGCGGGCCGGCAGGACGTTCGCCCCGGCCGGTGGTGACGCGGGCACGAGCCGCCGGACGTCCGGCTGCACTACGACCTGCACCGCTGAAGCGCTAGCTTCGTCGTCCCACGCCGTGTCACCGGTCAGGTCCGCGAAGAACTGCAGTAACCCGCCCGACGGCAACAAGGAGTCATCGTCGAAGCGGTGTGCTTCGGACAGGTCGACTTGCGCCAAGAACGTCATCGGCCACCCATCGCGGTGCGGCCACGCCATATCCTGCGGCATGTCCGGCACTCCGCCCAACCGGCTGACGACGTTCAGCGAACGATCCAGCGCTGACTCTACGATGATGCCCGTACGGCGCAAGCCGGCGAGAGCATCGGCGTGATCAGCGAGCCCTACCCGGTGGCTGAAGGCGCGCACGGCGTCCTTGGCCTTGGTCACCTCCCATGCTCCGACGTTACGCGGATCAGCGAACCGTCGGTGGAAGTCTTCCGCCGTCCGCGCCTGCGGGTCCAGTAACGTCTGCGGGAAACACAGGGCATCCGGTGGCGGGCACCAACCACCCATCCGATCCCCGACGGTCTCCAGCAACAACGGCAGCGTTTCCAGCCACGCCTGCACATACCGGGAAACGCGATCCGAGTCACCATCATGCACACCCGGGACCAGCACAACCGGCTGCTCCATCACCTCGCCGGTATCGTCGTCGCAGACCCGCAGCCGAACTGTCACGCCATCGTCTAATCCGACCTCAACACCGCCGTCGGCCAACTCCACCCGCCGGTGACCACGAACGGCAGGCAGACCATCCCGCAGCAACAGCTCAAGGAACTCGCCAGACACCCTGCGTCTCCCCGTATCAGCCAGATAGTCCGGCAACGTCTGGCGATGGTAACGCAAGTCCACCTACCACCGGCTCCCGGTTCCGGGCCGCGGCATAGTCAAGATCCATCATCCACAAGTCTTGACAATTGCTCGCTGATTATGAGGAGACGTACTCGCCGTTGATCTCCACATCCGGGTCCTCGCCGACGACAGCAAACTCCTGCGCGACCTCACTCGACCCGCCCGGGACTACCAACCACAGCCCACGCCAGGGCCGCGCGCCAGCCCCAGGGGGCCGCTATCTGCCAGCATCCGCCCTCCGGTGCTCAGCCGAGCGCGGCCCGGACGACCGCCAGCACCCCGATCGCGCCCACCACTAACAGCACGACGACGAGCGCGACCACCAGCAGCGTGGTCCAGTTCTCCAGCGCGGTCAGCGGGTCCTTGCCCAGGTCGGCCGTTGGCAGCGCCGCCGGCAGCGGTACGCCCTGTACGCCGCCCGTCTCCAGGCCGAAGGTCATGACGTCGCCCTCGTTCGCCGGCGACCACCGCGCCGCTTGATGTGTCCAGGAGCAGCCAGGACGCGGTGCCGGCGCTGAGGAACCGGATCCGCCCGGATGTACCGAGGATGGACCATCGGGTGACCGCGTCGGCGGCCACGGCGTCGAGGTTCACGTACAGGACGTGCGTGATGCGCCCGGTCGCCACCCGCGCGTCGAGGCGCTTCCGGCGGACCGCGACGAGTAGCGGCGCCTCCCCGCCGGCGGGCGCGTTGAGCAGGGCGGCGAGGGCCGCGTCGGCGTCCGCGAGCACCTGCTGGGCCTGAGCCATCAGCGTCCGGGCCGGACCGGTGGCCGCCTCCCGGCTCGCCACCTGCGCCACCAGCGCGTCCGCGGCGGTGCGCAGGGCGGCGACAGCGGAGGCGTCCTTGCCGTCCGCGGTCGCGGTGGCCCAGCGCTTGACCGCGGTGAGGCGCGCCCTGAGTGTTGTGAGCTCGGCCTGGACCGGGGCCAGCCGGGCCTGCAGCCGCGACACGGACTGTGCGGCCCGGTCCCGGGCGTCGAGGGTCGCGGCGAACTGCTCGGTGCTGGGCGACGACAGCACGACGCCGAAGCCGTCCGCCTCCACGGCGACGGTGCGCGCGAGGTGGCCCGCGGTGCGGTTGGGGAGCTCGGTCGGGGGTGGCGGCGACCGCGGTCGCGGTGATCGTGTAGTCGGTGCGCAGCAGGCCGAGCAGGTCGACGGCCGCCGCCAGGGCTCCGGCGGGCACGCCGCCGCCGGTGACGCCGGCCGGCTTTGCGGTGGTCGGCTCGGGCTCAGCCATCCCGATGCGCGCGCCGATGGACTCCAAGCCGCCGTCCTCGTCCGCGCCGCGCCGCCGGCTCGACCGGGACGAGGGCGGCGTCTGCTCCCCGGCGCTTGTTCGTCCTGCTCGTACAGCGGGACCGCCGCGTCGAGCTGGCCCAGCTCGTCGCCGGCGTAGCTGTCGAGCGCCCGCAGCCGGCCGAGCTGCCGGGCGAGCGTGCCGCGGACCTGGCCCGCGGTCCAGTCGCCGGGCAGGAGGGACCGATCGTTCACCACGAGGACGCGTGGCGCGGCGGTGCCGGCGAGCGCGGTGCGGGCGTCGTCCGCGACCGTCTTCGCGATCTTGTCGATGAGCTGGTGCGCCCACCAGGGCCCGAAGGCGCCCGCCTTGTCCCCAGCTTGACCTCGCCCTTTGGGGGCGTCCGTTACGCCGGGCAGCATCGCCTTGAGCGAGCCCGCCTGCGCCTCCGCGCTATCCTTGCGGACCGCCGCGATCGCTTCCAGGTACTTCGCCTTCTCCGCTTCGAGTTGCAGCTTGCGGCCGTCCTCGTCGACCTGGAGGGCCGGCGCGGTATCCGCCTTGTCAGCCAATGTGCACCAGCCTTCCCGGGTAACCACGTTCCATAACGCACAGTCGACAGGCCGCTATCCACCGTATCAACGGACGTTTCGGTTAACCGGGCCACCGGCCGGGCGATAGCGGTGGTATGTCCTCCCTCGGTGCTGCGCTGCGTCCGGGCGCGGTAGGCGACCTGGAGGTACTCGAGGAGTTCGGCCGCGGCGCCCAGAGCGTGGTCTACCGCGTGCGCCGGCAGGGCGCAGAGTACAGGCTGTAGATGCGCACCGGCCCGCGCCGACGACCGTGACCTCGCCGTGTTTGCCGCGAGGCGGCCCTGCTCTCCCGCCTGGACCCGGGACTGCCTCGGATCTTCGAGATCGGCGCAGTCGGCGACCGGCCGTACCTGATTCTCGAGCTGATCAGTGGCCGACGGGATCGCCGGCTCCCGGGAGGCCGACCACAACCGCACCGACCCGGAGACCGCAGGTGCCTGCGCGGTACACCTCGCCGGGCAACCCGGCCTGGCGCCCGGCCTGTTCGCAGTCGCCTTGCTGCGCTCCGGATGCCGGCTCAGCTGACGGCAGCGTGGCGCGACGAGATCCTGCGGCTGCGCCGGCACGAGGTCGCGGACGTACGCACCGCCGCGCTCGCCGTCACCCTCGTCCAGGAATGACGCGCGACCCAGGCAACGCAAAGGTAGTCGATCAGCGTCCGATGGTCGTGCGCAACGACTGCACGCTGGTCGCTTGGAGGCCTCCATAGAATAGAGTGTGGTGAGGGACAGTCGCACGAATTAGGCTTCGCGGCTGGCGCGTCCCCTGCTCAAGGCCAGGTGCTCCTGGGGAACGAGGGGATTTGGACCCACGACAACTTCTTGTCGAGCCTCACGCTTCAAGGCTTGTCATCTGTTGTCAAAACCCCTTGTTACCGACCGCAACCGTCCCGGGCTTGTCATCGGTTGCCAGAAACCCGCATTGACTGCATAGACGCCATCAATCGATGATCGCTGTTTGTCACTGATTGTCATCCCCATATGGGGGTTTTCGGGGGGTAAACGGGGGGGACACCGACCGGGTAGGGCAGCGTGACACGGCCGTGGCAGGGCGCGTGTCGGCAGACCTATTGCCCCCAGCGCGGACCAAGGCCGTCCAGGGCACTCCGGGCTGCGCCGGCAACCAGCGGATTACGAGCGCAAACTGGGCAATATCATTCACTGAGCCTTTTTCATCGTTTCGGTGCTGGTCACGGGTGGCAGCAGCGGGGCGGCGTGAGGTGAGGTCGGTAAGACAGCTCGACTTTCGGAGTTTTTTGGATCTATGCGGCCGCTTCTGTCCAGGCCAGGTGCACGGCGAGGGCAGCGCCGTTGAACGCGGTGGGCGCGGATCAGCTCGGCCAGGTGCTTGAGGGTGCGAGTGGACAGCGAGATGGCGCCAGGGTAGGACAGCAACGAGGCTCCCGGCTAAGGCATCGGAACTTGGTCGACTGCTCTCTTATCGGGGGCCTCACCTCACGTCGACCCCGCTCCTGCCAACCCCGTGACCAGCACTCGTCACGATGGAAAGGCTCAGTGGGCGTTTGGCCGACCGGTTCTCCAGCCACCACGAGGCTCCCTTTGCGAGTTGGTCGTCGCAGATCCGGCAGCCCGTACCGGACGGGGCACGGCGAGGTACCGGGCCGAGCCGGGCGACCGGGTGTGGCTGCGGCTCGGGGAAGAGCACCGAGGCTCCGGCCTGGCGAGCGTCCCAGTCCTCGGCCTCGAAGGTCTGGGAGAAACGCTGCGCGGCACCGGCATACCCGTAGCCGCCACCGGGCCTACGTAGCTCAGCTCACCGCGGCGGCCGCAGCCCGGCCGGCGATACGGCCGGAGAACAGGCAGCCGCCAAGGAAGGTACCTTCCAGGGAGTTGTAGCCGTGCATGCCGCCACCACCGAAGCCGGCGACCTCACCGGCGGCGTAGACACCGGGCAGCGGCTGGCCGTCGGGCCGCAGGACCCGGCCGGACAGGTCGGTGTGCAGGCCGCCGAGCGTCTTGCGGGTGAGGATGTTGAGCCGGACGGCGATGAGCGGGCCATTCTTCGGGTCGAGCAGCCGGTGCGGGGGCGCGACCCGGATCAGCCTGTCCCCGCGGTACCGGCGTGCCCCGCGGATCGCGGTGATCTGCGCGTCCTTGCCGAACGGATTGGTGACCTCCCGGTCCCGGGCGACCACGAGCCGCCGCAGTTCGGCGGCGTCGATGGCGGGACCGTCGAGCTGCGCGGCGAGGTCGTTCATGCCGGCGACGAGCCGCTCAAGGGTGTCGGCGACGACGAAGTCGGCGCCGCGGCGCTTGAACGCCTCCACCGGTCCCGGCGCGCCGGGCCGGACCCGCCGCAACACCTGGCGGACGCTGCGGTTGGTGAGGTCGGGGTTCTGCTCCGAGCCGGAGAGCGCGAACTCCTTCTCGATGATCTTCTGGGTGAGGACGAACCAACTGTAGTCAAAGCCGGTAGCCCGCAAGTACCGCAACGTGGCGAGGGTGTCGAAGCCGGGGAACAGCGGGGCGGGCAGGCGCCTCCCGGTGGCGTCGAGCCAGAGCGACGACGGGCCGGGCAGGATCCGCATGCCGTGGTTGGGCCAGATCGGGTCCCAGTTCTGGAGGCCCTCGGTGTAGTGCCACATGCGGTCCAGGTTGACGATCCGGCCGCCGGCGGCCTCGGTGATGGCCAGCATCCGGCCGTCGACGTGGGCGGGTACACCGGCCACCATCCGCTTCGGCGGCGCGCCGAGCCGGGCCGGCCACGCCTTGCGCACCAGGTCGTGGTCGCCGCCGATACCGCCCGAGGTGACGATGACCGCCTGCGCGCCGTACTCGAAGTCGCCGACCTCGACCCGCGAACTGCGGTGCCCCCGCGGCGCGTCGCTGGGTTCGAGGACCCGTCCGCGGACTCCGGTCACGACGCCGGCGGTCTTGACGAGTTCGTCGACGCGGTGCCGGAATCGGAACCGGACCAGCCCGCGAGCCGCGGCGTCGTGGACCCGCCCCGCGAAGGGCTCCACCACTCCCGGGCCGGTTCCCCAGGTGACATGGAACCGGGGTACCGAATTGCCGTGCCCGTCGGCCGTCCCGCCGCCACGCTCGGCCCAGCCGACCACCGGGAACAGCCGCAGACCCATCGTCCGCAACCAGGCCCGCTTCTCCCCGGCGGCGAAGTGCACGTACGCCTGCGCCCACCGGCGCGGCCAGTGGTCCTCGTCCCGGTCGAACCCGGCGCTGCCCAGCCAGTCCTGCCACGCCAGCTCGACCGAGTCGCGGATGCCCATCCGCCGCTGCTCCGGTGAGTCGACCAGGAACAGCCCACCGAACGACCAGTACGCCTGGCCGCCGAGGTTGTGCTCCGACTCCTGATCCAGCAGCAGTACCCGCCGTCCCGCGTCGGCCAGCTCCGCGGTGGCTACCAGGCCGGCCAGTCCGGCCCCGATCACAATGACGTCGGCATCCATGAGCCCTCACGATAGGTCGTTTCGCGGCACGCCCGGACGGGTGCCATCGTGTGCACCTGTCCGGGCGTGCTCACCTTGATGTGCGAGGTCGCGACGTGCTAACCCCGGCCGGCCGGGAACGACACCGCCTGCTGGTAGGTGGGCCGGTTCTGCCAGGCGATCAGTGGGTCGGTGATGCCGCCGAGCGGCGACTGCAGGATCGCGTCGGCGCACCACTGGTCACCGGCCGCGCAGTACTTGTCGCCGGGGTACACGGCGTTCGCCGACTGCCCGGCCGCCGCGCGCAGCGTGTCGAGCAGCATGGTCCGGCAGCCGGCGAGGTCGCCGTTGCCGCAGTACGTATGGCCGAGGCCGGCGGCAACCGGCTCGCCGAGCACCGCGCGCAGGTCCTTCTCGACGTACCCCCACCAGCCGTACTGGAACGACGAACCCTTGTGCGTGCGGGCGGCGGCCGCATCCGGAAGCGAGGACACGTCGCCCTGCTGGCCGGCGGACGGCGACTCGTTGATCTGGATGGTGTTCACCAGCGCCTGGTAGAGCCCAGCGCCGAGCGCCGGCTTGAACTCGCCGTTGACCAGCAGCGGCCACCAGGCGTCGAAGATCCGGATCGCGTCGGCGTACTGGTACACCTTCGACCCCGGCGCGGTCTCCACCCGCAGGGCGCCGGCCTGGCGCCAGGCCTTGAGCCGGTCGACCGCGTTCGCCACGGCCGGGTCGGTGACGGGCTGGCTGTCCAGGACGCGTATCAGCGTGTCGAGTACCTCGGTGCCGCGCAGGTCGGTCACGGCGGCGCGTTCGACGAGTTTCACCACGCCGGCCCGGTTGAACTTCTGCCCGGCCTGGATCGCGGAGCGCACCTGCCCGTCGAGGAGCTCGGCGCGCTGCACCGAGCCGTAGCTGAAGTTGCCGTCAGCGGCGGAGAAATCCCTGGCCTGCTTGTTGTTCCAGCTGACGAAGTAGTCCTGACCGGTCGACTGCGGGTGCTGCGCGACCGGCGCGTACGTGGCGGTATTGGTGTCAGGGCTGAAGCTCTGCCACTCGTACGCCGGGTCGGCCTTCATCGGCAGGTTCGGGTCGCTGCCGGCGGTGCGCACCGGGTTCAGCCCGGAGTCGAAGTACCCGACCTGGCTGGAGTTGACGTAGAACCAGTTGAAGGCGTAGCCGATGTTGGCGGCGGAGTTGACGAACGCGCTCGCGCTGCCCATCTCGGCCGGGTCGTTGAACAGCTGGAAGCCCAGCGCCGACTCGGCCTCGTGGCGGTACGTCGACCGGAGACGGGTGAAGGCGTACGGCTTGCCGCCCACCGTGCCGCGCCAGGCGACCAGGCCGAGCTTCGTGCGCCAGGTGATCAGCTTGTACGACCCGGGCATGGTGTTGTCGGCGAGGGTCGGCGACCACGCGTTGACGTGCGACAGCTCGTCCATCGCCAGGCACTGGCCGCGGTACAGGTAGCGGTTGCTGGCCAGGCTCGGAGTGCTGCCGTCCACGGTGCACAGCGGCACCGCGTAGGTGTCGGTGATGTCGTGCTCGGAGGAGGTGGCGCTCCAGGCGTAGTCCGGGCCGCGACCGATCAGGACGTAGGAGTTGAGTCCGGCGAAGGCCATTCCCCGGGCGCTGATCCCCGGCCCCTGCAACTCCTCGATCATGAGTAGCTGCGGGGAGAAGTAGCCGGTCTGCGGACCGAAGACCGCGATCGGGTGCCCGGTGGCCGAGTGCTGTGCGGAAATGACGACCGCGTTGGACATGCCCCGGCTGGCGGAGCCGATGACCAGGCCCGAGAGCCCGTCGAGGAGCTGGCTCGCGGCTCCGGTCGCGCTCGTGGCCGAGCCGATCTGGCCGGTCACCACCGGCTCGACGGTGGCCGTACCCGGGTCGGGCAGCACGACGCTGGGCGCATCCGGAGCCGCCGATCCGTACGGGAAGCTCTGTCCATCATGGAGTGTCAGTACCGCGTCCGGGTCGTTCTGCTGCCGGAAGGCGGCCCACACCGCGTCACCGTCGGTCGGCCCGTACTTCGCGCGGGCCGCCAGCCGTACCAGCGCCGACTGCATCTCGGTGCCCCCGCCACCGCCGAAGATCCCGCCGATGACACTGCCGATCGCGACGTAGTCGGTCATCGTGAACGGCAGGGGTGCGCCGTTGCCGGTCAGGTCGTACTCACCCGGGCAGTTGCCCTTCGCCTTGCACGCGGAGATGTAGGCGTTGATGCCCTCCACGAAGCTGGCGATGTCGCTGTACATCTGGGCGCCGCGCGTGCCCCGCTGGCGCAGTGCGGTCAACTGCGCGGAGAGGTCGGCCTCGGTGTACGGCGAGTTGCGCCAGACGCTCTGCTCGAGGTCGCGGTTGCCGGGCGCACCACCGGCGAACGGGGTCAGCGCACCCCGGCCGACGTGCCGCAGCAGGTCCATGGTGAACAGCCGGTCCTCGGCGCCGGCGTAGCCCGCCCCGTACATCGTTCCCGAACGGGTCGTACCCGTGACGTGGGGCGTGCCGGTCGCCCTGTCCCGCACGATCGTCACGTCGGACCGGGGCTGGTAGCTGCGCTCGACCTGTAGGGCCGGCACGCCGAACGAGGCGTTGTTGAAGTAGCTGCCGATCTGGTCGTCGGTCAGGCCGGCGTAGTTGTAGACCAGGTTGGCGTACCGGTCGAGCTGGTCCGCCGAGTGCGGTGGCCGGGTACCGAATGTCTGGTGCGCCAGGATGTCGGCGAAGGTGGCGTTGCCGTTCTCGCCCGGTGGGAGGATGTCGGAGCACTGCCGCTGGCAGTAGTCGGTCGCGATGGTGGCGGCTTCGGAGTGCGGCGAACGCGCGACGAACACGATGTACCCGGCAGCGACCAGCGCGACGACGAACACTCGGGGAATCGCACGGGCGAGCCTTCGGCGACGGTGGCCGGCCCGGCGTGGGCCACCGCGACTGTCGGGAATGGACACGGCGGATCCTTTCGAAAGGGGATGGGGGCCTTCGCGTCGAAGCCCGAGGGTTCTGGCGCTGCCGGACGCGAAGAGCGTAATGTGAAAGAATCTCGGGTTACTCGATGGTAGCCACATCGACTCCCGCGAGTAAAGACCTCTGCCGTGGATCGTCGTTCCTGCTCAGGTGCCGGCCGGTGGGGCCTGAGCCCGCCCCCTGGAGGTGCCCGTGCCCCGGATCGCCCTTCACCGCCTCGTTTCCCGACCCGGGGCCGGCATCGTGTCGATCGCGCTCGGCGTGCTCCTCCTGGTCGACGTGCTGCGCGTGTTTCTGCCGTCGGTCATCACGATCTTCGGACAGGCCGCCTCCACCCCGGCCGAACTGATGGGCGGCTTCGCGCTGCTCTCGTTCCTGGCGGGATTCGCGGCACCGTGGCTGGCCGCGCTGGTCGGTCCGGCGCGGTTCGCGGCCGGCGCCGCCGTGGTGCTGGCCACCGCCCGGGTGGTCCTGCTGGCCACCGGAGGCGGCCGACCGCAGCTGTACGTCGCCGCCGCCGGTCTGCTCGCCGGCCTCGGGTGGCTGGTGGCGACGGCCATGTCGCCGCCCCGGTACGCGACGCTCGCGGTACTGGGTGGGCTGGCGCTCGCCGGAGCGCAGCATGCCGCGCTCGGCACGGTCGACCTCGGCTGGCGTCGCGGGGCGCTCGGGTGGTCGGTCGCCGCCGTCGAGGTGGCCGGCGTCGTCTGGTACGCGGTGCGCCCGGGCCCCGTGGACAGCGGCGCACCGGGCACCGCCGGGTGGCTGCTGGTGGGGCCGGCGATGCTGCTCTCCGGCATGATCGCCAACTCGCCCGCGCTCGCCACCGTCGCCGGATCGTGGGCGGCGCCGGGCGCGCCGTTCGTCGCGCCGGCCCTGGTCGCGCTCAGCACCGTCCTCGGCGTAGGGGCGGCACTGGAGCCGTGGCGTCGAACCGTCCCGCGCGTCCTCGCCGTTGGCGCGCTCGTCGCCGGGGTGGCGCTGTTCGGGTACGCCCCGGCGAACCGGCTCGGCCTCGCGCTCCCGTTGACCGCGCTCGGCCTCGGCGCCGCGGTCGGGATCGCCGCCCGCGGCCCACGCCGGACGCCGGCCCGGCACGGGTACGCAGCCGCCGGCGGCATGGTGATCTTCGCGGATCTGCGGTGAGAACACCGGCGGCGCCACGGTGGCCGTCACATCGACCGCCACCGCCGCAAGTCGACGCGGCACCGGCCAGCGGGCCTCGAGTGCCGCGGCGAATACCAGATCCTCGGCGAGCGGCGGTTCCACGATGAGCAACTGCAGCAGCAGCCGCCGGCGCCGACCGGCCTCATCCGGATCGGCTACCTGTGCTTCGGCGTACCCGGCCGACGACGCCTGGGCGATGTCGTGGAGGTGGTCGAAGAGCGCGTCCGCCAGCCGGGACAACGCGCTCGACGGCAGCGACCGGCTCTCCGCCAAGGAGAGTAATCGTCGCAGCGCGACCTGACCTCCGATGCGGATAGCGCGGTGCAGGGCGTCGAGGCTTCGTCCCTCACGCATCTCCCCCGCGCCGACCGCGCGATACACCTCCCGCCAGGTGTCGTCATTTCCGCCGCGGTGGTCGAGCAGGTCGGGAAAGCGCCGTGCCGCGTGCTCGACGGCCGCCCGAATGGTGCGCGTGTAGGTCTCGTCGAGGGGTCGCGCGTACTCCGGGACGTTGGTCTGGATCTCCCGCATGGTCTCGGCCGCCTGGTCGGCGAGCTGCGCACGCAGGAACCGGGCTGTCTCATACGAGACCCGGTCGGGCGGCCATGCTGGGCCGGTTTCATCAGACCTTCCCATGGTGTTTCCCTCGGATCGCCCTGTCGATCGCCCGCGGCGGTGCGGCGGGTCGCTACTCAAAAAGACGACGCCGACCCGGGAGCCGTATCCGCCACCCCCGGGTCGCCGGCATCGTAGGCTGAGGCATTCACCCGCCACGCGCCGTGCATCCGACCGTCGCCTGACACGTGGAGCGTCAGAAGACGAACTCCTCGCGCAGCCGGGCCACACCACTGGCCACGGAGAACGACTTCGCCAGATACTTCCCGGAGTCCGGCCGGGTGCGGTCGGTGAGGAAGTAGTAGTCCATCCGGCAGCGCTCCGGTGTGACGTCGAGTACGCCGTACCCGTGCTGGTCGAGTTCTGCCCACTTCACGTGCGGGTTCTCGTTCTGAATGATCCCGACCGCCACCTGGGACAGCGTGTCCGGCGGCGCGTGGGTGATGTCGTCGACGTTGTCACTGGTCACCGAAGTCACCACGAACTCGACAGCGGTTGGCGACAGCACCGTCGCTTTCGTCGTCAGCTCGTTGGCCCACGAGGAGTGGATGTCGCCGGTGATGAATACGACGTTCGACACCTGCCGATCGCGCAGGAAATTCACCAGTTGTTCGCGATCGGCGTTGTAGCCGTCCCAGGCGTCGGCGTTCAGGGTGAGCCCGTTCTGCGACAGGCCGAACAACGTCCCGAGCGCGCCGAGTAGCCAGGCCGGCGCGGTCAGCAGACTCATGCGGGCGATCATCACCGGGTTTCCGACGATCTTCCACTTGGTCTCCGCCGCGGCGAGCCCGTTCAGCAGCCAGTCCATCTGCGGGTGACCGGTGATCGTCCGGTTCGGGTCATCCACGGCGGTCCCGCTCGCCTGCTGGGACCGGTACGTGCGCAGGTCCAACATGGACAGGTCGATCAGGTTACCGAAGCGCAGTCGCCGGTAGATCTGGGCGTCCGGGCCGAGCCGGACCGGCATCCATTCCGAGTACGCCTGATGCGCCGCCGCCATCCGGTCCGCCCAGTTGCCCTCGGTCGCCGGCTGGTGGTTCACCGCCCCGCCCGACCATGCGTTGTCCGCCACCTCGTGGTCGTCCCAGGTGAGGATCCACGGCACGAGTGCGTGCAGGTTGCGCAGGTCCGGATCGGTCTTGTACGTTGCGTGCCGGATCCGGTAGTCGGCCAGCGTGATGATCTCGTGCGTGGGATTGTGCGGGCGGACCACCCGGCCGGCCGCCGCGAACTCGCCGGTCCCGTACTCGTAGATGTAGTCGCCGAGGTGGACCACGGCGTCCAGGTCCCCGCGCGCGGCGAGGTGGCGGTAGGCGGAGAAGAATCCCCCCTCCCAGTTGGAGCAGGAGACCACGCCGAACCGCAGGTGGCGGACGTCGGCGTTGTACGCCGGAGCGGTGTGGGTACGTCCGACCCGCGAGGACGCGGTCCCCAGCCGGAACCGGTAGTAGTACGCCGTGGCGGGCTGGAGGCCGGAGACCTCGACCTTGACCGTGTGGTCGCGCTCGGGCCCGGTGGTTAACGTACCCGATTGGACCACATGGCTGAAGGTGGCGTCGGTGGCCACCTCCCACGCGACGCCGACCGTCGGCCCCACACCGGAGCCGGGTGCGGCGTCGCTGGTTGGGGTGACGCGGGTCCACAGCAGGATGCCGTCCGGCAGCGGGTCGCCGGAAGCGACACCGTGCTGGAAAGTCGTCGATGTTTCGGCCTCGGCCGGCAGCGTGAGGGCCAACGAGCCGCCTACGGTTGCCGCTCCAGCAGCGGCGACACCAGCGGCCTTCAGGAGAGTGCGGCGTTCAAGAGGTATATCGACCATAGGGAGTGTGTACCAGCCAGTAACCAGCCCGCGGTAGAGGAACACCAAGATTTTATGAGAACTTTTCACTTTCCAGGATGACCGCTTCTGTCCCTTTCGACGCTGATCTCTCCGTCAATGAGGACAGGCGCCGCCGGGCGGATGGGTGCGTCGCACGCATCCGCCCGGTCGGCCGGTCGGGAGCAGTCAGGAGGAGTAGGTTGCGGTGCCGTCGACCGCGTTGCCAGCCGGATAGCCGGACCGGGTGCTCGACGCGGTCACCGCACGGTCGAGGGCGAGGTCGCTGGTGTTCAGCCTCGACCCGCGGGGAACGACACGGCCTGCTGGTAGGTGGGCCGGTTCTGCCAGGCGATCGGCGGGTCGGTGATACCGCCGAGCGGTGACTGGATGATCGAGTCGGCGCACCACTGGTCCCCGGCGGCGCAGGTGTCGTCGCCGGCGTACACGGTGCTCGCCGGCTGTGCGGCAGCGGTGCGTAGGGTGTTGATCAGCATGGTCCGGCAGCCGGCGAGGTCGCCGCTGCCGCAGTACGGGCCACCCAGACCGCCGGAGACCGGGTCGCCGAGGACCGGCAGGGTTTGCGGTCGTGCGCAGATGCGCGCGGGCTGCGAAGGTGGGCCGTCACGCGTTCAGGGGTCGACCGATGACCCGTCGCCGCCGGACCGTCCGCTCGGGTGAGCCCGAGAAGGATGCGCAGCGCGGTGGTCTTCCCGGCCCCGTTGCGCCCGACGAACCCGGTCACCCGCCCTGATCGGGGAGCTGTCCACTGCCCGCCGGGATGGCTTGTCGACCGGTGGCCGTCCCAGCCGGGCAATCCGGGGACGTCCACCGTCGGGCGATCGGCCCCCGATGCCAACAAGCAGCGCCGTCGGCGTCACGAAGAACACCGGCCAGCGCGCCCGGGGGCGGCAGCCGCGACAACACCGCAAGCACCATGCGGTCCGCCGGTTCGAGAGCGGGCCGGTGTATCTGGCGGCGCAGCACCACCACCTGGTGGCGCAGCACCGGTATTTCCACCTCCTTGGACCGACCGCCCCGCGAGCTGGGGTCAACATCTGCAGAACCTGACGCATGAGCTGGTACACCAACGAGGCGCTCATGGCCGCTCGTCCCGCTCGCCCGATCGCCGTCGACGGCGTACGGTCCTGGGTCCGTCAAATCGGCTGGTCGCTGCCCGGTTGTGATACCGGTAGCCAGCGCCTGAGGTATTGCGCGAGCCCGGTGAGGTCGCAGCCGCCGGCCCGGTATCCGACGTGGCCGTCCGGGCGTACCAGGTATTGGGCGGTGTCTGCGGTGGTGAGGCCGAGGCGGTGCGACGCCAGCCCGCGCACGTCGTGAAGCGTGCCGACGGTGTGCTGCGGGGTGAGGCGGTGCACGGCGAGCTGGCCGCGGTACCGGTCGCTGAGCTGCGTCGTCTCGGCGACCGGCGAGGTCTCGACCGGTCCGCAGAGCAGCAGGTGCCATCGTGGAGCGGCCAGCGCCTCGTGGAGGGTGGTCGCCTGTCCATTGTGGATGATCGGGGCGTCGGGTAGCCGGTCACCGGCCTTGGGGCCGTGGCGCGGTGAGTTCGGGCCGTTTTCGGAGAGTGGGCTGTGTCGGTAGTGGACGTCGAGCTGCGATGCGGCCCGGAAGAGGTAGGCCCGCCCCGCCTTGGCTTTGACGGCCAGCGGGAGCACCGCGGGGGCGATTCGGGCGCGGGCGAAGCGCACGATGGGGTTGGTGGAGGTGGCAATGGTGAACGCGCGGTTGGTGAAGCGCAGCACTGTTCTGCCCACGGGGGTGCGCTCGGGTTCGTAGCTGTCGAGTACCGCGGGATCGGCGATGCCGCGCAGGCTATGGGCGAGTTTCCAGGCGAGGTTGACGGCGTCCTGGATGCCGGTGTTCATGCCCTGGGCGCCGGCCGGGCTGTGGATGTGCGCGGCGTCGCCGGCGAGGAAAACACGGCCCGACCGGTAGTGGGTGGCAGCGCGGAGGTGGAGCCGGAAGTTGGCCATCCACACCGGGTCGCGCAGCCGCACCGTGCCGTCGGTATAGGCGTCGGCGAGAGTCTGGACCTCGTCGAGGGCGACCGGGGCGTCGGGCGGCGTGGAGTCGGTACGTGGCCGCATCGCCAGCAGCCGCCACGTGGCCGGTGTGCCGAGCGGGAAGAAGAACAGCATCCCGCTCTCCGAGACGAAGGTGTGCGCTGCGTCCCGTTCGATGCCGTCGGCCTCGGTGTCGGCGAGCACGAAGGTCTGCGGGTAGGAGCTGCCCTCGAACGGGATCCGGGCCAGCCGGCGAACGGTGCTGTGCGCCCCGTCGCACCCGGCCACGTAGCGAGCGGACACCCGCTCCTCGCGTCCGTCGTGACAGCGCACCACGGCCACGGCGGTGTCCGCGGTGCTGCTCAGGTCCACCAGTTCGACGCCGCGTTCCACGGTGACACCAGCGGCGGCCAGGTGCTTGTGGAGGATGCGTTCGGTCTCGGCCTGGGACAGGAACAGCAGGTACGGGTAGGCGGTGTCGTCGAGGCCGAGGTCGAACATCGGCACCGTCAACACCCGGCCGCGCAGGTGCATCCGCAGCCGTACCGCCGGGTTGCCGCACGCGACCAGCTCGTCGGTGACCCCGGGTCCGGTGAGGACCTCCAGCGTGCGCGGCTGGATCGCCAGGGCGCGGGACTCGTGGACCCGGTCGAGTCCACGGTCGGCGATGCGTGCCCGCACGCCGAACGCGGCCAACTGGAGGGCGAGCGTCAACCCGGTCGGTCCGGCGCCGACGATCAGCACGTCGACCGTGCTGTCAGCCATCACCCCACCGCCCTGTCCGACACCGGCGGAGAGGGACGCTCGTGTCGCCGGGTCACGGCGCGACCAGGGCCGGCGGTTTGACGGCGCGGATGATCGCCGAGTGCATGCCGTCAGCGACCTGGTGCGTCGGTGTGATCTCGATGCCGGTGAACCCGGCGGCGGCGAGGCCGTCATGGTACTCGCCGATGGACAGGGCGCCGGCGATGCAGCCGACGTAGTTGCCGCGTTCGGCGCGGGCGGCGGGGGTGAGGCGGTCCTCGGCGACGATATCGGTGACGCCGAGGCGCCCACCCGGCTTGAGGACCCGGTATGTCTCGGCGAACACCGCCGCCTTGTCGGTGGACAGGTTGATGACGCAGTTGGAGATCACCACGTCGACGATGTCCGGCGGCAGCGGGATGGCCTCGATGTCGCCCTTGAGGAACTCGACGTTGGTCGCGCCGGCCTGCCGGACGTTGCGGCGGGCGAGGGCGAGCATCTCATCGGTCATGTCCAGCCCGTACGCCCTGCCGGTGGGCCCGACCCGGCGCGCGGACAGCAGCACGTCGATGCCGCCGCCGGAGCCGAGGTCGAGCACGGTCTCGCCCGCGTGCAGGTCGGCCACGGCGAGGGGGTTGCCGCAGCCGAGGCTGGCCGCGACCGCGTCAGCTGGCAGCGCCTCGCGCTCGGCGTCGGTGTAGAACGCGGAGGCGGTGCCGGGTTCGGCGATATCAACCGGCCCACAGCCGCAGTCCTCGCAGCACGAGGCCGTGCCGGTGGCGGCGGTGGCGGTGGCCGCGTAGTGCTCTCGCACCCGCTCGCGCAGCTCGGGGGCGGAGCTCCGGTCAACCATGGCGTACCTCCGTGTCGGGGCGTGTCGGGGTTGGCTGCTCGTCGGTGACGAAATCGATCACGAGTCGGGCGAGCTCATCCGGGCGTTCCTCCATCAGCAGGTGCCCGGTGTCGGGCAGCAGCTCCAGCCGCACGGCGCCGGGGATGTCGCGGTGGAGGCGTTGCGCCCATTCGGGTCCGAAATGCGGGTCGTCGCGGCCCCACACGATCAGGGTCGGGTGGTCGAAGACGTGCAGGCCGGGCAGGGCGTCGGCGGTGGCGCGGTTGTTGGCCGGGTCGAGCTGTCCGGCGAGGAACCGTCTGGTCTTCGCTCGGCGGCGAGGATTCGCGAGGTTGGCGGCGATGTAGCTGCGCAGCAGCTCGGGGGTGAGTACGGCCGGGTCGTGCACCGCCCGCCCCGAGCGCAGCGCGTACCGCAGCAGCGCCGGCCGGCCCCACGCCCACATGATCAGCCTCCCGACCAGAGGGAACTGGGTGGCCCGGATGAACGGCAGCTCATCGCGGGAGGGCCAGTTGTCGTATGCCTCGGCGTTGGTGATGACCAGGCGGCGGATCCGCGACGGGTGGTAGGCGGCGATGAGCTGCGCGGTGGCGGCGCCGTGGTCGTGGGCCACGACGTGGGCGGCGTCGATGCCGAGCGCGTCGAGCAGCCCCACGACCGTGGCGGCCTGGGCGGGCAGCGACCAGTCCGCGCCGGGTGGGGTCTCGGTGTCGCCGAGGCCGAGCAGGTCGGGTGCGATGCACCGGAAGTGTGGGCGCAGCAGCGGGATGACGCGCCGCCAGATGCAGGAGGAGAACGGGCAGCCGTGCAACAGCAGTAGCGGCGGCCCTGCGCCGTCGTCGACGTACGCGACGCGCGCGTCGCCGACCTGGAGGAGGTGTTTCATCGGCCGGTCTCCTCGATCAGGCACAGCCCGAGGTCGAGCAGGCTGTTCACACAGGGATCCGCGACGCGGTAGAAGACGTTGTTGCCCTCGCGCCGGGCAGCCACGATGCGCCGGTCGGCCAGGCGCTGCAACTGGTTGGACACCGCCTGCGGGCGCATGCCCACCGCGCCGGCCAGATCGGTGACGCACAACTCCCCGGCGCGTTCCAGGGCGTGCAGCAGCCGCAGCCGGCTGTCGTTGGCCAGTACCTTGAACAATCCGACCATCTGGTCGGCCTGGGCCGAAGTGATGAGCGGCCGGTCGGACAGCGCCGGCTTGCCTGCGCCCGCGGTCACCGCCCGGGCGGCCTGGCAGACGTCGGGCCGGTCTGCGGGCGCATTACTCGGCGCCTTATCGGGTTTGACCGTCGTCATTGGACCTCCACTACTCCGGCGGCACCGTCCACGGCGACCACCTGGCCGTCACGAAGCCGCGCCGTGGCGTCCCCCGTCGCCACCACGGTGATTACCCCCGATCGAGACAGGCTACATTATTACACGATCCAGTGTAATAGTGGAACCTGCCCGCCTGCCGGATGGCGGCGAGGCCGCGCCGCCGTGTGGGCGAGGCGGTCCGGATGGTGCCGGCCCGTGGACAAGGATTGCGGGCCGGGACCGGTGGCTGGCCTCGGCCCGCACGACGTGATCAATCGGTGGCGACCTCGATGGTGACCGGCACCTGGTTGGTGATGATGTCGTACACGGCGGAGCGGGCCTGGGACTGCTCGACGAGTTCGCGCAGCTTCGCGGCCGGGGCGTCGCCCTTGACGGTGAACCGGACGGCGATGTTCTGGTAGCCGTTGCGGACGTCGGGGTCGAGCCCGAGGATGCCGTTGAGGTCGATATCGCCGGTGACGGTGGAGTGCACCTCGGTGAGCCGGATGCCCCGGGCGGCGGCGATATTGGCCAGACCGGCCGTCAGGCAGGCGGCCAGCGCGTGCAGCACGAACTCGACCGGGGTGGGGCCGTTGTCGCGCCCGACCAGCACGGCGGGATGGTCGGCGTCGAAGTGGAAGCTGCGTTCGTGGGTGCGTTCCTCGCCGACGCCGTAGAAGCCGTGGATGGTGCCGCGGCTGTGGGTGCCGCTGATCCATTCGTTGCCGGCGCGGAACTGGAACTCGGCCGCCTGCGGTGCGGCCTTGACCGCGTCGAGGGTGGCGAAGAGGGTGGCGGTGTCGACGCCGTTGCGGGTCGACTCGTTGACCGTGGTGGTCATCTCGGTTCTCCTTCGGTGTGGTCCTGCGCGGGCGCGCAGGGCTGGGGTGCGCCTAACGGCGGTGTGGTCAGGCGATGGCCAGTTCGCGCTCGCCTGGAACTGGGCGGGCGGCCGCCTCGGCCGCCTCGATGTCGATGGCCCGGCTGAGCTGCTTCTGCAGTGCGACGAACTCTGGAACGGGTGGGTAGGTGGCCATGGTGGAGGTCAGTTCGAAGACCTCCCGCATGGCCTGATCGCGCTGGTGTTGATAACCGGCCAGGGCGGTGCTTTCCTCGGTCTGACCGCGCAATGCCTGGTGCAGGGCGACGGCGAGCAGTTCGGCGTCGCGGTAGGCGTCGCTGAGGCCGTGGCCGGTGACCGGATCGCGGTGGTAACCGGCGTCGCCGACCAGCGCCCAGCCGGGGCCATGGGCCCGGCGCACCTGGTTGGGGGCGCGCAGCATGCCGGTGACCGATGAGGTGCGCTGTGCGGTGCGCAGGCGTGCCGCCAGGTCCGGCGCGGCGTGCTCGAGTTGGGCGGTGAAGGCCTCCTCGCGGGATGCGGCCCGGCGGCGGGCTGCGTGGGCGTGCGTGGACGGGGTGCCGACCCAGATGCACGCCTCGTCGTGGTGGGTGGGGAACACTCCGGCGAGCGCGCGGTCGGCGATGAATAGTTCGATGCCGTGCCACCGGAGACCGGCGAAGTATGCGTACTGAACAGCGCCATGATCGCCGCGGTTCTCGATGACCTCGGCGCCGACCGAGCGGGCCACTCGGGATCCCAGACCGTCGGCGCCGACCACGAACCGGGCGTCGAGCTCCAGCGCGGCACCCGTGCGGTCGTGGCCGTACACACCGATGGCCCGACCCGTGTCGTCGAGGCGCACCCCGGTGACCGCAACGCCGAGTCGCATGTGGACACCCGCCTGGGCAGCTGCCTCGGCCACGATGGTGTCGAGAATGTAGCGGCGGGGTGCGACGAGTAGATCCACTCCGGCCTTGTCTTTCACCGCTCGGGTGACCGAGTCACCGGCGGCGGTAAAGGTGACCTGACGGATGGCCGGTGCTCCGCTGGCCAGCACGGCCGGCAGTAGTCCCCAGCGGTGTAGCTGGACCACACCGGGGCGGGCGATCTGATGGGTGGACAGGGTGTCGTCCGGGAAAACGGCGCGGTCGAGCAGGACCACGTCATGTCCGAGCCGGGCGAGCAACAGCGCGGTGGCGGCGCCCGCGGCTCGGGCGCCGACCACGACGACGTCGTGGCGGTGGCGGTGGGGGGTCATTGCGAGGAACTCCAGGTCTGCCGGTCAGGCGGGGGAGGAGGCTGCAGATGCCGAAGCGGAACAGCAGATGGACTTCTCCGCTGGCTCGCAGCAAGCGGACTGCTCTTGCGGCGAACAGCACGCGGCTGCGGTGTCGATGGTCGTGGCGGGACGGCTGGTCGGCTCGCCCGGAGCGGGCGGCGCGAGCGGGTCGGTTGTCATTTCGGGTACGCCCTTCGTGAGTACAGTCAGGGATGAAGACGTGGTCCGGGCCGGATGGACGCAGTTTCGGCGTGGGGGAACACTCACCTGTGCGCCGTCGTTGTCCGGTGAGCCGTTGATGGACCTACGGAGGGGTGGGCGCGATGACCAGCGTTGTGCACGATGACCTGGAGGCGTTGTGGCGGCAGTTCGCGGTTGACGTACGCGCGTTCATCCTCAGGCGGGTGGCCGGTCCAGAGGACGCGGACGACATTCTGCAGCTGGTGTTTCTTCGCGTGATCGATCGCTTGGACTCGTTGCGCGATGCCGAGAGGCTGACGGGCTGGTTGTACGCCACGACGCGCAACGCGATAACGGACTACTACCGGTCGGCCGCCCGTCGTCGCGAACTGCCGGTCGACGCTGTGCCCGATCAGGCCGTCGATGCAGACGTCGAGACCTCCGCGCAGGGCGAGCAGCAGGTGGCGAGGTGCCTGCTGCCCATGGTGGAGCACCTACCAGCCGAGCAGGCGGAGGCGGTTCGGTTGGTCGATCTGGCCGGCATGTCGCAGGCCGCGGCTGCCGCCGCCGTCCACGTCTCCCATTCCGGCATGAAGTCACGCGTCCAGCGTGGGCGCGCCCGCCTGCGCGAGAGATGCTGCTCGCGTGCTGCCACGTCGAACGCGACGTGCGCGGTCGGGTTCAGGGCTGCGAGGCCGGCTCCGCTGGCAGCGACGCACCGCAGTGTGGCGGCTGATCGTCCGACCCATGCGTCCCTTCGAGCGCGTTGACGTCTGTATCGGTGACGCGTTCGTTCGACAAAGGGAGGCGCCGTGCTGGATCCGGTTGACGAGGAGTGGAGTCGGCTGCTCGCGGTGGTCGCTCACCCCGACGATCTCGAGTATGGCGCAGCGAGTGCCGTCGCTCGCTGGACCGCCGCCGGCAAATGGGTCGGCTACGTCATCGCGACGAGCGGTGAGGCCGGCATGGATGACATCGCACCGGATGCCGCCGCGCAGATCCGCCGTGCCGAGCAGATCGCCGCCGCCGCGGTGGTGGGCGTGAACGATGTCTGGTTTCTTGAGCATCCGGACGGAGCGGTCCGGTACGACCTGGCGCTGCGTCGTGACATCACCCGAATGATCCGCCAGGCGAAGCCGGATGTCCTGCTGACGACGACGCAACGGCTGACCTTCGGCAACCGGCAGATCAACCAGGCCGATCATCGCGCAGTGGCCCTGGCGACCCTGGACGCAGCCAGGGACGCCGGAAACCGGTGGATCTTCCCGGACCTCGCTGCGGAGGGATTCGAACCTCACCCCGGCGTGTCTGCCGGTGGGCGCCCAGCTACTAGGCGTTCCAAACGCCGTGCTGTTCGAGCAGTTCTCGACGGCGAGCGTCTAACCCCCTGCGGGCGCTCGCTTCAGCTGCGCCAGCTCGGCTCGGATGATCCCGGCGGTGTCCGCGCGGCCCTCCATGGTCGGGGTGCGCGCGGCCTCGTTCAGATGGTCGCCAGGGCTTCGGTAGGCGCGAGGCGTGCCGCTCGGATGGCTGGATACAGGCCGGCCAACGCGCCGATGAGCACGGCGGTCGTGACGGCGCCGCTCATGACCCAGACGGGCACCACGGTCGGCCAGCCCTGCAGGCTCGCGTATGCGGCGGTGACCCCGGAGCCGAGGAGCACCGCCGTCCCGCCGCCGAGCGCGGACAGTAGCACCGACTCGGCGAGGAACTGGATGCGGATCTGCCCGCGGGTCGCGCCGAGGGAGCGCCGGAGCCCGATCTCCGCGCGGCGTTCCAGTACCGCGATCACCATGGTGTTGGCGACGCCGATGCCGCCGACCAGCAGGGCGACGGCGCCGAGGCCGAGCAGGAGACCGGTGAAGGTCACCTTGGCAGCCGCCTTGGCGGCCAGCGCGTCCGAGGGACGGGACACGTTTACCTCGTTGGGCTGGGCCGGATTTGCAGTGCGGGCCAGCAGGCCACGTACCATTTCGACCCGCTCAGGGTCGGCGCGGGTGTAGATGGTGGTGGGGCGACCGTCGAAATCCAGGTAGCGCTGTGCGGCCGGCCAGCCGATCAGCGCGCCCATATCCAGTTCGGGCGCCAGTGGGACCGGATCGAGGATCCCGACCACGGTGAACCATCGGCCGCCGAGCCAGATCTGCCGATCCGGCCCCGCCGCGCCGATGCCGAGATGTACGGCCGCTCCGGCGCCGAGCACCACGGCGGGATACCGCCAAGTCGCAAGGCCACGAAGTTAGGGTTGGAGGGTCGGCGTCAAGGCACTCGTCACGCGATCATGTATCTGGCTGGGCCTGTCTTGGTCAGGAGGCCGCGGCGGGCCCATTGCGACATCTGCACGCAGAAGCTGTTGAGGGCCG
>WNGB01004283.1_pt1 | contig 22604 bp, 15 predicted proteins | sample 5400681 | NCBI WGS metagenome assembly WNGB01 (sample SAMN13153367, study PRJNA577476) | soil metagenome | isolation source: 115 cm soil or saprolite under grassland replicate 2 | place: USA:California | collected 2016-06-15
TCGAGCGGTGTCTGCGCTAGGGACGCGGCCTGGGCAGCCCCCGCGGCGTGGACCACGCCCGCCAGCGGCAGGTCCTCGGGAACCTCGGCCAGCACTGCGGCCAGCGCGTCCCGATCGGCCACATCGCAGGCCATGACCGATACCTGGGCGCCCAGCTCCACCAGCTCGGCACGCAGCTCGGCTGCCCCTGGTGCGGCTGGCCCGCGCCGACTCGTCAGCACGAGATGGCCAGCTCCGCTGCGGGCGAACCAGCGGGCCACCTCGGCGCCCAGCCCGCCGGTCCCGCCGGTGATGAGCACCGTTCCCCGCACGGTAAACGCCTCGGCCGCGGGAAACTCGCCCGCACGGTGCCGGACGAGCCTGCGGCCCATAACCCCGGCGGTGCGGAGGGCCACCTGATCCTCGCCGCCCTCGCCCGCGAGGACACTCACCAGATGCTGGGCGGTGACCGGGGCGAGCGTCTCCGGAAGGTCGACAAGGCCGCTCCACTGCCGTGGCCGCTCCAGCGCGACCGCCCGGTTCAGCCCCCACACAGCCGCCTGGACGGGATTGACCAGTGGATCGGCCGGCCCGGTCGACACCGCGCCGCACGTCAGTGTCCACACGGGGACCTGCAGGTCGGCGTCACCCAGCGCCTGCGCGAGCAGCACGCTCAGCGCCAGGCCCGCCGGCAGCCCGGCCGGGGCGTATCCCGGTGGATCGGCGAGCGGGAGCACAGACAGTACCCCGGAGAGGTTGTCCGCCTCCCGGAGCCGGGCGGCCAGGGAGCCTGGCGGCGAGCCCGGCACGGTCGCGCTGCAACCGGCCCAGCACCAGCCGCTCGAACAGCGCGCCATGCCCGCGCAGTGCGGCCATGATCTCACCGTCGGGAATGCCCTCGGCGGTGACGAGCAGCCAGGTGCCTTCCAGAACCGGTGCGGCCGCGGTCTGGACAGGCCGCCACTGCACCCGGTAACGGGCAAGGTCAAGCAGGTCGGCGTCTTGCCGGCGCTGCCGCCAGGACGACAGCGCCGGCAGCAACGCGTAGAGAGCCGCGTGCTGCTCGTCGGCCAGGCCGAGCAGGGTGGCCAGCTCACCGGCATCCTCGCGCTCGACAGCGCCCCAAAGCTCGGCGTCCGGCGCGCCGGCCGCTGGCCGGGCGGTCATGGCCGCGCGTTCGGGCCAGTAGGGGCGGTGCTGGAACGCGTACGTCGGCAACTCCACCGGGCGCGCGCCGGGGCCGGCGAAAAACGCCGTCCAGTCCACCGCGGCCCCTCGCACGTGCAATCTGGCGAGCGCGGTCGCCACCGCCCATTCCTCGCCACGATCAGGCCGGAGCAGCGGGACGGAATCCACCTCGGATTCCCCGTCCAGGCTCTCATCGACGAGTGCCGACAACGCCCCATCCGGCCCGAGCTCGACGAAGGTGGCCACGCCCGACTCGCGCAATGTACGCACGCCGTCGGCGAAACGGACGGTCTGGCGCGCCTGCTCTGCCCAGTAGTCCGGGGAGCACAGTTCGTCCGCATCGGCCCGCCGCCCGGTCAACGTGGACACGACGGGAATGGCGGGCGGCTGGTACGTCAGCTCTCGTGCGACCGCGTGGAGGTCGGCGAGCATGGGCTCCATCAGAGGCGAATGGAAGGCATGGCTCACCGGTAGCCGCCTGACCTTGCGTCCCTCGGCCTCGAACTGGGCGGCAATCTCCAGGATCGCAGTCTCACCGCCGCCGATCACGACCGAGGACGGACCGTTCACTGCGGCCATGCAGACCTCATCGCCGCGCCCGTCCAGCAGCGGCGCGACATCCTCCTCGGTAGCGCGCACCGAGATCATCGCCCCGGCGGGCTGCAGCGCCTGCATCAGCCGCGCTCGGGCGGCGACCAGCCGCGCCGCGTCCGGCAGCGCGAGGACTCCCGCGACGTGAGCGGCGGCGATCTCCCCGACCGAATGGCCGAGAACGAGGTCCGGCTGCAGGCCGAACGAGCTGAGCAGGCGGAACAGGGCGACCTCGACCGCGAACAGCGCGGGCTGTGTCCACCCGGTCTGATCCAGGCACGCCGCCTCGGTGGTGCCCTCGGCGGCGAACAGCACATCCCGCAGCGGGCGTTCCAGCAGCGGGTCGAGTTCGGCGGTCACAGCGCCGAGCGCCTCGGCGAACACCGGGAACCGGTCGCACAGCTCCCGGCCCATCCCCGCGCGCTGGCCGCCCTGCCCGGCGAACAGCATCGCGCGTCGGCCGGCGCCACCGATCTCGCCAGTGATCACCCCAGCGGCTGGCTCGTCGGCGGCCAGCTTGGCCAGCGACTGCAGCAGGGTCTCCCGCTCGCCCACCACCACCGCGCGCTGATCGAAGCTCGTCCGCGTCGTGGCCAGCGACAGGCCGATGTCGCCAGTGTCCAGCTGCGGACGGGCCGCCACGTAGGTGTACAGCCGCGCCGCCTGGTCGCGTAGCGCCGCACGGCTCTGGCCGGAGATCGCCCACGGGATGACCAGCGGGGAAGTCTGGTCATCCGGAAGGAGCTGGCGCTCCTGGGCGTGGTCGTCCCGCACCTGTTCGAGGATCACGTGCGCGTTCGTGCCGCTGAACCCGAAAGAGGACACCCCGGCCCGCCGGGGGCGGTCGGCCGGCGGCCACGAGACCTGCTCCGTGGCCAGCTCCACCTGCCCGGCGGACCAGTCCACGTGCGACGACGGCTGGCCGACGTGCAGGGTCTGTGGCACGGTGCCATGGCGCATGGCCATGACCATCTTGATGACCCCGGCGACGCCTGCCGCAGCCTGCGTGTGCCCGATGTTGGACTTGATCGAGCCAAGCAGCAGTGGCCGCCCGGCGTCGCGGTCCTGCCCGTAGACGGCCAGCAGGGCCTGCGCCTCGATCGGGTCGCCCAAGGTGGTGCCGGTGCCGTGGCCCTCTACGACGTCGATGTCGGCGGCCGACAGCCCGGCGCTGGCCAGTGCCTGCCGGATCACCTGCTGCTGGGCCGGGCCGTTCGGGGCGGTCAGCCCGTTGCTGGCCCCATCGGAGTTGATCGCCGAGCCGAGCACGGCCGCCAGCACCCGGTGGCCGTTGCGGCGTGCGTCGGAAAGCCGCTCCAGAACGAGCATGCCGACGCCCTCAGCCCAGCCGACGCCGTCGGCATCGTCGGAGTAGGCCTTGCAGCGGCCGTCCGGGGACAGGCCACGCTGCCGGGAGAACTCGATGAGAGCGACCGGCGTCGACATCACCGTCACGCCACCGGCGAGGGCCAGCGAGCACTCGCCCGCCCGCAGTGCCTGCATCGCCCAGTGCAGAGCGACCAGCGACGAGGAGCACGCCGTGTCCAAGGTGACCGCCGGGCCCTCCAGGCCGAGGGTATAGGAGACGCGGCCGGAGGCGATGCTCGGCGAGGTGCCGCTGCCCTGGTGGCCTTCGAACTGTCCGCCCGACAGCACCGCGGCGTAGTCGTTGTACATGACGCCCGCGAAGACACCGGTCTGGCTGCCCCGCAACGAGGCAGGGTCGATGCCCGCACGTTCGATCGCCTCCCAGCACACCTCCAGCAGCAGCCGCTGCTGCGTGTCGGTGGCCAGGGCCTCCCGCGGGCTCATGCCGAAGAACGCGGGGTCGAACTCCGCCGCGTCATGCAGGAACCCGCCGAAGCGCGTTATGGACGTGCCGAGGTTGTCCGGGTCCGGGTCGTACAGCGCGCCGAGATCCCAGCCGCGGTTGCCCGGGAGGCCTGAAATCGCGTCGGTGCCCTCGCTGACCAGCCGCCACAGGTCCTCGGGGGAGGTCACGCCACCTGGATACCGGCAGCTCATGCCGACGATCACGATCGGGTCGTCGGCCCCGGCGGCAGTGCGCCGCAGCGAGTCCGCGGCCGCCGGAGAGCCCGTAAGCTCACCAAGCAGATGATCCGCCAGCCTCGTCACCGTGGGATAGTCGAAGATCATCGTCGCCGGGGTGCGCAGGCCGACGGCAGCGTTCAGCCGGTTGCGCAATTCCACTGCCGCGAGCGAGTCGAAGCCCAGATCCTGGAACGGCCGCAATGGGTCGACCTCCTCGGGGTCGGCGTGCCCAAGCACCGCCGCCACCTGAGCGCGCACCAGGTCGAGCATCATCGTGGCGCGCTCCCGCTCACCTAGCCCGTACAGGCGCTGCACGAGATCGGCCGCAGCCGCGCCCGCCATCACCGCTGACCGGGCGCCCCTGCGCATCAGCCCGCGCAGTAGCGGCGGCACCTCGCCCTGTGCCCTGATCGCCGGCAGGTCGAGGCGTACCGGCAGCAGCACGGCCTCGTCGCAGGCGAGCGCCGCGTCGAACAGGGCAAGCCCCTGCTCCTCGGACAGCGCGGGCGTGCCCAGGCGCGCCATCCGGCGCTGGTCCTGCTCGGACAGGCCGCCGATCATCCCGCTCGTCAGCGCCCACGGCCCCCAGCCCAGCGACATCCCCGGCAGCCCGGACCCGCGGCGCAGCTGGGCGACCGCGTCGACGAAGGCGTTGGCGGCAGCGTAGTTGCCCTGTCCGGGGGCGCCCATCGTGCCGGAAAACGAGGAGTAAACCACGAACGCGGCCAGGTCGAGCCCGCGGGTGGCCTCGTGGAGGTTCCATACCGCGTCGGCCTTCGGCCGCAGCACCGTGTCGAGATGCTCGGGGGTCAGCGACCCGATCGTGCCGTCGTCGACCACGCCCGCGCAGTGCACCACCGCGGTGACCGGATACTCGCGCGGAACGCGCGACAGCAGCCGCCTGACAGCGTCACGGTCGGACATGTCGCAAGCCTCGATGTCGACCCGCGCGCCGCGATCGCGTAGCCCGGCGGCCAGCTCCGGGGCGCCCTCCGCAGCCGCTCCGCGGCGGCTCACCAGCAGCAGGTGCCGGACGCCGCGCTCGCCGACAAGATGCCGGGCCAGTGCCCGGCCCAGCGCGCCCGAACCACCCGTGAGCAGCACGGTGCCATCCGGCTCCCACGCCGCGGTCCCCAGCCCGGCTTTCGGCCGTGCCCGGGCCAGCCGGGCACCCAGCACAGCGCCGTCCCTGACGATCACCTGAGGCTCGTTCACGTCGAGGGCGCGGAGCAGCACGGCAGCAGAGAGCCGTCCGGGATCGAGGTCGAGCAGCCCGAACCTGCCCGGGTTCTCGGCCTGCGCGGAGCGCACGAGCCCCCAGACCGCGGCCGCCGCGAGGTCGGCCACGCCCGCCCCCTGGGCTGCGACCGCGCCCCGGGTGACGATGACCAGCCGGGCCGCGCCTGCCCGGTCGCTGGTGAGCCACTCCTGGAGGTGCCCCAGCACTCGCGCGGTCACGGCGTGGACCGAACGCACCACGTCCTCGGTCTCGCCAGCCACCGGGAGGAGGACGATCGCGGCGGCGTCGGGCCCGGGGACGGTCTGGACCGGGGGATTCGCGGTCGCCAGAGCCTGGGTGACGCCGAGTGGATCCGGTCCGAGCACCGCGACGGGGCCCCAGGCGGAGGAGCCGCCCTGCAGCGGGGTCCAATTCAGCGTGAACAGCGAATCCCGGCCGATCCGGTCCCTGCTGATCCGGGCGGGTGCCGTGTGCCGCTCGCCTGGATCGGCCCGAAGTACCAGGGATTCAATCGAGGCAACGGGATCGCCGAACGGGTCGGTGAGCTCGATCGACACCGCGTCCTCACCCGCCGGGGACAGCCTTACCCGCACCGATGACGCGCCGCTCGCGTGCAGTGTGACGTTATGCCAGGCGAACGGCAGCCCGTGCGCGGTGAGGTCGACGAACGCCGACGCGTGCAGGGCGGCGTCGAGCAGGGCGGGATGGATGCCGAAGGCCGCCACCTCGGCGGCCGCGGCCTCCGGCAGCGTCACCTCGGCGAAGACCTCGTCACCCTGTCGCCAAGCGGCGCGCAGCCCCTGGAACAGCGGCCCGTATCCGAAACCAGCCGCGGCCAGCTGGTCGTGCAGCCCTTCGGTGTTCAGCGGCTCGGCGGCCGGCGGCGGCCATGGGGTGGCCTCGAACGCGGCAGGGTGGGCGCCGCTCGCCAGAGTCCCGGTGGCATGCCTGGTCCACGGCTGCTCATCCGCGCCGTCCCGGCGAGAGTAGAGGCTCAGGCTGCGGCGGCCCGTATCGTCCGGGGCGCCGATCCCCACCTGCACCTGGAGGGCGTCCCGCTCGGGCAGTATCAACGGCGCGACGAGGGTAAGTTCCTCCACCCGGTCGCAGCCGACCTCGTCACCGGCGCGGACGGCCAGTTCCAGGAATGCGGTGCCCGGCAGGAGCACGGCACCGCGGAATGTGTGCTCACGCAGCCAGGGATGGGTACGCAGGGATAGGCGGCCGGTAAACAGCAGGCCGTCGGAGTTGGCCAGGGACACGGCGGCAACCAGCAGGGGATGGCGGGCCGCGCCTAGTCCCGCGGCGCGGACGTCGTCGGCCCGGCCATGGATGTCCTTGGGCCAGTACCTGCGCCGCTGGAAGGCATAGGTGGGCAGGCCTACCTGGTGCGCGCCGGTGCCGTCGAAGTAGCCCGCCCACCGGGCCTGCGCTCCCCGCACGTGAAGTTCCGCCACCGCCTCGGTGCACGTCCGGACCTCGTCGCCGCCCCGCCGCAGCAGCGCGAACGCCGACCCGTCGCCGCCCCGGTCGAGGCAGTCCCTGGTGAGCGCGGACAGCACCCCGTCTGGCCCGACCTCCAGGAAGGTGCCGACCCCGTGGTCGTTCAGCCAGGTGATCCCATCGCCGAACCGGACCGCGTCGCGCACCTGCTCAGTCCAATAGGCGGGAGAGGTCAGCTGCTCCAGCGTGGCGAGCTGGCCGGTGGCGGTCGAGACGATGGGAATCGCCGGCGCCCGCAGCGACAGCCCCGACACCACCTCGTGAAACTCCCCGAGCATCGGCTCCATGAGCGGCGAGTGGAACGCGTGCGAGGCGCGCAACCGCCTGACTTTGCGTCCCAGCTCGGTGAAATGCCGCTCTACCGCCGCAACCTCGTCCCGCGCGCCGGCCACGACCACGGCGGCCGGGCCGTTGACCGCGGCGATCGACACCCGGTCCAGCCGGGACTCCACCAACGGCCCTACCTCTGTCTCGGCCGCCTGGAGTGCGATCATCGCGCCGTCGGCGGGCAGCGCCTGCATCAGCCGGGCACGCGCGAGCACCAGGTCCGCGGCGTCGGCGAGGGGGAGGACCCCCGCTACGTGCGCCGCGGCGATCTCGCCGATCGAGTGCCCAAGCAGGAAGTCCGGGCTGACGCCCCAGGATTCGACCAGCCGGAACAGCGCCACCTCGATCGCGAAAAGGGCAGGCTGCGCGTAGCCGGTCTGGTCAATGAGTGCGGCGTCGGGTGAGTCCTCGGCGGCGAACAGCACGTCCCGGAGGCGCGGGTCGAAACCGGCGTCCACCAGCTCCAGCACCTCGTCGAGCGCCTGGGCGAACACCGGGAATCGGGCGATGAGCTCCCGGCCCATGCCGGATCGTTGCGACCCCTGGCCGGCGAACAGGAACGCCAGCTTGGGGCGCCCCCGCGCGCTGCCCTCCACTAGGCCGGCCGCCGGGTGGCCCTCGGCCAGCGCGGTCAGGGCGGCGATCGCGCCATCGCGATCGGCCGCGGTGACCACTGCCCGGTGCTCCAGGGCGGCCCGGCCGGTCGCCAGGGAGAAGGCCACGTCCGCAGGACTGCGCACCGGATCATCCCGGAGAAAGAGCGCCAGGCGCGCGGCCTGCGCGCGCAGGGCCTCCCGGCTCCGGCCGGAGACAAGCCACGGGAGTGTCCCGGTGATCGCGGGCGGCGAGCTCGCCGCTGGCTCGGCCGGGGCCTGCTCGATGATCGTGTGGGCATTGGTGCCGCTCAGCCCGAACGACGAGATGCCCGCGCGCCGGGGCTCTCCCCGCTCCGGCCAGGGCGTGGGCTCGGTCGCCAGCCTTACGGCACCTGCCGTCCAGTCGACGTGCGAGGAAGGTGCGTCGACGTGCAGGGTCGCGGGAAGAACGCCGTGCCGCATCGCCAGCACCATCTTGATGACGCCTGCTACCCCGGCTGCCGCCTGGGCGTGGCCGATGTTCGACTTGATCGAGCCCAGCAGCAGCGGCCGGGCCGGGTCGCGGTTGCGGCCGTAGGTGGCCAGAAGCGCCTGTGCTTCCACGGGGTCGCCGAGGACCGTCCCAGTGCCGTGTGCCTCGACGACATCGATCTGGTCGGCCGCGAGCCGGGCGTTGATCAAGGCCTGTTCGATCACGCGCTGCTGTGACGGTCCATTGGGTGCGGTGAGCCCGTTCGACGCGCCGTCGGAGTTGACCGCCGAGCCTCGCACGACCGCGAGAATTCGGTGCCAGTTGCGCTGGGCGTCCGACAGCCGTTCGAGGAGCAGAACACCCACTCCCTCGGCCCAGCCGGTGCCGTCCGCGGAGTCGGCGAATGACCGGCAGCGCCCGTCTGCGGACAGACCGCCCTGGCGCGCGAACTCCACGAACGTCGTGGGGTGGGACATCACGGTGACGCCCGCGGCCAGTGCCAGCGAGCATTCGCCCAAGCGCAGCGACTGCGCGGCCAGATGCAGCGCCACCAGCGAGGACGAGCACGCGGTGTCGACCGTCACCGCTGGGCCGACCGTACCGAAGAAGTACGCCAGCCGACCGGACAGGATGCTCGTCGTATTACCGGTCAGCTGGAAGCCCTGGACGTCGTCGTTCGGCCCCAGGCCATAGGACTGGGGCATGGCCCCGATGAACATGGCCGTCCGGCTGCCGCGCAGCGACGTGGGATCGATCCCGGCCCGCTCGAAGACCTCCCACGCCGCCTCCAGCAGCACGCGCTGCTGAGGCTCCATGGCCAGCGCCTCACGCGGCGAGATCCCGAACAGGCCTGGATCGAACATGGCCGCGTCGTGCAGGAACCCGCCCTGTATCGCGGGGAGCGGGCCGCCGTCACCCAGGTCCCAGCCACGGTCGTCCGGGCATGGGGAGATGCCGTCCGCCCCGTTGATGAGCATGGCCCAGAGGTCTTCCGGGCTGGAAACACCGCCCGGGTACCGGCAGCTAATCGCCACGATCGCGATCGGCTCGTGTGCGGCCGTGTCCAGCTCATGCAGGCGCTGCCGTGAGGCGTGGAGATCGGCGGCGGCCCGCTTGAGATAGTCCCGGAGCTTGTCTTCCTGGCTCATGCGCACTGGCCCATGTGTAGAAGGGGACCTCCCTACCGCGTCTCATCGCTTCTCCGGCCGGTTCGGGCGTGCCCGCGATCCCGCACGCCTTCCGCCCAATTGTCCGGCTGAGTTGCCATGGAAATCCCTAGGTGTGAACCACTTACCGGCGCAATCACGGACCGGGAAACTAGGGTTTTACCTAGAATCCTGCCGGCGCAACCGAGACTGCCGCGTCACCAGCTGACGGGGAGCTCGTGCAGGCCTGAATATCACGCCGTCGTATTTAAACAGCAATTGCTCGACCGACGTCGCGAGCGGCAATTTTGAAATGCGCTCGAACAACGTCCGGTAAGCAATCTCCAATTCGACACGGACTAGATTCTGGATTCCGGGTGCATGAGCAGGGTCATCACCCCAAGCGCTATGTTGTTCGCCGTGGGTGCGTGTCCTGGATTCGAAAAAACCGCGGTCGTCGGGCGGTACGCCCGGCAGCGCCGAGATGACCAGCGACGGTACCGGCAGGGCGAACTCCGCGACGAGATCCCCGGTGTGTTTAGGACAACGATATCTAACGACTTAGTGCGCGATTAAAGGCCGCGCCAGTCGACGGTCGGCTCCGCGACCGTTGATGGCACCGGCAGCCGCGTTCGGTCCAGCAGGGGCGAGGGAGGCGCGCTGGGGTTGTGGTTCAGCGTGCGGGCAGAAGTTGCGCGGCCAGCGTGTCGGCGACCCAACGCTCCCAGTCCTCGGGAGCCCAGCCCTGCTCGATGACCAGCAGCCGGTAGAGCTCGTGGCTGAGCAGGCCGAAGACGATGTCGGCGGCCCGCTGGGGGTCGAGCCCGTCGCGCAGGCCACCGTTGGCGGCTAGCACGGTAACGAAGTAGCGGTGGGCCTGCAGGGTCAGGGTCTTGTAGTGGTGCACCTGGGCGGCGATGCCGGGGTCGGCGGGGGCGGCGTTGCGGGCGACCTCCCACAGTGGCGCCACGCGGGCGGCGATGTGGCGGCTCCCACGGACCCAGCGGCGGAGCTGGCCCTGGGGGTCGGGGTCGTGGCGAAGCTCGTCGACCCAGGGTCGCTCCAGCACTGCTACGGGCTCCTCGTCGCCGACGACAGCGATGTCGAGCAGTTCGGCCAGCAGGGCGCGTTTGGTGCCGAACGCGAGGTACACGGTGGGGACGGCGACGCCGGCCTCGCCGGCGATCGCCTCGATGGTGGTGGCCACGTAGCCGCGCTCGACGAACAGACGGCGGGCGGCATCCCGGATGCGGCGCCGGGTCGCCTGCGCCTTGGGCCGCCGGGGCGTCCGGGTCGAGCTGGCCGCGGGCGGAGGTGGGACCGGCGCGCCGGGGGGGTTGACGGGCTCGCTCATCCGGCTATGCTATCACTCTATAGTGTCACTATATAGTGATGCCCTAAGAAGGGGTTGCCATGACCATCCACACCGGGCGCGGCCACCACCTCGCCACCGGGCAGGGCGAGGCGATCTGGTTCATGGACACGCTGATGACCGTCAAGGCCAGCGGGCGCGACACCAACGACGCGCTCAGCGTGGTGGAGGTGCTCCGCCCGGCCGGCTTCGGCCCGCCGCCCCATCTGCACCACCGCGAGGACGAGGCGTTCTACGTGCTCGAGAGCCAGATGACGGTGACCTGCGGCGAGCAGACATGGACCGCGATGCCGGGCTCGTTCGTCCTGCTGCCCCGCGGCATCCCGCATGCCTTCACCGTGGCCGCGGCCGGGCCGTGCCGGGTGCTGACGATCAACACCCCGGCCGGGTTCGAGCGCTTCGTCGCCGAGGCGGGCCGGCCAGCCAGCTGACGCTGCCCGGCCCGCAACCGCCCGACGTGCCCGCGCTGCTGGCCCTGGCGCCAAAGTACGGCCACGAGTACGTTCCCGGGCCAGCGGCCGGCGACGCCCAGGGCCAGCCCGGCGCAGGCGGCCAGACCGCAACTGCCCTGTCCGCGCCGGCCGGCTGACCCCGGCGCACGCCTGGCGGCCATCACCACCCGCACCCAAAGGGAGCAGGTTCATGTCCACAACACCACAGCCCCAACCCCGGCTGTGTGGCGTCCACCACGTCAAGCTGCCCGTCGCCGACGTCCACGCCAGCCGCGACTGGTACTGCCGCGTGCTCGGGTTCCAGCCCGAACTGGACTTCGTCGAGGACGGCACGCTCATGGGTGCCGGCCTATCCCACCCGGGCGGCCTGCGGCTGGGGCTGCGCTGCGACCGGGACCGGATCGCCGCGCTGGTGGGCTTCGACCCGCTGGCACTGGCGGTCCCGGGCCGCGCCGAACTGGACGCCTGCCTGGCCCACCTGGACGCTCTCGGCGTCCCCTACGGGCCGGTGATGCATGGCCACCAGGGGGACGCCGTCGCCGTCCACGACCCCGACGGCATCCAGATCCGGCTGTACACAACCGACCCGCCCGGCTAAGGCGTGTCGGTCCCGGGAACGTGAGCGGCCGAGCGGAACGATCAAGGTGTGAAGTCAAGATGGGCCCGCGCGGCCTTGTCGCATCGTATCTGCACCGGGATCGGCCGCCGCAAGCTGGGCAAGCTGATCGAAGAGCTGGCCACGGAACCTGCCGCCAACGGGCAGCACAAGACGCCGACCCGGGCCCGCTTGCACGGTACGGGGCGGCCTAGTCAGCACGTAACCCCCCGACGGCGACAAGCTAGGTGTTTCCAGGACCTGGCCGGGCTCTACTGAGAGAGCGGGCAGGGGACCGACCGCACACACGCCGAACGAACGAGGCACGTGATGACGACTGTTTCTGCTGTTCAGGAGGCGAATGCCGCAGATTCCGCCCGCCACCGTCGCGATCCCGTGCACCGGATCTCCCAGCTTCTCGACCCGGGCTGGCTGCACGTGGTCCGCCAGCGCGCCGGGCTGGGAGTAGTCATTGCCCGCGGACGGATCGAGGGCTCGAAGGTCATCGTCTTCTGCACGGACGCCACCACCAGTGGCGGAGCGATCGGCGGGCAGGAGTGTTCGCTCATAGCGGCAGCGATCGAGGCAGCCTGCGGAGAACGTTGCCCGGTGATCGGCATCTGGCATTCCGGCGGGGCCAAGCTAGCCGAGGGCGTTGTGGCCATGGACGGCATCGGCCACATGTTCGCGGCCATGGTGCAGGCCTCCGGCCAGGTGCTTCAACTGTCGCTCATACTTGGCCCGGCGGCCGGCGGCGCCGCCTACGGACCTGCCCTGACTGATCTGGTGATCATGTCCGATGGTGGACGCGTCTTCATAACCGGGCCGGATATCGTCCGTAGCGTCACTGGCGAGCGGATCGACATGAATGGGCTCGGGGGGCCAGAGGTGCACAGCCGCCGGTCGGGCGTGGCACATCTGGTCGCGGATTCGGACGAGGCCGCGTTCCGGCAAGCCCGCAACGTCGTGACACTGTTCGCCCAGCCAGGTCACGTCGATGTCAGCCTCGTCGGGGGCGAAATCGACCTGCGGGCATTCCTGCCCGAGTCACCACGCCGGGCATACGACGTCCGCCCTCTGGTCAGGGCGATAATCGACGGCTCTGAAGGTGGTAGCTCATTTCTGGAGCTGCAGGAGAAATGGGCGCCCAACATCGTCGTCGGACTGGGCCGGATCGGCGGCCGCACGGTCGGGGTGATCGCCAACAACCCACTGCGTAAGGGCGGTTGCCTGGACTCTCTCTCGGCGGAGAAAGGGGCGCGATTTGTTCGTATGTGCGACGCATTCGCCATACCACTTCTCGTGCTGGTCGACGTACCGGGATATCTTCCGGGCATCACCCAGGAGTGGGATGGGGTGGTCCGTCGCGGCGCGAAGCTCCTGCACGCGTTCGCCGAGGCAGTAGTCCCCCGGATAAGCCTCGTGACCCGGAAATCGTACGGCGGCGCCTATATCGCGATGAACTCGCGGTCCCTCGGCGCCACCGCGGTGCTCGCCTGGCCCGAAGCCGAGATCGCCATCATGGGGGCGACCTCGGCGGTGGAAATCCTCTACCGTCGGCAACTCGCGCAGGTTGAGGAACCCGAACGGGATGCCCTCCGTGCGAAACTGGCGGCAGAACATGAACTGATGGCCGGCAGCGTGGCCAAGGCGATGAAGATCGGGGTCGTCGACGAGATCATCGACCCGGCTGAGACCCGGTGCCGCATCGGCCAGCTCCTGGCCGCGGCGGCAACCGACCGCGGCCGCCACCGTAACATCCCGCTCTGACTCTGACGGCATCCTGCTCTGACGCAACCGGTCACCCGACGAAGTCCGTGATTACCTGTGGTGGCCAGCTGCCGACGCTGAACAACCCGGCCGAATAGCCTTGGATACCAGTTCGGACCTATTGGCAGCCTTAAGGTTCTTCATCAGCGCACTAACGTGATACTCAACCCCGCCACGGGCACGAACAGGCATCCATATCGGTGACCGCACATTGCCTTGCCGACACGGTGACACCTCCCGGCACGGTCTGGCTTAACCGACGTTCGGTCTAATTCCCCAGACTAAAACAACAAATAGGGTTTTCCCTACAAGTGCCCCGCCCGCCGGGTCCGGCTATTCGAAGCGGGCACTCCGGCGGGCCGGGTTTAGTGATGCCCGTTCAGAGACAGCGAAACAGGTGACGAACCCGGCGCCGCACGGCCAGTCTGATGACCATGCCCATTCAGATGAAGGCGAAAGTCTAGGGCTTTGCCTACAGCTGGCGCCGTTGACTGTTGGCGATAGTTTGCACCGACGAAGGGACCGGGATACATGACCTGCGCAGAAGTTGACTCCAATGTGGATCCGCCGTTACCATTCGTCTGATACCAGCGCGGGCCAGCTGGTCTGCTTCCCGCACGCGGGCGGATCGGCCAGCTATTACCATCCGCTGTCAGAGCGGTTCTCGCCCGCAATCGACATGATCGCGTTGCAGTATCCCGGCAGGCAGGACCGCCGACAGGAGGCCTGCATCAGGAGCCTCGACATCCTGGCCGACAAGATCACAGAGCAGCTCCGCCTCAGACCGCTGGAAGGCTGCCCACTGTTCGTCCACCACGGCGGCTTCAACAGTGTCCGGGAGGCGTTGCGCCGCGGTGTGCCCAATGGTGATCATCCCTTGGTTCACTGACTCGGTGGCGAACGCCGCGCGGTGCGCGCAGGCCGGCGTAGCCCGGATCGTCCCGCGGGACAAAATCACTCCGGACGCGGTGCGCGCAGCATGCGCCGACGTCCTCGCCCGGCCGACGTACGGGCGGGGTGGGCGCGGAAACCATGCGGCGCAAGATCCTCGCCCTGCCGTCAGTAGGCGACCTCGTCACGGACATCGTGGCGGTCGTGGCGAGCTAGCCCGGAGGTAGCCCCGTCTTCGCGCTCGGCCAGCAGCTCCTCAACATCCCGGTAGGACAGCCCGTACCGCAGGCACCAGCGAACCGCGACCGAGATCACCTCCAGCCGGAACCGGCAACCGGCGAAGACCGAGGTCGTGCCGGACGCAGTCACCAGACCAGTTTCCCGCCAGCCGCGCTCGGCCAACGCAGCTGTGCCGTGGCGCCCATGTGACAACAGGATGGAGGCAGCCGCGGCCCGGATAGCTTTGGCGCTCATAGTGGCCGACGAGATCGCGAAGATCAGCTCGCGAAAAGTGATCCAGCGATCTATCCATAACGGCTGCGCTTGCTGACACGCACGGGAGAGATTCGCCACCCGGCTTCGACGGCATCCCCTCGCCCAGGTCGCCACAGTCGGTGGGTGATGACCAAATCTAGGCGCTTCACCAAGGGTCGCGCACCGACCAGGGGCCACGGTGCCGCTCGATGAGCTATCGCTCATCGGCTGGCTGTTTTGCCCTATGTGTCGCTCCGATACTGCTACGATCACTTCCGGTGAATTTGCCGCGCAGATGGAAGGCCAATTCATCGGCCGATTTCGAAGGAGATTTCCATATTTCGTAATGGCTCGTTCGCACTGAAGCCGGACGGCCAGGATCAATTAGGACATCCGTGCGTGAACCGGACGTGCTGGTGCACCGGAGTGTCGCTCCGCCATCCAGATCGCCTAGCAAGGAGATTCATCGTGGCGCAGATATCCCCCTCCGCCTCTCCTGGCGGGTACTCGCCGCCGAGCCAGCGGCCAGGGCGGCACGGTCGGCTCAGCTGGCTGCGGCGCAGGCGAGATCAGCCGGTCCTGCAATCCGACCCACACGGGCCAGCAGAACAGGTGATGGAAGTACCAGCCTTCCCGATGCGACCACATGTCTCGCACAACCCACAACAGCACTGCGCGCCGTTCCTGACCCAGCACGAGCGCAGCCCACAGCCGTCGATGTCGCAGGTGCCGATCGGCATGTCAGCCTTCCGCCCCGCTCCTCCGGCCGCTTCCACCGCACCGGCATCAGCCGCGCCGGAGGAGCACGCTGCCGCGCCCGACCCGCTCCATCATGTGCTCGCCAGCCTGGCCCTGCGCGACCTGACCCTGGTCGAGTCCCTCCTCCAGATGGTCGAAAAGCTGGAGGCTCGCGAGGAGGACCCACAGCAGCTCAGGTCTCTGTTCCAGATCGATCACCTGGCCACCCGTATGCGCCGCAACAGCGAGAACCTGCTCATACTTGCCGGGCAGAACATCAAGGGTGAAGAGTCCGAGTCTGTGCCGCTGCTCGACGTGGCTCGCGCCGCGATCTCGGAGATCACGTACTACACCCGCGCGCAGGTTGCTCCGCTGCCGGACGTGCTCGTGGTCGGGCTCGCCGCGGATGACCTCAGCCACATCCTGGCCGAGCTACTCGACAATGCCACCTCCAAGTCTCCGGAAAGCTCCCAAGTGCTAGTCCGGGCAGAACTCACCGGAGACGGTACCCTCGTCCTCAGCATCGAGGACTCAGGAATCGGGATCCCCGTCGACCGGCTCGCCGAGATCAATGCGCGGCTGAGCCGTCCTCCGGTGCTCGACACTTCGGTCACCCGCCACATGGGCCTGTACGTCGTTAACAGGCTCGCCCACCGCCACGGCATCCGTGTGCATCTGCGAGAACGCCATTTCGGTGGCACAGTCGCTTCTGTCATCATTCCCGCCCGGCTTATCAGAGAAGACCCGCGCGCCGCGCTGGACACCCTGTCACGTGGCGCCGCGTCGGACCGCCGGGCCCCCGGCGCCGGGCCGGATCCCCTGGCCCCCGCCACCGGGCCGGACCACCTGGCCCCCGCCACCGGGCCGGACCGCCGGGCACCCGGCACCGCCCATGCGCGAACTCAGGCGAGCAGCAGTCCGGCTGCGCCCACCCCGGCCGGGCAGGCGCCGAGGTTCCAGCCCGCCGATCCCGCGGGCCTGCCGAAACGTATACCCAGCGCGCTCTCGGCAGCGCCCGCCATGCCCGTCCAGTCACCCAGGCACAGACTGTCCGATCCGACGCCATCTGGATCAGCGTTGCCCGGGCCGACACCCTCGCAGGTCTCCGCAGCGCGCAACTCTGGCGAGTCCGAGGCGGAACAGGTCCGCGACGAACTCGCCGGATTTCAGTTAGGGCAACGTGCAGCCCTGCGCGATTACGCCTGCTCAGCGGGAGATGAGGCGACGGAGTCACCCAGCGTTGCAGTGACCGGCCCGCCACCAGACAGGGCGACCGGCCCATGGCAAGACACTGCGGCTGACAGGACAGTCGGCCCGGCGTCAGATACGGCGCGAGCAGCGGAAGAGTAGGCCAGGCGTGGTCCCGTTAAGCAGCGAAGCACAGTCGCTGACATGGCTGGTGAACAACTTCGTTGCACAGGTACCAGGTGTCACTCACGCCATCGTGGTCTCGGCCGACGGCCTGTTGCTGATAACCTCCGATGAAATTCCGGATGAGCAGGCCGAGCAACTTGCCGCCGTGGCTAGCGGACTGCATGGCCTCGCCGCGGGAGCTTCTCGCATATTGGGTTTGGGGAAGTGCAAGCAGACAATCGTGCGGATGAAACGCTGCCGTCTTTTAATCATGGCGATCAGCGACGGTTCCTGCCTAGCCACTCTCGCAACTGCGGAATGCGACATGAAGATCATAGCCTACCAGATGACGTTACTCGTCGAAAGCTCAGATCATGTGCTCACACCACAACTGCGGCGGGAATTACGTACCAAAATTCGCCGGGCAGACATACGATGATCATTGTTTGCCGGGGCCGTGGGCAGGCAATCCTCGAAGAGAGGTAGCACCGTGACCGGCTCCCAGCGAAGAAGCGCCCGTGTGCGTCTCTACATCATTACCGGAGGACGCACCAGCTCCCGCCGTCCACTGCTGTTAGAAACATTTATCTCCGCTCCGGATTATGATCCGGTCGTCCATAGGACCCTGTTTGCCGAATCCAGGCAGATCTACTCTCTCTGCCGCGAGGTGCGGTCGATCGCCGAGATATCGGCTGATCTGAGTATCCCGCTCGGGGTTGTCCGCGTGCTGGTTAGCGACCTCGCAGACGAAGGAAGGGTCCGGGTGCACCCCACTACACACGTGACCGGTGTGCCGGATCGAGAACTGCTCGAAAGGGTGCTGCGTGGTCTTCAAACGATCCCCAGGTAGGCTGTCGGAATCGGCGGTCTCGACGAAAATCGTAATCGCCGGCGGATTCGGCGCCGGCAAGACTACTTTCATCCGGTCCGTTTCGGAAATTGAGCCGGTCAATACTGAGGCGCTGATGACCGAAGCCAGCGAGGATCTTGATGATCTTGACGCGACGCCGGAAAAGCTTACGACGACGGTGGCCATGGATTTCGGCCGCGTCAGCCTTGATCAGAACCTGGTCTTGTACCTGTTCGGCACGCCCGGGCAGGCGCGGTTCTGGTTTCTGTGGGATGATCTTATCCGGGGGGCGGTCGGTGCGGTGGTACTCGCCGATCCGCGCCGCCTGGCCGACTGTTTTCCTGCGGTCGAGTACTTTGAGAGCTGCCAAGGCATGCCGTTCATTGTCGCGCTCAACTGCTTCGACGGAATCCTGCCGTACACGATCGATGATGTTCGTGGTGCACTGGCGATCGGATCCAAGATTCCGGTGCTGACGTGCGATGCTCGGGAGACCGGGTCGGCGGTGCACACCTTGACGGAACTGGTTAGGCATGCGATGACCTTTACAGACCTTTCTGCGCTCGTGCACTGATGTGACTTCGACCCACCGGAGGTGGACGATGGCCCGGAAGATTCTCATCGTCGGTGCCGGTCAATCAGGTCTTCAGCTTTCCCTTGGCCTGCTGCAACACGGATACGACGTGACCGTGATGTCCGCGCGGACTGGCGAAGAGATCCGCAACGGCCGGGTCATGTCGACCCAGGGCATGTTCGATACGGCCCTCCAGCACGAACGTGACCTTGGCCTTAACTACTGGGAGGATGACGCCCCCGCATTCGAGGGCATTGCATTCACGCTGGCTGGCCCCGACGGCGGTCGCGCGCTGGAATGGACCGGCAGATTCGACGCCTACGGCCAGTCGGTCGACCAGCGGGTGAAGATGTCCGGATGGCTGGAAGACTTCGAGAACCGGGGCGGAAAGGTCGTGATCCACGGCGTCACCGTCTCCGATCTTGACCGGCTCACCCCGCGGTACGACCTCACAATCGTCGCAGCGGGCAGGGGGGAGCTAGTGAACCTTTTCCGCCGGAACGCGTCCTTGTCCCCCTACACTGCGCCGCAGCGTGCACTTGCCGTCGTCTATGTCCACGGCGTCCTGCCGCGCCCAGAAAATACAGATCTCAACGCGGTCAGTTTCGACCTGATGCCTGGGGTCGGCGAGCTTTTCATCATCCCTGCCTTCACTACGGGCGGCCCATGCACCATCATCTTCTTTGAAGGAATCCCCGGCGGCCCGCTGGACTGCTGGTCCGGCATACGCGCTCCTGAGGAGCAGTTGAAGCTCACGCTGGAGCTGATCAAGAAGTTCGTGCCCTGGGAGTACGAACGTACCTGTAACGCCGAGTTGACCGACTGGGGCGGCACCCTATCGGGCCGGTTCACGCCCGTCGTGCGTCACCCGGTGGGCCGGACGCCGTCGGACGGCGTGGCCCTCGGCATCGCCGACGTGGTCGTGGCCAACGACCCCATCACCGCTCAGGGCTCGAACAACGCCAGCAAGTGCGCCGCGACCTACCTCAAGGCCATCCTCGACCACGGTGATCAACCATTCGATGAGCAGTTCATGCAGGCCGCGTTCGACTCATTCTGGGAGTCCGCGCAATACTCCACGATCTGGACCAACGCGATGCTGCAGCCGCCACCGCCACATGTTGTAGAGCTGCTTGGCGCGGCCGGACAGTACCCGGAGGTCGCTAACCGCCTCACCAACGGGTTCAACAATCCCCGGGACTTCTTCGAATGGTTCATGGATCCGGACCAGGCGGCGGCCTATCTCGCCGAGGTCAGGGCGAGGACCGCCGCTTACCGCAGCTGACGCCGCGGCAGGCCATTGCGATGGTGGTGTGCTGGGTGGCCGGGACTGGCCTGGCCGCGGGTGTGATCGCCGTCCCGGCGGGAATCGCCCTGCACCGGTATGTACTGCCCGTCATGGCCGGCGCCGCGGGAACCGGCCTTCCCGCCAGCTACCTGGACGTCTTCCATTCCCGGGAGCTGGCCCTGCTGGCGCTGTCCGGGCCCGTCATCGCGGCTGCGGGGGCGATGCTCCCGGCCGGCTGGGCCGCGGGCACCCGTACCGCATCCGCGCTGCACGCCGGATAAATGCGCCTCCCTGCGCCAGCCGCCCGGGGACTCACCACCAGGGTCTTGGGGCAGCCGGCAACGCATGAGAACCCAGTCGAGCCCCGGTCACGCTCCTGTGTCAAGCGGGAGCCGGCGCAGGGACTCGGCTACATCGGGGGCAGCGATGCAAGCGCCGTTAAAGGATTGGCGCACACCGCCGCAGCCGTTCGGGATCATTGTCCTAAACGGCTGCGCGGGGCGCGCCACTGCTCAACCCGGGCGCTGCGCTGAGCGTGCGCCGTGCTAACCAGGTCGCGAGGGATCGATTCACGTCTTCGCTGAGCGGAGGAAGGATGCGCCGGACAGCGTCCCCGCAGGCCACGGGAGGCATCGACCTGTCGTTGCTGAAGGGCCGCATCGCCTGCTCCGCCGGGCCACCTCACGGCGAAGAACGTCTACGTCATCAACGCGGACGGCACCGGGCGCCGCGCGAGCGCTGGCGGCCCGCTGGTGGGGTATCCATGCTGTGTGAACCGTTCCTTGCTGGCCGGTCCCGAAGGCCATCCGTTCCATCCCCTGCTGGTCCCGTTGCCGATCGGGGCGTTCGTATCGTCGTTGATCTTCGACATCCTCACCCGGACCCGGGCGGACGGCCTGCCGTATCTCGTCGACGGTGCGTACTGGCTCATCGGCGTCGGCTTGATCGGCGCGCTGGTGGCCGCGGTATTCGGAGTCCTGGACCTCCGTACGATCCCGCGAGGGACACCCGCATTTGCCACCGCGCGTACACACCTGACGCTCAATGCCGCGACGGCCGTACTGTTCGCGATCGGCTATTCATGGCGGGCCGGCGATCACGTGGAACTGGACAAGACTCGGTGGGGCCAGCTTGCGTTGAGCGCAGTCGCCGTGGCGTTCCTCATCGCCGCAATCTGGCTGGGCGGCAAGCTGACGTACCACCACGGCATGCGCGTCACGGGGCAAGCCGATCACGACAAGGGGACCACCCGGCGCGGGTGATGCGACGGCACCACCACGGGCTGGACCGCGCGGCACCGGCGGAAGCGGCTACAAAGACAACTACACCTGCTTGGCGAAGGCTTGCTGCGCGAGCGGATGCTCGGGTGGCAAGATGACGGCCTTGCGCTCGCTTTGGGCAAGGGCGATGGCATCACCCGCGGGCGTGCCGTGCCGCGCGAAGACGAGGCGCGCCCGCCCGTCCCCGGAACCGCGGGGCGACAGCGGTGTCACGGCGCCGTGGCTGCCATCCGGCAACGTGACCCACAGCTGGAAATCGTCAAAGCGGATGAAATCACCCGCTTTCACCGGAAGCGGGTAATGATGCTCGCCCGCCGCGGCGGGCAGGATGCCCTGATGATCCGGGCGGGTGAGGGGCACGCAGCTGTTGAAAAGCGAATCGGTCCACCGGGCGACCGTCTGCGCGTCTGTGATCGGCGTTGACAGGATCTCCTCCGCCTCGTCGTAGCCGAGCTTGGCCAGTGCGGGCATCGTGGCAGGGAAAGCCTGGACTAGTTCAAGCGCGTCACGGCGCAGGCGGTCCACCTTAGCGGGCTGGGCGCAGAACTGCATGCTCCACTCAATGCCCGCCCGCGCCAGGTACATCAGCCAGCCGTCGGCACCGCGTACCCACAAGCTCCCGCCGTGGTGCATCTCCCATGGCCCAGGGCCGTAGGGGCACCCGTCACGGCCGAGTTCGGCCAGGATCCGGTGCGTGACGCGCTTGGCCGCCGTGAACCACGCTGACTCCGACCGCTGCGGGTGATCGACGACGAAGACACTCCACGGGTGCGTCTCCTTCGGTGTCTTGTGTGTGGCTGCCGAACCGGTTTCTGGCGCCATGCTGACCGCCTCCTTTGGCGTAGCGGCCGGATGCCGGATCTGGCGGGCCTCGCCGCCGTATGGCTATCCGGCCAGCGTTTCCTGGCTATGCCGGGTTGTGGTAATGAGATAATCAAGACGCAGACGGCCGCACCTTTCCGCCCATTGCCGTCTTCCCACCCGTTGATGTCTTTCCCGCCCGTTGCCGTCGTCCGGCGAATTGAGCGACCTGCACAATGAGCGTTAGAGCCAGGCGCCCGCGGCGCTAGAGTCGAAAGACCCCAAGCCGCTATGGGTGCAGTGACGAACGAGTGGCGACGCCTCCGCGGAACATGACCCGCCGCCAGTCACCGACCAGGTAGAAGATTCCACAGGTGGTCGCCACGCCCAGCCGGACAGGCACGCGGGAGGCGGAAACGTGCCGCGGAACGCTTCCCATCGAGTAGATGCTGTCCAGGTCCTTCCACAGCGTGCCGGGTGGCGAGGAACTTTGCGCAGTCGTTGTTGTCCTCGTCATCAAGCAGCACCACCCAGCCGCTGATGCCCCACAGCGGCTGCCGGGCGATGGTCTACCCCTCAAACCTGCAGATCGCCCGGCAGTGGGCCGAGACCGCCGCAGTGACGCCCTCGAAGGGCCACGGCTTGGTCAAGTGCGTGAGGGGTCATGCGGCGAGCTGCTGGGCACACTGCTCCATGTCCCGCAGAGGAGTCAGCCTGGTGGGGCGAGGGATGCTACCTCGGCGCTCCTAGCCTCAACGTCGTGCACGTCGAGGGAAGCGGAGTATCTGGCGGGGGACGATCTGGTCGAGTCGCCGCGGGGAGCCGCCCGGCGCTGCTTGGCGATCACGGGCCTGGCATCGCTCATTGGGCCGGGGGTAGGAGTGTGGCGATCATGTAGTCGGCGAGGAACCGTGCGAATCGCGGCAGGGACCAGCCGCAGGATCGGCGACACGACCGAGGAGACCTCGCTGGTGAGAGCGCCCCAGTTGCGCATGATCGTCCGCGGGTCGGTTTCGCGTTCGCGCATCGCGTCGGAGCGCTGGAAGGCTGGGACCGGTTGCCGGCCGGTCAGG
>WNGB01019533.1_pt1 | contig 22604 bp, 20 predicted proteins | sample 5400681 | NCBI WGS metagenome assembly WNGB01 (sample SAMN13153367, study PRJNA577476) | soil metagenome | isolation source: 115 cm soil or saprolite under grassland replicate 2 | place: USA:California | collected 2016-06-15
TCCGCTACCCGCGGCAGGAGCCTGACAACCCGGTCCCGAAGCTCTACGTCGATCGGCTCGTCGGGCTGCCCGGCGAAACACTCGCCATCTCCTCGGGCCGAGTGTACCGCGCGACCGGCCTGCCCCTGCCCCCGCCGGAGAAGCCCGGCGACCCCGCTGAACCCTGGCTCCGGGAACCGCAACGCAACGACCCGAAAGCGGAGGAGTGGTTCCGCCAGGGCAAGTTCGAGATCATCCGCAAGCCCCCCGCGGTGATCCTCACCTTGCGCCGCCTCGTTTATGACAACGACCACCCTGCCGCCGACCTGAAGGATGTCGTCCCGCCGCGCTGGGCCGCCGGCAAGGGAACCTGGGCCGCAGACGGGAACGGGTTTCGGAACGCTGCAGAGCAAGGACAAGAGATTGCCTGGCTCCGCTACCGGCACATTCTTCGCCCCGCCGACTGGCCAGTCAAAGGTGGGCCGGGCGAGGCGGGCGAACCGGCCAATGACGCCGAACAGCGACGGCGCCTGCAGGAGATTGCCCGCCGCACGCACCAGCCGCAACTGATTACCGACTTCCTCGCCTACAACCAACCGGCCCTCAACAACGAACCCCCGCGCCCGTACCAACCGCAGAACTGGGTCGGCGATCTGATGCTGGAGTGCCGCCTCACGGTCGAGAAGGGAACAGGCGAGTTCTGGCTGGAACTGTGCAAGGGAGTCGATCGTTTTCGGGCGTGCTTCGACCTGGCGACGGGGAACTGCACTTTGTACCGCCAGGGGCCTGACGGTAAACTGCAAGAGTTGGCCCAGAAGCCAACCCGTGTCCGCAGCGGTGGCGATCATCTGCTGAAGTTCGCGAACGTCGATCAGCGGTTGACCCTGTGGGTCGGCGACGAACTGCCGTTCGGCGACGGCGTTGTTTACGATGCGCCGAAAGAACCGGGGCCAACGGCGAACGACCTGGAGCCGGCGTCCCTCGGCAACAAAGGCGGCGCGGTGCGCGTCGGCCAGTTGAAGTTGTGGCGCGACACGTACTACGGCCTGCGGCCGCCGGGGTCGGACGTCGTCGCGCCGGTGGACTGGTCCGATCCGAAAACGTGGCAACCGTTGCGGGAGTTACCGGTGCGGACCTTCGCCGTCCAGCCAGGACATTACTTCGTCCTGGGGGACAACAGTCAGCAAAGCTCCGACAGCCGCGAGTGGGGACTGGTGCCCGAGCAACTGCTGGTCGGGCGAGCACTGTTCGTTTACGCCCCGTGGGAACGGGTCGGGCCGGTGCACTAAGGGCAGATTGCGGAACCAGGTCAACGCCTGCCCGGCGTGGGCCGGAGCATTGACCAAACTGGGTGTTGCATGGCAGATGAAATCCGCGGGCCTCTTGATCCTGTCCCCGGCAACCCTGTGTCCCCGGCGGGCGGCAAGGAAACCGTCCCGCCCGAGAGCGGCCCGCCCCAGGCCAGCGCGGATGGCGCCGAGCCCCCGGCTCAAGCGGCGCCGGTCGTGGACAAGATCGCGCCCGGTCCCCCCCCTGCATCGGGCACCCCGATCCAGGCAGGAAACGGCCAGGGAGCGAAAACTCCGGCAACTTCCCCGGACGCCGCGAGCAAGCGCAAGGACACGACGCCCGAACCGAAGGATGGCTTTCGCGAGATCGTCGAAACCATCGTCTTCGTCGTCGTGCTGGTGCTGCTGCTCAAGGGGTTCCTCGCCGAGGCGTTCGTCATCCCGACCGGCTCGATGGCCACCACCTTGCTCGGCTATCATCAAGATGTCAAATGCCCCCAATGTGGCTATCGTTCCAAGATCAACATGAGCCATCAACTCGACCCCGGGGCATCACAGCCAGCCGACGTCACCGGCTGCATGTGCCAGAATTGTCTTTACCGCTTTGACCGGCCCGGCGCGCCCCTTCGTGAAAGGGACGAACCATGAAACGGCGTCAGGTCTGTCTCTTGACCTTCCTGATCAACCTGAGCAACCAACCCGAAAACGCCGCGGGTGGCCCACGCCGTTGCGCCTGTCCCAATTGCAGTTTCTTGTTGAACCTTCCCACCGGCCCATCGAACGAGGGATCCCAGCGATGAAACGGCGCTCTGCTTACCTCTTGACGCTGCTGCTGTGCGTGTTGGTGGCCGGCTGCAGCTCGGACGACTCGAGCAGCGGCGACCGCGTCCTGGTTGCCAAATTCCTCTACGATGGCCCCGGGATGCGGCCGCGTCGCTTCGATGTGGTCGTCTTCCGCTATCCGCGGATGCCGCTGGAGAAGGGCACGCCGAAGAACTACATCAAGTGTCTGCTCGGCCTGCCCGGCGAACTGCTCGCCATCTTCTTCGGCCGGCTGTATCGTTGCCCGGCGCCGGCGGAAGGGGAACCGCCCTACTTCGACGACAGCGACGTCGCCTTGATCGACCGCTGGCGCTTGCCCTATACCTACTCCACCCCCGAATACGGCGGCGAGTTGCCCGAGGAATTCAGAGTGCGGACGGACGCGCGCGTGGAGGAGTGCAAGAGCTGGTTCGCCCAAAGTCTGAAGGCGGAAGGGCGCGACTTCGAGGTCGTGCTGAACCCGCAGGCCGGCCACAGCCTCGCCAAGCGGCGGCTGCCCAAGTTCGAGATCGTCCACCAGCCCCTGGACACCATGCTCGCGATGCGGCGGAGCGTGTACGATAACGATCACCCCGCCGAGGATCTGGAAAGAGCCTTGCCGCCGCGCTGGGCCGGTGAGAAAGACAGTCTGTGGGCGGCGGTCGCCAACCGTGGCTTCCACACCACGGGCGGCAAGGCGGACCGAGATGACTGGCTGCGTTATCGGCACATCTTGCGCCCGCGCGATTGGCCCTGGAAGGGAAAGCTCGTCTGGGACAAATGGCGGGAGATCCGGGAGCAACACAAGGCTCGCCTCAGCAGCCTCAATCTGCCCGACGCCGAGTTCAGGGCACGCTGGCAGCAACTCGCGAAAGAAATCCAGCCGCAAGCCGAGCAGGAAGCCCGCGCGTACGCCGAGGCCCAATACCCCAAACTGGTCGCGGAGGTCGAGACGAGACTCAGCCGCAAGAAGGGCGAACTCCGCCCGCAGCTGATCACCGACTTCCTCTCGTACAACACCGTCGGCGCCAACGGTCGTGAGGATCATCCTCATTTTCCCTTTCACTACAGTCCGGGCAACTGGGTCGGCGACCTGATGCTCGAGTGTCAACTCAAGGTCGAGAAGTCCGGGGGCGAGTTCGTGATGGAGCTGTCCAAGGGCATTGATCGCTTCCAGGCACGCTTCGACCTGCAGAGCGGCGACTGCACGCTCGTGCGCATCGGCGAGGACGGTAAGGCCGCGGTGCTGGACAAGAAGCCAACGCGCATGAAGGGGCCGGGCGAATACGACCTGCGCTTTGCGAATATCGACGAACGGCTGACGGTGTGGGTGGACCGCGATCTGCCTTTCGAGGACGGCAAGACCTACGACGCCCCGGCCAAACGCGGCCCAACCCAGAATGACTTGCAGCCCGCGAGCGTGGCGAGTAAAGGGGCGGCCGTCGGGGTCCACCACTTGAAACTGTGGCGGGACACCTATTACACGGTCAAGGGCACGGGTCCCGATGTCCCCATAAACGATCCGTTCGATCCGGAGAAGTGGGCACCAGTTCAGGGCACAGCGCCGTTCAAGGTGCTGTACATCCAGCCCGGCCATTACCTGTGCCTGGGGGACAACAGTCCGCAGAGTTCCGACAGCCGGGAGTGGGGGTTGGTGCCGGAGCGCTTGATGCTCGGTCGGGCCTTGATGGTCTACTTCCCCTTCGACCGGGCGGGGCGCATCAAGTAAACTGCCGCTTGCGGCTTAGCACTCCGAGCGCTAAGCCGCAAGCGGCGCCGGGGAGGGGCGATGCTCAGCGGCGAGATCATTATCCGGGTTCGCTACGCCGAGACGGATCGGATGGGGCTACTCCACCACGCCAACTATCTGATCTACTTCGAGCAAGGCCGCACCGAACTGTTGCGCTCGCTCGGACTGGCGTACCGCGATCTGGAGGATCAGGGATATCTATTGGTGCTGACGCGCGTGGAGGTGCGCTACCGCCGGCCGGCACGCTACGACGATCTGCTGACGCTGCGGACGACGGTGGTGCGGACCACGCTGGTCAAGATCGTTCACCGCTACGAAGTGTTCCGAGATGGCGAGTTGCTCGCGGAGGGCGAGACGACGCTGGGTTGCGTTGACCGCGAAGGCCGCGTGCAACCGCTGCCGGAGAGTTTGCGGGGGGAGGACTAAGCCCACGGGTGGCCACCCGTGGGCTTGACAACAAGACGGAGGCCCAGCCCGTGCGGCGACTGCTGATCCAGCACATCCTGCCGTTGACGTTCTGCCTGATCCCGGTCCTGGCCGCGGTCCTGGTGGCGGTCGCTGTCCCGGAGAAGGCGCTCAATTTCTACCTGCGGAACGTCCGCGAATCCGCCATCGATTGGCTCATTCTCGGTCTCGGCGGGGGCCTGTTCGCGGCGCAAACCTTCCTGAGTTGGCGGGCGCTGCAGTGGCGCGGCACTGGCTTCAACGAGCGGCCCGACCGCTGGCTGTCCAACCTCGCGCAGGCCGCCGAGTGGTTCCCGATGCTCGGGCTGATCGGCACGGTCATGGCCATCCTGCAGACCTTCGGGACGCTTGGTGAAATCAGCCAGACCGAGACCGTCAGAACCCAGCAAATCCTCCAACTGTACGCACCGGCGATCACCGCCACCGGCAGCGGCCTGTTTATGGCCCTGATCAACATCTTTCCCACCTGGATGGTCGTCTTTGGCCGTGACCTCATCCTGTCGCTGGGCGGCCGCGGCGCGTCTCCGCCGGGCGAGGTGCGCTCATGATCCAGATGCCGCGCCGCAGCGTCACGCGCTTCTTCATTCCGCTCATCGACGTGATGACGCTGCTGTTCGCCGTCTTCCTGCTGCTGCCGATCTTCCGCGACAGCGAGCCGGAGAGCCCGGACAAGGAGAAGGCCGCCAAGGCGAAAGAGTTGACCAACCTCAAGAAAGAGCTTGAGCGCCTCCAGGCGGAGCTGGAACGGCTGCGCAAACAGCAGGGGACGCCGCTGCAGCAGCGCCTGGCGATCCGTGTGCTGGAGATTGATCCCAACGATGGCCGGCTGTTCTACTACGAGGCCGGTCGGCCCCCACGGAAGCGCTACCTCACCAACGCGGAGGAGGCGAGCGGCTTGATCTTGCGGAACCAGCGCGAGTTGGTGGAGCGCGCCAAGGCGGATCAGCCGCGGCCGGAACTACATTATCTATTCGTCTTCCCGCGCGAGGACTCCGCGTTTCCCAGCGGCTTGCAGGTGATGCAATACGAGAAGTGGTTCGGCAATGTTTCCCACAGCATCGACCGGCCGGGCGGCCCTTGAAATTGCTCCCCTCTCCCCTTGCGGGAGAGGGGAGGAGAAGGCGTCGCGGGCGGGAGGGTGGACACCATGAGTGCAGGCGAGTCGGGGCTGGGTGGCCTCTTCGCCATCCTGGAACTCTCGGACTTCCGTGATTTCGTCGCGCTGGCCCTGCGCGTGCTGCTGTCCATCGCGGGCGGCGTCCTGGGGTGGTACGTTTCGCGGCCCCTCGCACGCGTGATCTGCCGCGCAGCGTTTCACTGTCCCATTTCCCCCAAGGCACTGACCCTCTCGCGCGTGGGCGGGGCGATCCTGTTTGGCGTCCTTGTGTTCTTCCTGTTTCCTCTCGGCTTTGGGGGTGGGGGCGGCGGCACCGGCGACGGCAAGGGAGCGGGCATTGGTCCGAAGAACACCGGCGAGGGCGACAAGGACGGCAAACTGAACAAGGACGGCAAGGATGGGCAGGGGAAGGGAGAGACAAAGGGCACCTTGCGGATCGAGATGGTCCTGACCGACAATTACAAGAAGGACAATCGCTGGTATCTTATCGAGGCCAAGGAGCCAGCCCGAACGCTCGGCGAGGTGGAGGACTACCTCAAGAGGAACAAGGCGCACCTGGAAAAGCTGGAGATCATCATTTACGGCAACAGCGTGGATCCGGGGAATCCCGTCGCCATGCCCTTCCAGCCCGCTCGCCCACCCCATCGCGCCGTGGCGGAGCTGATGGAACTGGCGGAAACCAAGTACAAGCTCCCGACGTACCGCCCGCGCGAGTACTGGAGCAAGACAAAGTCGGAGTGAGGCGGACAGACGCGACCCCTCCCCCAACCCCCTCCCCGCAACGGAGAGGGGGAGCAAGAGCAACACTCCTTCTCTTCTCCCCCTCTCCGTTGCGGGGAGGGGGTTGGGGGAGGGGTCAGCCCAGCGAGGACCGTGGCCCATGTCGCAAGGCACCATCCAGCCCGAAGCGGTGGATACTGACGATGCCGTACGGATCGTGCTGTTCGGCATGCCGGATGCCGGCAAGTCGTCCCTGCTCGGCGCACTGGCACAGTCGGCGCAGCTCCAGGAGCACGCCCTCAAGGGCCGGCTCATCGACCAGACGCAGGGTCTGATGGAACTGCAGCGACGTCTCTATGAGGACCGGCCGCGCGAGACGCTGGAAGAGGTCGCCCCGTACCCCGTCCGGCTGGAGCCTTTTCCCATCAACAACACGATGCCTCCCCCAGCCCCGGTCGATGCTGTCCTGTTTGACTGCGATGGCCGCGTGGCCAACGACCTGCTCTCGCGAAAAGAAGGCGTGCAAGGCAGCAAGGCCGAAGGCCCCCTGGCCCGCACCGTCATCGATGCCGATACGTTGGTGCTCGTGGTGGATGCCTCGGCCGATCCTTCGGTGCTCAAGCGCGACTTCAGCCAGTTCGGGATGTTTCTGCGCGTGCTGGAGCGCAACCGCGGCGAGCGTGCGGAGGTCGGCGGCCTGCCGGTCTACCTCGTGCTGAGCAAGTGCGACTTGCTGGCTCACAAGAACGACACCACCGCCAGCTGGATGGATCGCATCGAGGAACGCAAGCGTCAGGTGAATCGCGGCTTTCAGGAATTCCTTGCGCAACAGGCGGAGCGCGAGCACATGCCATTCGGCAAGATCGACCTGCACCTGTGGGCGACGGCGGTGAAGCGGCCGCCGCTGGCGGACGTCCCCGCCAAGCCGCGTGAGCCGTACGGCGTCGCCGAGTTGTTCCGCCAGTGTTTCGACTCGGCCAGCACTTACCGCGACCACCAACGGGTCGCCGAGCGGCGGCTGAAATGGACGGTCGGCCTGGTGGGGACGATCGTCGCCGCCATGGGACTGTTGGCCGGGTTCTTGTTCTTCAGCCAACCGAACCCCGAGGCCGCCAAACTGGCGACCGAGGTGACTTCGCTGAAGAACCAGAGCGACGCCAAAGCCGAGAAACGCCTCCGCGCCCCCCTCGAACCCCGCATCAAGAAGTTACAGGATATTCGGGAGAGTAAATACTTCAACAAGCTGCCTCAGGAGCTGAAAGACTTTGTCACGGTCAGCCTGGATGAACTGACGTCTTACCGGGACTACACGACACAGCTCAAACTGGCCGGCGCCGAGTTCAGGGCCCTGCACATCGAGGAGGATCCCGAGAAACTCAAGGCGGAGTTCGGCGAGGTTCCTCCCCTGCGGGAGCCGGAGTTAACGAAAGTGCGCGGCGACCTGGAGAAGCTGGCTCCTCCGGACCTGTATCGGGTCGCCTGGGCGGAAACGGAGCCCGTGAAGGATCGGCAGCTGTGGTTCCAGGAGGTCACCGCCCTGGAAGGGGCCATCAAGCAGACGCGGCGGGGGTATGAGGATTTGCTGGAGGATCTGCGCCGCTTCGATGCCTTGCGGAAGAAGGACGCTGGTTTCCAGACTGTCCTGAACGCAGCGAGAGAGGTCGCCGAGAAAGCGCGGAAGTTGCCGCACAAGGGGCGCGACGACAAGAAGGTCATCACCGGGGAGGTGACCTACGCTCACGTGTTCCGCGTTCCGTCCGTGGTCGAGGCTTACGAGCGCTGGAATGCGGATCCGCTGAAACGGGACGTGGAGAGCCTGGTGGGGAAGAAGGCCGAGTGAGTTCGGGAGGCGCTGCCATGTCCACCGTCGCGGGCATCCTGGAGGGTTTCGCCTACGGCGAGCACGTCGATGGCCCGCCGATTCGGAGCCTCGGCTACCGGTTGCTCGCCCCGGCGGCGCCGCAGCCGTGGACCGCCGAGATCGAGACGCTCGCCCGCCGCCTGCACGCCACCACCTACCCCGACCCGTGGCCGCCGGTCGAATTGTTTTGCTCGCTGCTCCTGGAAGACGGGCGGCGCGTGATCGCCGCGGCCCGCTACGGTCTGGCCGATCACACCGTCAGCCGCCGCCGGGGCGGCCTGGAACTAATTGGCGTCGTCGCGCCGGGCAACCTGACCGTCGCCCGCGCCCTGGCGGTCTATCGCTGGCTGCGTCGCTTGCGGGCTGGGGTCGAGGATTTGCGCACGCTTGGGGCGACCTATGCCCTCGACGACGTTTTGCGTGAGGCGCCACCATCGCTACCGCCGGAGCCGGCGCCGGTGCTGCCGATTCGTGTATGGCAGGAGGGCGTCTTTCTCTTCGCCGCGACGTCGCCGGCCGACCCGGACAATCGCCTCGGTCTGCTGACTCAGGAGGACGCCGGCAACTGGCAATGGCTGCCGCTCTGCGGGGTCGATTTCCCGCTGCAGACGTACGCCCGTCGTGGCCCGCTGGTCGCCTGGACGCCGCACCTCGCCGATTTAGCCGTCAAACTGGATCGCAAATCGAGCGAAGAGGCGGCCCCGTCGTGGTCTGGCGATCGGGCTGGCTGTACTCCTGCTGTTGCTGCTGGGGGCAAACCTGTGGGCACTGGTGACGCTACCCGGGCGCCTCGCCGTCGAAAAGCCCGCGGCGACCGCGGATCGTCTGCAAGAGCCACCCACCAAGGGGACGCAGCCCCCGCCGGAAGGCGACAAGGACCGGGCGCGGGAGAAGTTCGCTCTCGCGCTGTATCGACTGGCGGGCGAAGGCGAGAAGCAGTCTGAAAGGCAGTGGATCGAGCGCTACCGGCGCCTGTCGAAAGGCGATGCCGACCTGCGTGTGGACGACCCCAAGGGGCAAGCGCTGGTCGGCATGGTGAGCGAACTGGCGCGATACAGCCCCGAGAAAATCGCCAAAATCATTCAGGAGTCGCTGGGCGATCAGGAACTGGTCAAGATGATTGGCGAGCGAGTCAAGGCGCGGCTCGCGGGGAGTCCGGCCCCGCCTTGACCGCCAGGTCCACTCAGTTGCGCAGGTACGACGAGAGCACAGCATTCCAATCCACCTGTTGCTCCGAGACGGTCAACTCAAGCCAGATCTGCTCCTGCTCCGCACTCTTGCTGGCGCGCACCTTCACCACCTCGCCGAGAGCAATGGGTCTGAAAATCCGCGTGCCCTGCTTCTCGACGCGAGTAGAGTCGGGGGAGCGCTCGACGGGAAGAGTTATCTCCAGCGCCAGGTCGAGGAACCACCTGCCATCCTTGCGGCGCGCGACCGTTCCGCGGACATTGGTGCCGGACGGGACGTAGGTCAGGCTCTCGGGGATGCCTTCAATGACGACTTCGCCGCCGGAGATGAACTCGAACGTCTGGCCGATCAGGGTTCGCAGGGTCGGCTCCGCAAGCACTTTGAGTGTGCCGGCCTCCCTGCTGCCGAGGGGATCGCCGCGGTAGATGTGCATCCGGATTTCCAGCACTTTCTGGGGCGGTGGACTGCTGGCGTCCACGGGGGGACCGGCGGGCAGCAGCGGGAGGGTGGCAAGAAGCAACAGACTGTTCACGTTCTGGCTCCTTTCGTTGGGGATTCGGTCTCTCGTTTAGCCTGTTGTGGCACGGTCTCCTGACCGTGCCACATGACCTGACCTGTTGTGGCACGGTCTCCTGACCGTGCCACATGACCTGACCGCAGGTCTCCTCGATGCTCCACAGCACAACGGGGAGACCTGCGGTCGCGAAGAGTGGCACGGTCAGGAGACCGTGCCACAACTGACCTGCGGTCGCGAAGAGTGGCACGGTCAGGAGACCGTGCCACAACTGAGGGGAGACCTGCGGTCGCGAAGAGTGGCACGGTCAGGAGACCGTGCCACAACTGACCTGCGGTCGCGAAGAGTGGCACGGTCAGGAGACCGTGCCACAACAGCTCTCGCCGCGGCACGCGCGGTTCTCCGAACCGCGGCGAAACGGCGCGACGCTATACCGCGCAACGCCCCCGAATTTCCAGCCCGATTCGTCAAACTTGCCCGTCTCCCCCGCTCGCGCCGCTTTCTTCTCCAATTCTCCTCTCGCCGTCGCGGTCTGCTCTGCTACCATCAGGGGAAGAGAGACTCGTCATCTTCAGCCCAGCGGGCCGGTATCGATCATGGACAGCGTTCTCAGCCTCATCCTGGGGGGCGGTCGCGGCACCCGCCTGTTTCCGCTCACCATGCTGCGGAGCAAGCCGGCCGTGCCCATCGCCGGCAAGTATCGCCTGATCGACATCCCGATCAGCAATTGCATCAACAGCGGCCTCAACCGCGTGTACGTCCTGACGCAGTTCCTCAGCGTCAGCCTGCATCGCCACATCGCCAATACCTACAAATTCGATCCGTTCAGTCGTGGTTTCGTCGAGGTGCTCGCCGCCCAGCAGACCAACGAGAGCGCCGACTGGTATCAGGGCACCGCCGACGCCGTGCGGCAGAACATTCGCTACGTCCACGAGGATCGTTGCCGCGACGTGCTCATCCTCTCGGGCGATCAGCTCTATCGCATGGACTTTCGGCAGCTGCTCAAGACGCATCGCTCGACGCGGGCCGACGTGACCATCGGCGTGCTGCCGGTGACCGCGGAGCAGTCCGCCGGCTTCGGCATCCTGCGCCTGGACGATAGCGGCCGCGTGATTGGCTTCCTCGAGAAGCCGAAGACCGCCGAGCAACTGACCCCGATGCGGACGCCGTCGGAGTGGATCGAGGCGCGCGGCATCCCCAGCCACGGGCGGAATTATCTGGCCAGCATGGGCATCTACCTGTTCACGCGCGAGGCCCTGTTCAATCTGCTCAACGCGCCGCCGCTGGCGACCGACTTCGGCAAGGAGATTTTTCCGCGCAGCATCACCACGCACCGGGTGCAGGCGCACCTCTTCGATGGCTACTGGGAAGACGTCGGTACGATCAAGGCTTATCACGACGCGAGCCTGGCGCTGGCGGGCGACGAGCCTCCCTTCGACTTCCACAGCCCCGAGGGCGTGATTTACACGCGCATGCGTTACCTGCCGGCCTCGCGCCTCAGCGGCGCGACGCTGCAGCAATGCCTGGTGAGCGATGGCTGTGTGGTCGATGCCGGCACGCGCATCACGCACAGCGTCGTCGGGCTGCGGACACGCATCGGCCGCGATGCCGTCATCCGCGACACGGTCATCCTCGGCGCCGATCGTTTCGAGACCGATCAGGAGCGCGCCGAGAACCGCAAGCGCGGTATTCCCGATTTCACCGTCGGCGATAGCTCGATAATTGAGGGAGCCATTCTCGATAAGGATTGCCGCGTTGGCGCCAACGTGCGCATCGAGGCCAAGCAGGGCGCCCCGGATAGCGAAGGGCCCAATTATGTGATTCGGGATGGGATCGTCGTCATTCCCAAGGGGGCGGTCGTGCTCGACGGCACGGTCATCTAAAGAGCAGCACGAAAAAGGGAAAGTGGTGAACGAGCGGCGGGGTTTATCCCCGCCGTCTGGCCGGCGGGGATAAACCCCGCCGCTCGTTCACCACTTTCCCTCTCGTGGGCAGTTATTGAGGAGACTCTGCCCGTCAGCGCTTCCGCGTCAGGTTCAGCGTGTAGCTTTTCTGCCCCGCCGTCACATCCACTTCCAACGGGGTGCGGCCAACGGCGCCGTAGACCTCGGGAATCGGCCGGTTCTCCAGTTTCGCCAGAAACTCCGACGCCGCGACCTGCGAGCGGCCGTCCTGACCGCGCAGCTCGCGCGGCATGGGCGGGTTGGTAACGAGGACGCGGTGCTTGGCGACGACGGCGCCGGGCTGCTTTTTCTCGTTGCAGATCAGGCGGAACTGCCCCTTCTCATCGGTGGTCCCGGTGGAGTTCAGTTCCGCCCCGAAGTCGGAGAGTTGCGGGACGAACTCGACGTAGGCGTTGGGCAAGGGCTGGCCATTGAGGAGGACCACGCCCTCGACCTCGGTGACCGGCGGCGGCGTTTTTCCGCAGCCGCACAGGGCCAGAGCCAGACCAAGGACGAGCGGCCCAAACCCCTCCCCCCAACCCCCTCCCCCACAGGGAGAGGGGGAGCAAGCGAAGTGGCGTTTCTTCTTCTCCCCCTCTCCGCTGCGGGGAGGGGGTTGGGGGGAGGGGTTTGGGCCCTTCGCTCCAAGGCACAACCACCAACGTGGAGGGTATCGCATCACAGGTTCCTGCCTTCGCGGAGGGTCACGGGGCCGAGACGGGTTCGCCACCGGCGCGTGTGGCGAGCGCCTGCAGCAACGGCAGATCACCGTTGCTCGTCAGGCTCAGGAAGCGCACCGAGCCATCGCCAAAACAGAAATTGGCGCCGCCGGTGTGGCCGCTGCCGAAGGCGGCCGTGCGGTCATCGGTCTGCGCCTGGGTCGGGCTGACCTGGGGGACCATGTAGTTGACTGGCTGCGGCGTGCTGAAGATGTAGTCCTGCGGCGCGTTGTAATTGGCCCAGGCCCAGCCGCCGAGCGTGGCGATGTTCGCCCAGTTGGGGTCGAAGTGATAGCGCTCGCCGAAGAGGAACGTATTGCTGCTGCCGTCGAGGATGTCGGTCACCCGCACCTTGCTGTTGATCCAGAACACGCCGTTGGTAGTCATGGCCGTAATGTACCAGGAGCGGGTGCCGCCGTTGGCGCCGTAGCTGTTCATCCCGAAGTAGTAGGTGACGCCGCCCGTGGTGTAGGTGCTCACCAGGGTCGTCAATTTGTCGGACGGGCAGATCAAAATCTGGATGACCTGGGCGCCGGTGGAGTTGGGCCCATTGCAGTTGGCGTACTCGCGTTGGGTCAAGTCGAGGCTCTTCTGCAGGTTGGTCTGCTCGATGTACGGCAGCAAGGACTCGGCCCAGGAGATGAACTGGCCCGGGAAGGGTGGCTGGCCAATCTTCCCGCTCGTGTACAGCGTGTTGGTCGGGAACACACCCCCCGAGGCGCTGGAGATCGGGAGATTGATGCCCGGAGGGAAACGCTTGTACGCGTCGTGGTAATTGTGGGCCGCGATCCCCACCTGCTTGAGATTGTTCTGGCAAGTGGCGCGGTCGGCGGCGGCGCGGACCTGCTGCACAGCAGGAACGAGCAGGCCGATGAGGATCGCAATAATCGCAATCACCACCAGCAACTCGATCAAGGTAAAACCACTTCTGCGCATGTCAACACCTCCCGAGGATGCGCAGCGGCAGGCCGCGATCCCGTGCGATGAAAAAAGGAATAACCCTCGATCGTTTTAACCGCTAAATGGGAGAGGACAAACGAAGATTGTATGAAGCCTTGATGAAACGAGAAGTCCTCGGCAGGAACGGGCCAGCAGCGCGTGACTTCCTACAATCAGGGCAAGGGCGTCGGCCCGCTCCGGACGTCATGCCACGCCCGTCCCACGGCAGAGGTGCTTTTCATGCAGCGTACGTTGATCCTCTTGAAACCTGATTGCGTCCAGCGCCGACTCGTCGGCAAGATCACCCGGCGGTTCGAGCAAAAGGGCCTCCGCCTGGTGGGTCTGAAACTCGTCCAGGCGAGCCGCGAGCTGGCCGAGAAGCATTACGCCGTCCACAAGGGCAAGCCGTTCTACGATTCGCTGCTGCACTTTTTGATCTCCGGCCCGACGGTCGCGATGGTCTGGGAGGGGCGCGAGGCGGTGACCGTGGCGCGGACGCTGATGGGGCCGACCGACGGCACGAAGGCGCCGCCGGCGACGATTCGCGGCGACTTCGCCATTAGTGTGCAGAACAACCTCGTCCACGGCAGCGACAGCACCGAGAACGCGGCGCTGGAGATTGCGCTGTGGTTCAAGCCCGACGAGTTGGTGAGCTATCAGCCGGCCGACGCGGCGTGGGTGAGCGGCGGCTAACCACAGGATTTCATCAAATATGCCACGCATTCTATCCTTGATACTGGCTTTCGTCGTGGCCGGCGGTGCGGCGAGCGCCGGCGACGGCAAGCGCGACCTGCTCGATGACATTCGCACGGTCGCCAAGCAAGGCCGTGGCACAGCTGCGGGGCGGGCGGCGTGGGATCGTCTGGCCGCCGCGGACGCCGCGCTGCTGCCGACACTGCTGGCGGGCATGGACGGCGCCGATACCGCCGCCGCCAACTGGCTGCGCACTGCTTTCGACCGCATCCTGGATCGGGCGCTCGCCGCGGACGGCAAGGGCATCGATACCGACGCTCTGCTGGCCTTCGCGAAGGACCAACGCCGCGCCGGCCGCGCTCGGCGCCTCGCCCTGGAAGTCGTCGAACGGCTGCGCCCCGGCACCGGCAAGACGCTGTTCGCCGGCTGGCTCGACGACCCCGAGTTCCGCCACGACGCGGTGGCTCTGGAGTTGGAGCACGCGGCGGCGCTGGCGACGAAAGGGACAAAGGACCGGGCAATTGTCGCTTATCGGAAAGCCTTCGGCGCCTCACGCGACATCCGCCAGGGACAGCTGGCTGCGGCAGGGCTACTTGATTTGGGCGTCACCACCAGTCTCGCCGAGCACCTCGGCTTCCTGATGGACTGGTATCTCGTCGGCCCCTTCGACGCCGCCGGCATGAAAGGTTTCCGCACCGCCTATCCGCCCGAAACGAAGGTGGATCTCAAGGCGCAATATCAGGGAAAGGATGGCCCGGTGCGCTGGAAGTTCTACCGGGTGCGCGAGCCGTCGCCCAAGGCGGCGTCGCGGCACGTCGCGCTCGTCGATCTGCGGTCGCGGGAGGCGCTGGGCGACGCGGACGACGCGGTCGCCTTCGCCTACACGGAGTTCACGATCCCTGCGGCCCGGGTCGTCGAATTCCGCGGTTCTGCGGACGACAATTTCACGGTGTGGGTCAACGGTGAGCGAGTCTTCGGCTTCGAGGAGTATCGCAACGGCGTGCGCCACGACCGGCATCGCTTTCGTGTGCCGCTGCGTGCCGGCAAGAATACGGTGCTGGTGAAAGTGTGCCAGGCGAACCCGGAACCGAACTGGGAGTTTTTCCTGCGCCTGGCGGACGAGACCGGCAAGGGCATTGCCTTCCAGAGCGCCGTGGGCCCGGGCAGGTGAACGGGCTTTGCCAGAGACGCCCGCGCACCTGCCGCGGGCGCGGAGATTCACCCCATGATGGACATGCGCGACAACCTGTTCCTCCAGCAGTATCTCTTCGGCTACCAGGCTTTCGACTGGCTCACGGTGCTGGCCCTGTTCCTCGTCGGCCTGTTCTACCTGTTGCCCCACTTGACGGGCCAGACATTGAACCCGCGCTCGCGCGGCTGTTTCATCGGGGCGACCTGGGTGCTCGTCTTCAAGCTGTTCATCCACCTTGTCCAGATCCTGTTGATCCACCTCAGCATGTTCAACTCGGTGGTGGGCATGGGGCCGAGGGGCGGCGGGTCGGCGGACATGGCGATGGTGGTAATGCTGTTCTTCCCCATCATTGAGGGGATGTTTTTCGTCCTGGCGGTCGTGCTGTTCGTCGCCGGCCTGCCCAGCATGATTCAGCGAGAGCAGCGCTGGGAGCCGGAACCGCCGCGGAGCGAAGACCAACGCTGAGGGGAATGAAACCCCTCCCCCCAACCCCCTCCCCTGCAAGGAGAGGGGGAGCAAGCCAAGCGCCGTCTCTTCTTCTCCCCCTCTCCGCTTCGGGGAGGGGGTTGGGGGGAGGGGTTCTGAGGAACATAAACGTGATACGCACGATCCTTATTCTCTTGATTCTGGCTCCGGCGGCCCTCGCCGGCAACTGGCCCGGCTTCCGCGGCCCCACCGGCGACGGCCTCAGCGGCGAGCAGCGCCTGCCCACGCACTGGTCGAAGACGGCGAACGTCCGCTGGAAGGTTCCCGTCCAGGGAGTCGGGGTGAGCACGCCTGTCGTCTGGGGTGAACGCGTCGTGCTGACGGCGTCGGAGGGCCGGCTCAACGATCGGCTGCACGTCTACTGTCACCACCGCCGCGACGGGCGGCTACTGTGGCACACGCGCCTGTTCGGCTCGGCGCCGACCGATCTTTACGCCCAGGGCGGCATGGCGGTGCCGACGCCGGCGACCGACGGCCAGCGCCTCTTCGTCCTGTTCGGCACCGGCGACCTGGCCTGTCTCGACCTCGACGGCAAGCCGCTGTGGATCCGCTCGCTGGCGGAGGAGTACGGCCCGTTCCGCAACCGCTGGGGCATGGGCTCGTCCCCCATACTCCTCGGCGATCTGCTCGTGGTGCAGGTGGATCACTACAGCCAGTCTTACCTGCTGGGCATCGACGCGAAGACGGGCGCCAATCGCTGGAAGACCGAGCGCGAAACGGCGGTCAACTGGACCAGCCCGTTGCCGGTGAAGGTCAAGGACACGCTGCAACTCGTCCTCGTCGGTACCGAGCAGGTCAGGGCCTACGATGCTCGCAACGGGGCCGAGTTGTGGCGGGTGCGTGGGCCGGACGAGCAGTGCGTCGCCAGTCCGGTCGCGGAGGGCGGGCGCGTATTCGTGGCCTCGAAGGAAGGGACATTCGCGATCCGCTTGGACGGCAGTACCGGCGACCTGACGGCGAGCCACATCGCCTGGAAGAACAAGCGCGACAAGCCGTTCGTGCCATCGCCGCTGGTCTATCGCGGTTATCTTTACATCACCGGCGACCGCGGTTTCGGGACATGCCTCGACGCCGCGACAGGCAAGCAGGTGTGGAAAGAACGGCTCGGCGAACAGTATCACGCCTCGCCGGTGGCGGGCGACGGCAAGGTGTATTTCGCCAGCAAGGAGGGCGTGGTGCGGGTCGTGCAGGCGGGGGCGGAGTTCAAGTTGCTGGCCACGAACGACATGGGCGAGGAGATTATTGCGTCACCGGCGATCTCTGAAGGCGATATTTTCCTCCGCGGGACAAAGCACCTGTTCTGCATCGGCGCGAAACGTGACCGGAACTGAACGGGGCTCTTGATTTATCGGTTCGCGTTCGCATTGTGCGAGCGCGAACCGATAAAGCGGGCGAATTGATAAATCGGGAGAGCGCGGTGGCTCACCGATACCGTCCCGGTAACCAGCCATCGTAGGTCTTCACAAATGGCCAGACCTGGAGTGGCCGGCCCGCCTTGATCGGGTTCTGCTCGATGTACCGGATGGTCCGGCGTGCTTGCGAATCAGCAGATGCACATGGTCCGGCATGATCGCGCAGGCGTAGCAGGTATATTTGCGCTCTGCAATCACTTTCTCGAACGAGGCACCGACGAGCGGGATCTGTTCGTCGGTCAGGCTGAGCAAGGGGTGCTTGAGGACGTCGCGGGCTTGCTCGTAAAACCGCCGCAATTCCTCGGACTTTGGCTGGGTCAGCTTGCGCCCGTAATGGGCTTCGCCGAGTGCTCCGATCGCCTCGACGCGGACTTCCTCCGACCAGCTGCCACGGGGATCATTCGGCAGCCACCACCCATAGGCCGTCCAGACGAGGTGGAACCCAACGACCATGAGTCGCCCTCCCGAAACCCGATTTAACCAGATTGATCGGTTCGCGCGCCCTGCGAGCGCGAACCGATAACTCCGTTCTGCAATGTACCCGAGTGGTCAGCCTCCATCCACGAAAAAGCCACGATCCATCGATCACGTTCGGCCCGCGCTCTTCACGGAGTCCAACCCAAATAGCGCCTGCGCGTTGCGCGTCGTGTGTTCGGCAATCACCTCCACCTCGACACCGCGATGGTGCGCTAAACAGGCCGCCGTGTGAGCCACATTCGCCGGCTCGTTGCGCTTGCCGCGGACCGGAACGGGGGCGAGGTATGGGCTGTCCGTCTCCACGAGCAGCCGGTCGAGCGGAATGCGCCCGGCCACCTCGCGCAGGGCCTGGGCGTTCTTGTAGGTAACCATCCCCGCGAACGAGATGTACAGTCCCATCGCCAGACATTGTGTCGCCGTCTCCGCGTCGCCGGTAAATGAGTGCATCACGCCGCGCACCGGGCCATGCCGCTCGTAGTCTTCCTTCAGCATGCGGACCATGTCGGCCTCGGCTTCGCGGCAGTGGATCACCACCGCGAGGTTGTGCTTGCGTGCCAGTTCGAGATGGCGGGCGAAGAAATCCTCTTGTTGTGCGAAGGGCGTGTAATCCCAGTACCGATCCAGGCCCGTCTCGCCGACACCGACCACGCGGCTTGCGGTCACCAGGCGCACGACCTCATCCCAGGCGTTCGGGGCGGCCTCGGCGACGTGGTTCGGCTGAATGCCGACGGTCGCCACCAGGAGCGGATGCCGGGCGGCCAATTGCACGCACAACGCACTGGAGGGCGCCGTCGTGGCAACGACCACCACGCGCCGCACGCCCGCGGCCTCGGCGCGCTCCAGCGCCGCCGGCAGATCCGCCTGGAACTGCGCGTCGTCGAGGTGGGCATGCGTATCGATCAGTTCGGGGGGCACGGTCGGCCCTCGGCTTGGTTCGTAGTTCCGCCTTTAGGCGGTTGAGGTGAAACCGCCTAAAGGCGGAACTACGAACAACAACGCTGTGAGCGCTCCGACATCTCAGCTCGTCATGGCGGGCTTGGCCGAGAGCAGGAGCGCCTCAAGTTCTTTCAAATTGTGCCTTTTCACATCGAGAATATGCTGGACATGACCGCGTGCCTCGGCGTGGTCGATGGCGCGCACGTCGGCCTCCAGTTCGGCGATGCTGCGTCGCTGCTGCTCGACGAGCAAGGGCAGCAGGCGGTCGAGGGACAGGAAGTTGAACGAGGTGAAGGCCATCGGATAGGCACCAAGCCAGGGCGGCGTCAGGCGATGCTTGACCAGGTAGCGCGCCAGGGCGGCGTTGGCCTCAGCCTCTTCGTGGGCGAGTTCGTGCAAGCGCGGGACCGCCTCACGCTCGCTGGCCGTCGTCCAGGGGAACGAGTCGATGGCGTACTGCAACAGCGACCGGCCTTCATGGCGGATGACGTCCTGGAGCCGGCTATACGTCTGCCCGTCGATCACCAGCGTGCCCTCTCAGTGTCTGTGCGAAACCCCTCCCCCCAACCCCCTCCCCGCAACGGAGAGGGGGAGAAGAAAGAGAGTGATGTCTTGCTCCCCCTCTCCTTTTAGGGGAGGGGGTTGGGGGGAGGGGGTTGGGGGGAGGGGTTTCGCACAGGCTCGCACGGTCAGTCCCCGACGATTGGCGGCGGCGCCTGCGCCCGCTCACGCGCCGGCGGTATCAGTCCCTCGACGCTGCGATCACGCACGTCAGCGAGCGGATCCCACCCGATGCCCACCACAAAGATAAATGCCGCCATGACCAGCGCGTACAGCGACACCCCATAGGGCACGTTGTACGGTTCCGGCGTCCGTCCCTCCACCTCTTCCAGCGGCTTCTCCAGGATCATCACCTTTAGCACCTTGATGTAGTACAAAAGGCTGATAACGGTGTTCAGACCGCCGATCACCAGCAGGGCGTACATCGTATAACTGAGTACCGTGTAGTGGCCAGCCAACTGGGTGGCTCTCGCTGGGTCTGCAGCCAGTTCCTGCAGTACCCGCTTCACGACCAGCACCGGCGCCCGCAGGATCAGGCCGCGGCACGCCGACAGATCTTCCGGATCGGACTTGTTGTGCAGTGCGTTCAGGTTGCGGATGAACGCCACCACCGCGAAGGCGCCCAGGTTCATGAACAGGTACGCCACCAAGTAGAGCAGCATGGCGCTGGCGCCCGCAGCGGTCAGCGTCGCCAGGCCCATCATCATGTAGCCGGCGTGGGCGATCGTCGAATAGGCCAGCAGGCGTTTCAGGTTCGTCTGGCCGTAGGCCGCCAGGTTGCCGAAGGTGGCCGTCACCGCGGCGAAGATCGCCAGCACCGGCACGAGATAGCGGGCCAGGTCCAACCAGGGCGCTTGCGGCAGCGTTGGGCCGGCCATCGTCAGCACGATGCGCCCCAGCAGCGCCAGCGCCGCCCCCTTGGACGCCACCGACAGGAACCCGGCCACCTCGGCGGCGGCCCCCTCGAAAACGTCCGGGCACCAGAAATGGAACGGCACCGCCGCCAGCTTGAAGGCGATGCCGATGAGCACGAACAGCGAGGCGAGAATCAGCAGCGGATCGACCGGCCCGGCAGCGAAGGCGGCGGCGACCTCCGGCAGATAGCCGGTGCCGAACTTGCCCGCGATCAGGCTGATGCCGTAGAGCATGATCCCCGCGGTGCCGCCGCCGTACACGACATACTTCAGCGACGCCTCGCTGCTGCGCCGTCGTCCTTTCAAAAAGCCGGCCAGGGCGTAACTCGGCAAGCTCGCCATCTCGACGCCGATGAACACCATCATGAGGTGATTCGCCGATGCCATCATCGCCATGCCGAGCGTCGCGCCGAGGAGCAGGACGTAGAAGTCGGCGGAGTCCTCGCGGTCGGGGATGCCGGTCAGCAGCGATAGCCAGATAACGAGGGCGACGAAGGCGAGCAGGAACAGCCGAATGAAGAGGAAGAAATTGTCGAAGGCGAGCATGCCGCCGAAGGCGACCGCCGGTCGCGGCGGCTCGCTGGGGTTGCCCTGCCACTGGTTCCAGCCGACCATCAGGGCGTAGACGGTCAGGATGAGGGCCACGCCGCCGAGGTGGTAGCGGTCGAGGACACGGAACAGCCGCAGGAGCAGCAGCAGGACGATGGTGCCGCACAGAACCACTTCTGGGAAGAAGGCCGTCAGATCCTGGCCCAGGCTTTTCTGCAGCGCCCCAAGGGCTTCGGGTGTCATAACGAGGTTCTCACTCCAGGTCCGCCGCCAAGCCCACGGGTTGCAACCCGTGGGCTTTTGTGCCCTAACGTATCGTCTGCGACAGCGATTGCACCAGCCCCGTGACGTGCGGCTCCATCATGTTCAGCACAATCATCGGCAAGACGCCCAGCAGCACCGACAGCACCAGCAGCGGGATGATGATCAGCAACTCACGCAGGGTGATGTCCGGGTAATCCTTGTACGCCGGATTGGTGCCCAGGTAGACGCGCTGGATCGTCCACAGGATGTACGCCGCCGTCAGCACCACCGTCGCCGCCGCGAGGATGGCGAGGATCTGCCCGGCGTACGGTACGCCCGGCACGGTGAAGTTCCACGTCGCCAGCACCACCATGAACTCGCCGACGAAGCCGCACATACCCGGCAGGCCCATCGCGGCGAAGAAGATAATCGCGCTGATGCCGCCGTAGAGCGGCATCGGCTCGTTCAGGCCGCGGAAACCGTTCAGGTTGCGATGGTGCGCCCGATCGTAGATCACGCCGACCAGGAAGAACATGCCCGCCGACGTGATGCCGTGAGCGATCATCTGGAACATCGCCCCGTTCATGCCCCAGGACCAGTACTGCGACTGTCCAGGCTGGCTCCAGACGGCGATGCCAAGGATCACGTAGCCCATGTGGCTGATCGAACTGTATGCCACCAGTTTCTTGAAGTCCGTCTGGGCCATCGCCGCCAAGGCGCCATAGACGATATTGATGATTCCGAAAATCGCCAATGGCCAGGCGAGCGCCTCCGCTGCCCACGGACAAATGGGATAGGCGATGCGCAGGATGCCGTAACCGCCGAGCTTGAGCAAGACGCCGGCGAGGATCATGCTGATCGGCGTCGGCGCCTCGACGTGGGCGTCCGGGAGCCACGTGTGGAACGGGAACACCGGCACCTTGATGGCGAAGCCAATGAACAACAGCAGGAACATCGTGTACTGGAAGCCTTCCGACGCGAAGAAGTTCTGCTCCAGGCGCTGCGCCGTTTTCGCAATCTTCTCCGGCGAGATCTCCTTGCGCATCACCGCTTCGAGATCCTTCCGCCGACTTTGGTCCTCCTCGGTCAACTTGGCGCCGGGGCTCGCTATGCGGTCCAGGAAGTCCCGGTCCCTGACCATCAACTTCAGTCGCTCGTTTTCCAGCAGCACCTGCTCGGCGACCTTCAGGCGGGCCGCCGCCAGGAGTGCCTTCTCGTCAACGGGTTTCTTCTCCTGGATCAGTTTCTCTTTCTCGCGCTCGGCCTCCTTGAGCACCTGTCGCGTTGCCTGCCCGGCCCGCTGCAGGGCGATCAGGTCGAACGAGTTGACGGCGGCGCGCTCGTCGATCTGCTTCGCGTTCAGCTTCTCCTTGGCGCCCGCTTTCTCCGCTTCCGTGCGGATCCTGTCGGCGGTGCCGGGCGCGACGAAATCGCGAATGTCGGTGAAGTAGAACGCCAGCAACGCGATCAGGATGAAAACGCTGCCGAGCAAGGTATAGAGGAAGAACTTGATGGCCGCGTACTCGCGGCGCGGCCCGCCCCAGACGCCGATGAGGAAGTACATCGGCAGCAGCATCACTTCCCAGAAGATGTAGAACAGGAAGAAATCCAGCGCCAGGAACGTGCCGATCATGCCCGTTTCGAGGAGCAAGACCAGGGCACAATAGCCGCGGACGTGTCGCTCCGACCAGTGAGGTTCCTTTTTGTGGCCGTGGTCGCCGTGACCGTGGTGCGGCGGTTCGACGCCGCGCGGCGGGAAGCTCGCCAGCATCGCCAGGAAACTGATGACGGTCGTCAGCAGGATCAGCGGCATGCTGATGCCATCAACGCCGAGGAAATACTCGATGTTGAAGCGG